>Ga0116161_1000563_pt1 | contig 41549 bp, 41 predicted proteins | sample AD_JPNAS3_MetaG_FD_89877 | JGI IMG/M metagenome (GOLD analysis project Ga0116161, IMG submission 89877) | Active sludge microbial communities of municipal wastewater-treating anaerobic digesters from Japan - AD_JPNAS3_MetaG | ecosystem: Engineered > Bioreactor > Anaerobic > Digestate | place... | reverse complement strand
TTCGGGAGTCCGAGGGCGGGTGCTGGAGTCCCCAACTTGTTGGGGCGTCTAGGCGGGCGGCCCGAACAAGTTCGGGAGTCCGAGGGCGGGAGGTGGAGTCCCCAACTTGGGGCGTCTAGGCGGGCGGCCCGAACAAGTTCGGGAGTCCGAGGGCGGGTGCTGGAGTCCCCAACTTGTTGGGGCGTCTAGGCGGGCGGCCCGAACAAGTTCGGGAGTCCGAGGGCGAGGGAGGACTTGGCAGGCCCCGTTCTTGATGTACAATAGAAGAGGGTTTGGTGGGCGATAGACCTGTCAGGTCTACTGCCCGCATGAGAGAGGATGGGGCCGGTGGCGAAAAGCGATCACACCGACGAGCGGGACGCGCTCCGCGAGGCGCTGGCGGGCGACGGCGGGCTGCAGATGGGCCGCGTGCTCGATCAGCTCGGGCTGGCCGAGCTGAAGCGGCTGCTGCCCCTGGTGCGCCGGCAGTACGCGCCCCTCTTTGCGGCGCGCAAGACGGTGTGCCTGGTGGGGCCGGTGAACACCGGCAAGTCGTCGCTCTACAATGCGCTGGTGGGCCCTACGGCGCCGCGGGCCGAGGTGAGCCCGGTGCCGGGGACGACGCGCCGCGCGCTGCGGGGCGACGCCGAAGCCTTCTGGGTGGTGGATACGCCCGGCGCCAACGAAGCAGCGGTGGGCAAAGAGGGTCAGGAGGGGGCGGCGGCGCGCCACAGCCAGGCGATCGAGGCGGCGGCGCGGGCCGATTTCCTCGTGATTGTCTTTGACGCCGCGCGCGGCATCGCCCAGGATGAGGCCTACATCTATGGCGAGCTGACCGGCCTGGGCAAGCCCTTTGTCGTAGCGCTGAACAAGATCGACCTGGTGGGCAAGGATGAGGAAGCGGTGCTGCGCGCCGTGGCCGCGACCCTGCACCTCGAACCCGAGCGGATCATCCGCACGTCGGCCACGCGCCGCATCAACCTCAACCGCCTGCTGCTGGCGATTCTCGAGACTGACCCCGAGATCCTGGCCACGCTGGCCGAGATGGCCCCCGGCGCGCGCTGGGCGCTGGCCACCAGCACCATCCTGGGTGCCTGCGCCGCCGCCGGCACGGCCAACCTCGTGACCGCGCCGATTGCGATCCCCTTCTCATCGTTCGTGCCCATTTCAGCCATCCAGGTGGCGATGGTGCTCAAGCTGGCCCGCGTCTTTGGCCTCAAGCTCAGCCTGGCGCGGGCCAAAGAGATCGCCCTCACTTTCGGCTCGGGCCTCTTGGCGCGGACGCTCTTCTATCAATTGGTGGACCTGGTGCCGGTGGCCGGCTACGTCCTCGGTACGGCCATCGCTGCAGGCACGACCATGGCGCTGGGCTACTCGGTCGCCGCGTGGTTCGCCTATGGCGAGCGGCCGTCGAGCGATGCCGTCAAGGCGCTGAGCCGGCGGCTGACCCAGCTCCTGCTCGAGCGCCTGAAGCGCTACCCCGACCGCAAAGCCCTGCGCGATGGCATCGAGCTCGCCGTGCAAGAGACGCTGCATAGCATCGACAATGGGGGCGAGGGAGCTCAAGGTTCGTAGTGGGCGCTTGAGCGCCTTGACGGCTGTGGATTGGCGCGGCAAGCGCATTTGGCGCCAGGCTGGGGGTGAGGGCGCTGAAGCGCCCACTACGAACCTACTGCACATGGCGAGTGTCAGCCCTGCTGCCGCGCGGCGACGGCGGCGCGTATCCTGGCGAGCGATTCGGGGCCGAAGGTGAAGGTGAGCGCCACAATCCTGCCGCGGCGCACTAGGGCCTCGCCCTCGAGAGCGACGGGGTTGCCGCCCAGCGCCTCGTGCCCGGCGGCGTAGACCCGGCGCCCCTGGCTCAGCGCCCGCTCGCCTTCGGCGCGGTAGCCCTCGGCCTGCACCTTCACCCCCTGGGCGACAAGTCCCACGATCAGGCTGCGGATTTCCGCTCGCCCCCGGTAGACGGCGCGGCCGGGCGGGGGCGGCGGTGGCTCGTAGCGCACCTCGGCATCCTCGGCCAGGAGCGCCAGCGCGGCCTCAGGGTCGTGGGCGCTCAGCGCCGCATCAAAGGCCTCCAAGACGTTCGCTGCATCCATCAGCGTAGCCTGGCCCCCCTTGGCCGCCACAGGCGGCTGTGGGGGTTTTCGCGTCCCGTGGTCAGCGCTGCGCTCATGACTACTCTACGGTATGTCCGCTCCGCCGCTTTGCTGTCACGCGTGCTCGACCACGGCTGCCTGCAGCTTCTGTATCCCCTCAGTGCCGTAGTGGATCGTCATGCTCAGAATCTGGTTGGCCTGCACGATGGCCTGAGTGCGGACCTGCACGGCTCTGCCGCGCCCCTTGCCGAAGGGACCGCCGGAGACCGTGGAGCGCCACGAGACGGCGTTGTTGCTTACGCTATAGTCGCTCGCCTCGACATGGAAGCCATTGGCGACAATCTGCTGCAGGTACTCGCGGATCTCCAGCCGGCCTTGGTACACGGGGCGCATCGTCGGGACCTCGGGGTCGAGCCTGAGCACGGCATCCTCGGCAAAGCGGTCGACCATGGCATCTACATTGCCGTTGTTGGCGGCCTCGATGACCGCTTCGATGATCGATACCGGTTTCTGCATCTGCGCGCTCTCCTTCCTGGGCGGACCCGCGTGAGGAGGCGGCACCTTACGCCTGCGCCACCAGGGCGGCCTCGAGTTGGCGCACCGTTGCAGCGGCATACTGGATGTCGATGGTGCGGATCAGCCCGCCGTGCACGATGGCGCGGCTGCTCACCTCGGCCCGGCCGAGGCCCGCGTGGCCGAACAGGCCGCCGGAGGCCACAGAGCGCCAGCGCACCTCATCGCCCGAGCGCTCGACCTCGATCGGCTCGACGCGAAAGCCGTTGCTCACAATCTGCTGCAGATAGCCGCGGATCGCCTCGCGGTCCTGGAAGAGGTTGGGCATGCCCGGCAGGGCGGGGCTGAGCGCCAGCACAGCATTCTCCGCAAAGCCGGCCATCATGCCCGCGAGGTCGCCGCTGTTGGCGGCACGGATGATGGCCTCGATCACCGCGGCGGGGTCCTGCATCCTCACGCCATCCTCCTGTGAACGTGCTGTCTTCCCCGCGCTGCATAATCCGTGCCTGCAAGGGTGGCGGCTGGCCAGGGCCGGCTACAAACCCAAGGAGGCTGCTAGCCGGCGTTCTTGGCTGCCAGACGCTGGCCAAAGCGCTCCACATTGATGATGGCGCGCTGATGCTGCCCGCGGCCCACCAGTTCGCGCTCGTCGCGCACCTCGATGTTGAAGGTGAGGCGCCGGCCCTCCACCGCCACCAGTTCAGCGCGGGCCACCACGCGCATACCCTTTGGGCTCGGCGCCAGGTGCTGCACGTCGATGCGAGCGCCCACTGTCGCCGAGCCCGCCGGCAGCAGACGCTCCACCGCCGCCATTGCGGCCCGCTCCATCAGCCGCACCAACTCTGGCGTGGCCAGCACGTCCACGCCCCCCGAGCCCAAGTGGCGCGCGGTGTTCTCCGGCCCCACCACCAGTTCGCTCGTGCCGCTCAGGCCGGGCTGCAAAGCTTCGCTCATCTTCTGCCTCCATAGAAAAGGGGCGAAGGCAAAACCTCCGCCCCTTTCTCATGCTTGCTGTGGGCCTCAGGCGATGATCGCCTGGACTTCGCCCGCCTCGAGCGTCTCGCGCTCGATGAGTTGTGCGGCCAGCGCTTCGAGCCGGTCGCGCTTGCTGCGCAGGATCTCCAGCGCCCGGTTGTAGCAGCCGACGATGATCTTGTGGATCTCTTCGTCGATCTGCTGCGCTACCCGCTCGCTATAGTCGCGCTGCTCGCCGATCTCGCGGCCCAGGAAGACGAGCTCTTCCTTCTGGCCGAAGGTGCGTGGGCCGAGCTCGTCGCTCATGCCGTACTGCGTCACCATCACCCGCGCCAGCTTGGTCGCCTTCTCCAGGTCGTCGGAGGCGCCGGTGGTGATGTCACCGAACACCAGTTCCTCGGCAGCGCGGCCGCCGAGCATGCCGGCGATGGCATCCTGCAGCTTGGCCTTCGACTGCAGGTAGCGATCATCCTCGGGCAGGCTCATGGTGTAGCCCAGCGCCATGCCGCGGGCGATGATCGAGACCTTGTGCACCGGGTCGGCGTGCTCCAGGTTGGCCATCACCAGGGCGTGGCCCGCCTCGTGATGCGCGATGACCAACTTCTCTTCCTTGCTGATCAGCCGGCTGCGGCGCTCGGGACCGGCGACCACACGCTCCACTGCTTCCTGCAGCTCGGCCATGCCGATGGTCTTCTTGCCGTTGCGCGCCGCCAGGATGGCCGCCTCGTTGACCATGTTCTCGATATCGGCGCCCGAAAAGCCCGGCGTCTCCTTGGCCAGCGCCATCAGGTCCACATCGGGTGCCAGCGGCTTGCCTCTGACGTGCACCTCGAGGATGGCCTTGCGGCCCATCATGTCGGGCCGGTCGAGCACCACCCGGCGGTCGAAGCGCCCGGGGCGCATCAGGGCCGGGTCGAGGATATCGGGCCGGTTCGTGGCCGCAAGGACGATGACCTTGGTGTCGGTGTCAAAGCCATCCATCTCCACCAGGATCTGGTTGAGCGTCTGCTCGCGCTCGTCGTGGCTGCCGCCGAGCCCCGCGCCGCGATGCCGGCCCACGGCGTCGATCTCATCCACAAAGATGATGCACGGGCTGTTGCGCTTGGCCTGGTCGAACAGGTCGCGCACCCGGCTGGCGCCGACGCCGACGAACATCTCGACGAACTCGGAGCCGCTGATGGAGAAGAAGGGCACGCCCGCTTCGCCGGCCACCGCCCGCGCCAGCAGGGTCTTGCCCGTGCCCGGCGCGCCCACCAGGAGCACGCCCTTGGGGATGCGCGCACCCAGCGCGGTAAAGCGCTCCGGCTCGCGTAGGAACTCGACGACCTCGTGCAGCTCGTGTTTGGCCTCTTCGACGCCGGCCACGTCGTCAAAGGTGACGGTCGGCTTGTCGCCCGCGAACATGCGCGCCCGGCTCTTGCCGAAGGATAAGGCCTGGTTGTTGCCGCTCTGCGCCTGGCGCAGCATCAGGAGCATCAGCAGCCCAAAGAGCACGAGCGGCACCAGGGTGCCCAGGAGGCCGATCCAGTCGGCCCATGGGCTGGGGTCGGCATACACGATGTCGTCGATGCCGCTGATCTGATCCTGCGTGACGCCCAGGTTCCTGAGCGTGTCGGTCAGGCCGGCATCTCCCTCTTTGCGCGAGACCAGCTTCTTGGTGGGATCGTTCTTCAACGTCACCGTCAACTGGCCGTCGGGCGCGACCGTGACCTTCTCGACCTGCCCTTCCTTGACGTAGGTGGCCACCTGCTGAATCGAAACCCGGCTCGGGTTCTCGCCCGGCGAGACAAAGTTGACAAAGAGGGCCACCACGGCCACCAGGATCAGGAGGTATACAAAACCATTCTTATACCACGAAGAACTCACCCTGTGCCTCCAGCCACATTACCTCCCAGCAGCGCATTCTGGCCGCGGGGGAACCAACTTGCCGTGAATTATACCAGAATCCGAGTCAAAAGGGAAGTCTCGGAGGTCACGAGGGTGTATCCCAGAACTGCCAGTAACCGACGGGGACCGATCACCACGAAGGACACAAAGGGGGCAAGGGTGCACCCAAAGCTCTTTGTGGTCTTTGGTTCAAGAGCTTCCTGCGGTTCTGGGATACACCCTGGTCACGAAGGCAGGAGGCCCGGGCAGGGGCGCCCGTTGCCGAGGTCGGCATAGCTGATGAGCTGGGCGCCGCGCTCGCGCACGGCCTGGCGCACGTGGGGGCTGAGCAGCGCCGCCAGGTCGCCGGGGTTGGGCCCGAACGGCCTGCCCAGCGGCTGCGTGCAGGGGTGGAAGAAGAGCTCGGCTGAGCGCACGCTCTGTGAGATGCGGCGCACCAGGCCGGCCACGAACGCTTCGTGCATCTGGCCGGTCTGCAGCAGGCCATAGACGCGGTCGGTAAAGGCCACCGGGCTTTGAGCCAGGCGCCTTTCGGCCAGGCGGCAGAGCAACGCGTAGAGCGAGGCCCAGGTCACCTTGCCTGCCACGTGCTTGTGGCTGAGCGCCAGCGTCAGGCGCAGGTCATCGCGCGGGAAGCGGATGCCCGGCGCGCCATACTGCTCGGCCAGGGCGATGAGGATAGGGAAGATGGTGGGATGCAGGTGCATCAGGTAATGGCCGTCGACATGGGCTAGGGGCAGGCCGGTGTCGAGAAAGCGCTCGAACTGGGCCGCGATCTCGCGGCGCAGCTCGGCGCGCAGGCCCGGGTTCAGGAAGAAACGCACGCCGGCCAGGAAGGGGTCGCGCGGCAGGCGGCCGTGAGCGTCGACCAGGTGCGGCGCCGTTGCGGGCGCCACGGCTGCGCGCGCCCCGAGCACCGCCACGTGCAGGCCCACCGCCAGCGACGGGTGGGCGCGGGCGCGAACCACCGCGTCGCTGAGGGCATTGCCGGTGACCATCAGGCTGGCGCTGGTGAGGAGGCCCTGCTCGTGCGCGCGCACGATCGCCGCATTGATGCTCACCGCGTGGCCGAAATCATCGCCGTTGAAGATCAGGCGCAGGTTGGCCAAGGCGCCCTCCCAGCGAAGCCAGGCGTCCCGGCGCAGGGGCATGCGGCGACGGGACGGTGGGGATGGAATCGGTGGAGAGTGTGCATACGTGATTATAGCATCTGCAGTGGCCGGGTCACAAGGGGTGTTTGGGGGGGGCTGGCACTAGGTCCATGGGCGCAGGCAGCAGGGGCAGCGGGCTGTTTGCGCTGCTCCTGCAACAAGGCTATAATGGCCGGCAGTGTGCTCCGCACGATACGTGCATCTGACCTGAAAATGCCTCCGGGCGCCGTAGCCCCTTGTGGGCGTCTTGCTGCTTTACGGTATCCCCTGGGGTATCAGCATCTGCGGTGAGACCCGTTTTCGTCCTGTCGGCGTTCCGAGCTCGCTGGTCTGCGCTGATTTCTGGCCTCTCGTCGCCGGGTCTGGCACCACCTGTGCCCCAGAACCACATGCCGAGACTGCCGTTTCTGTCTGCCACCTTTCTTGCAGGCAGTTGCCGGGGGGCGAGCCGCTATGGGGAACTCTCTCGTCGTCACCAAGTACCTGATCCCGGGCCGCCGCGCCGACCTGCTCAGGCGGCCCAGGCTGATCGACTTTTTGCACGAGCACCTCGACCGCAAGCTCATCCTGATCTCGGCCCCCGCCGGCTATGGCAAGACCTCGCTCTTGGTCGAGTTTGCCCACGATGTGGACCTGCCACTCTGCTGGTACTCGCTCGATACGTCGGACCGCGACGTGCGCCTCTTTGCCGAGTATCTGCTCGCCGCCATCGGCCAGCGCTTCCCCGGCTTTGGCCGGCGCACCCGCGAGCTCCTGGAGAGCGTGAAGCACCCCAGCGATGTCGAGGCCCTGGTGGGCGTGCTGGTCAACGAGATCTATGAAGAGATTCCCGACTATTTCGTGGTCGTGCTCGACGATTACAACTTGGTGAACCCCAGCGAGCCAGTCAACTATTTCCTCGACTCGCTGCTCGCGCGCCTGCCCGAGAACTGCCGGCTGATTATCGCCAGCCGCAGCATCCCCACGCTGACGCCGCGCGGCCTCGCCGTGCTCACGGCGCACCAGGAGGTGGCTGGCCTCGGCGCGCGCGAGCTGCGCTTCACGCCGCCAGAGATCCAGCAACTGGTGCTGCAGAACTATCACCAGGAAATGCCCGACGATATGGCCCAGGAGCTGGCCCGGCAGTCGGAGGGCTGGATCACCGGCATCTTGCTCAGCACGCAGACGACCTGGCAGGAGCTCCTCGCGGGCGCGGCCCAGGCGCGCAGCGCGACGGGCGGTGTCTACGAGTACCTGGCCAACGAGGTGTTTGCCCAGCAGACCCCCGAGGTGCAACAGTTCCTGCTGGGCTCGGCCGTCCTCGACGAGATGAGCGCAGTGCGTTGCAATGCCCTGCTCGGGCTCGACCACGCGGCGGCGCTGCTCGAACTGCTGGAGCGGGGCAACGTCTTTATCGTGCGCTTCGACAAGGATGACGCACATTGGTACCGTTACCACGCGCTCTTCCAGGGCTTCCTGCGTCACAAGCTGCAAACGGAGGCCCAAGGACGGGCGGCGGCGCTGCACCGGCGGGCGGCCGAAGTGCTGGAGGCCGAGGGCGAATGGGGCGCGGCCTTCCAGCACCACATGGCGGCCCAGGAGGTGCCCGGCGCCATCCGCGTGGCGCTGGGGGCGGCCAAGGAGATGTTCGAGGCGGGGCGCCTTGAAACGTTGGCCCAGTGGATCGACCAGTTGCCCGCCGATGCGCTGGCCCAGGTGCCACAACTGATCCACTACCGTGGGCGCATCTACAGGGACTGCGGCGATGCCGCCCGCGCGCTCGAGCTGTACGACCGGGCGCTGCGCGGTTACGAAGCCCAGGGCGACCGCGAGGCGCTGGCCGATGCCCTGGCCGACCGCGCCGTCTGCCTGCGCCTGCTTGGGCGCGCCCGCGAGGCCATCGAGAGCTGCCGCCAGGCGCTGGGTATCCTCGAGCGCCTGGGCGGCCAGACGCCACTCCTCATGGGCAACGCCCGCCGCGACCTGGGCATTAGCCTCTGCCAGGTGGGCCGGGTGGCCGAAGGCACCGAAGAGCTGCGCCAAGCGCTGGACCTCTACCGCGAGGCCGCTTCTTCATACGGCCTGGCGCTGACCCACGGCGACCTGGGCGTGGCCCTCTCGCTGGCCGGCAACCTGGCCGCGTCGGAGCTGCACCTTGAGGAGGCGCTGAATCTCTGGCTGCAGATGGGTCACCCCGGCAACACCGCCAATGTGCTGAACAGCCTGGCCGTCGGCCAGCAACTGCGCGGCGAGTACGAGCGCGCCCTGGCCACGCTCGAGCGCGCGCTCGACTATGCCCATCGGGCGGGCTCGCAGCGCCTGTCGGCCTTTATCTGGGCGGGCAGGGGCGACGTGCTGCGCGAGACCGGGCAGTGGGGGCCGGCGCTCGAGGCCTATGGCGAGGCCTGGCGGCTGGCCGAGGCGCTGCCCGACCCCTCGCTGCTGGCCTACCTGCTTGACGCCAACGCCGAGGTGCACCGCGGCCGCGGCGACTATCCGCAGGCGCTGGCCATGGCGCGCCGCGCCTACGAGCAGGCCATGGAGCAGGGGCTGAGCCAGGATGCCGCACGCTATGGCGTGACCCTGGCGGCCATTTGCCTCGAGCAAGGCAACGTCGCCCTGGCCCTCGAGCACCTGCAGCGGGCCGAGCAGATCTTTCAGCGCGCCGGCGCCAAGCGCGACCTGGCGCTGACCTGGCTGCAAATGGCGCGTGTGGCCGATGCCCGCGGCGATCGCGAGGCCGCCTGCGACTATGTGCGGCGCCTGATCGAGGTCACCATGGAGCTGGGCCACGACCACTTTCTCGTCGGTGAGGGCGCGCGCGCCCTGGAGCTGTTGGAGGCGGCGGCGCAGGCCGGCGTTGGCGGCGCCTTGCTCGCCGATCTCGTGCGCCGGGCGCGGGCCAGCGCGACGCCGGCCGGGCCGCGCACCACGCCCGAGGCCGGCGAGGTGCCCCCGATCCATCTGCGCGTGGCGGCCCTGGGCGAATCGAGCGTCTCGGTCAATGGCCGGCTGCTCTCCAGCGCCGACTGGGGCACGGCCAAGGCCGAGGAGCTGTTCTTCTACCTCTTCTCCTTCCCGGCGCGGCGCAAGGACCAGATCGGCGCCGTGCTCTGGCCCGACCTGCCGCCGTCGCGGCTGCGCAGCGCCTTCCACGTGACCCTCTATCGCCTGCGGCGGGCGCTGGGGGTGAACGATTGCGTGCGGTACGAAAACGAGCAGTACCTCTTCAACCGCCGGCTCGATTGCTGGTATGACGTCGACGAGTTCGAGGGACTGGTCGGCCAGGCCGAGCAGGCGCTGGCCGACCGGCCCCAGCAGGCGGAGGAATGCCTGCAGGAGGCCGTGGCCCTGTACCAGGGCGAGTTCCTCGAGGATCTCTCGTTCAGCAACGACGAGTGGTGCTCTTGGCGGCGCGAAGAGCTAGAGCGCCGCTACCTGGGCGCGCTGCAGACCTTGGGAGACCTGCGGCTGGCGCGCGGGCGCCACGCCGGGGCACTGGATGCCTACCGCAAGCTGCTGGCGCGTGACCCGCTCCGCGAACAGGCGCACCGGGCCGTGATGCGCTGCCTGGCCCTGATGGGCGACCGCAACGCGGCGCTGCGCCACTATCAGACGGTCGTCACTCTGCTGCAAGACGAGCTGGGCGTGGAGCCGGTCGCCGAGACGGTGGAGCTCCACCAACTGCTCGCCGCCGGCGATTTGTAAGCGTTTCCGAAAGCGCGCCCCTCTATAATGCTCAGGACCGCAGCGGTGTCTTGTGACTGGCCAAAGGGCTGCGGGGAGGAGGTGCAGATGTCACAGTGGAAGGCCAGGCTGTGCAGGCTGGCGGGGCCGCAGACGTTGCGCATGGTGTATGTGCTCATCGTCATCGCGGCGCTGGCCCTCGCCGCCGGTGCGCCGTATGCCTGGGGTGGCGGGGGGCCGCCGGGCGGCTGAGCCGCCGTTGCCACCGTCGCGTAGCCGGGGGATTTGGAGCATCACATAACCGGTGGTCCTTATTGTTAGCGTTGCTGCCTCCACCCTCATAGCGCTCTTGCGCGGTGGGCGCCTTAGCCGCCTGGCCAGCCTGCGCGTCGAGTTCGGCTGGCTGGCGCTCGCTGCCGTCGCCCTCCAATACCCCTTGGTCTACAACCTGGTGGCTGAAGCGACCATCATCGGGGTGCCTCTGGTTACTCTGATGATGGTCGTTTCATGTGCGCTGGTGGTCTGCGTCGTCTGGGCGAACCGCCGCCTGCCGGGTGTGTTCCTGGTGGGGCTGGGGCTGCTGGCCAACCTGGTAGTCATGACCCTCAACGGCGGCTGGATGCCCATCACGCCCGAGGCTTTGCAGCGGATGGGGCGCCTCTCGTGGGTGACGCCCCGGGGCACCGTGGCCAAGGTGTGGGGGGCCAAGAACGTGGCCCTGCCCCGCGCCGAGACCCGGCTGTGGTGGCTGTCCGACATCCTGGTGCTCGGCCCGCCCCTCTCGCTGCCGACGGCGTTCAGCCTGGGCGATGTATTGATTGCGGCGGGGCTCTTCTGGCTGCTGCAGGAGGCGCTTGTTGGGCGCAGTGCCGCTGTGCAGGAGTAGGAGCGGGAAGAGGGTGACGCACCAGGGCCTTTCGGAGGTGATTGGCACGGCGCTGGTGGATGAGCAATTCCGCCAGGCGCTGCTCAGCAACCCCGGCGAAGCCATCGCCTCGTTCGATCTGGCGTCGGATGAGGTCAACGCGCTGGTGCGCATCCGCGCCGCCACGCTCGAGCAGTTCGCCGAACAGCTCGCAAGCTGGTTGGGCAGAGCGCACCCGGCCCCGAGCTGCTAGCTTTCCTGGCTGGCCGTCCTGGTGAAGAGCGCCTGCACGTCGCCATCAAAGGCGCGCAGGAAAGCGTGCACATCCAGGACGTCGTCAATCGAGAGGGCAGGCAGTTGCTCCAGGGCCGAACGCTCGTCGGCGTCCGACTTGGCCGTGAGTTCGAACTGGTCAGCGCCCTGCAGTGTGGCAAAGACGAGCCCCTGCGTGCCGCAGTGGTTGCACACGACCGCCGAAACCCACACATCCTCATGGTGCCCGAGCACATAGATGTCGTTGCGGGTATAGCGCTCGCCGCAGCTCACGCATTGCAGGTTGGCTACCAGGTGACGAATGAATGCCTGCCGCATGGCACGCTCTTCCCCGTCCATCACCAGGCTCCTTTCCGGGAGCATCCTGCCTTCCCTACTTCCATTATATCCGCATTCCCAAGGTTTGGGAAGGGCGTAATGGACTACTCGGCCTCGACGATGACCTTGATCGTCGCCGTGACGTCGCCCGCGAGCTTGAGCGGCACTTGGTAGGTGCCCAGGTCGCGGAGCGACTCCTCCAGGGCGACCTTGCGGCGATCGATGGGCTTGCCGGTCTGCCTGGCAAGCTCCGCGGCGATATCGCCGCTGGTGATGGAGCCGTAGAGGTGGCCGGTCTCGCCGGCGCGGGCCTTGAAGGTCAAGACGACGGTGCTCAGCTCTTCGGCCAGCGTCTGGGCCTGGGCCTGCTCGCGCGCCTGGTGCTTGGCCTCGGCCGTGGCCCGCTCCTGGGCCTCGCGCACTGCGCCGCTGGTGGCCATCGTGGCCAGCCCCCGCGGGATCAAATAGTTGCGGGCATAGCCATCGGCCACGTTGCGCACTTCGCCGGCCTTGCCCAGGCGCTTGATGTCCTTCAGTAGCACGACCTGCATGAGCTTCTTCCTCCCCGATGAATTCACCATCCGATGATACTTCAGAACGGGCAAAAACTCAAGCGTCGGCAAAGGTTCGCACTGTCATTGCGAGGAGGCCGCAGCCGACGAAGCAATCTCCTATTCGCGGGCTGGGGATTGCTTCGTCGGCTGCGGCCTCCTCGCAATGACAGACTGGCCGTGGTTTGACACAGAACGGATGTGCGGTTACAATTCAGGTGTGCGGTGTGCTTTTTCGCCTGGAAGGTGGAGTGAGAAATGAGCGAGAACACGTACAAGCCGCGCAACTACCGCATCGTCCGCCACGTGACCAAGAACCGCATCCTCGACATTCAGGACACCCTCGACATTGGCAAGCTCCGCATCGAGATCGTCGACTTTGTGGAAGGGCAGGGGGCCAAGCTTTCGCTCGAGCACTATGCCGAGCCCGATGCCCTGGCTCTGGTCTGCCACGACATCCTCGCAGGGCGGCTCTGGGAGAAGTACATCGAGTTCAAGGGCACAGCGCAGGGTGAAGCGGTGACCTCGCGCGTGCTGGTGATCGAGCGGGTGGAGGCGCGCAACCCCGTCAAGGTCACCGTGTCGCGCGGGCCGGGCAAGGTCATGGGCCAGGGCGCCATCCAGCCCCTGGGCAAGCCCGAGGCCTCACTGGCGATGCTGCTCTCCGAGTTCGACGCCCGGCGCATCGCCTACACCATCCTGAGGCACCTGGCGGCCTACGAGGCGGCCAACTATCACAGCCGGGTCGCCGCGGGCACGCGCCGCCCCGAGGCCGAGCAGGCGCCCGCGCCCGCAGCCCCTGCGGCCGTCGCGCCGCCCGCCAAACCCGCCCCGGCGCCGCAGGCCGTGCCGGTTGCGCCTGCGGCCCAGCCGGCGGCGCCACAGCCGGCGCGGCGCCGCGCGCCCGCTGTCGAGACCTACTGGATGGCTGCCGAGCGCTTGGGCGTGCCGCGCCAGCAGGCCGAGAGCATCCTGCAGGGCGTTGACGGCGATTGGGGCCGCGCCTGGAGCAGGCTGCGCGCCCTCGAGCAGCGCCAGGCCGAGCGCAACTGAGGGCTAGCACGAAGGACGCGAAGAGGCGCGAAGGACACGAAGACAGCGCCCCAGGGGCCGCATCTCGCTGCAGCCGCGCGGCGGCAGATGCTGTCTCCTGCTGTAGCCACATCATGCAGATGGAGATGCCGGCCCAGTGCGGCTACCTTCGTGTCCTTCGCGCCTCTTCGCGTCCTTCGTGCTCCAGATCCTCTGCGTCCTCTGCGGTGAGTTATCCCGTCCCGCTTAGCCGAGATTGGTGCCGCAGCTATTGCAGAACTTGGCGTCGGGCGGGTTCTCGGTGTTGCACTTGGGGCAGGCCCGCTTGCCGCTGAGCGCCGTGCCGCAGCTATTGCAGAACTTGGCGCCGGCTGGGTTGGCCGTCCTGCAGTTGGGGCAGGCGATGGTGGCGGCGGCTGCTTGTTGCTGCTGTTGCTGGCCGCCCTGCATGGCCCCGCTGATGGCGCCGGCCATGGCTGCGCCCAGGCCCACGCCGGCGCCCAGGCCCACGCCGGCACCGGTCAGCCCGCCGGCCTCGCCGCCCGACTGCGCCGCATCGCCCATGGCGCGGGCCGCCTTGTACTGCATGTAGGCCTGCATGTCGCCGATGGCGCCCATGGAGGCGCGTTCGTCGATGGCCTTGGCCGTCTCCTCGGTGGGGCTGATCGAGTTGACATAGAGCGCCTTGAGGTTGATGCCGAGCGCGGCCATGTCGTCGCGCACCTTGGCCTGCACGCCCGCCGCAATCTCGTCGAACAGGGCCGGCAGGTCGAAGAGGCCCTTGCGCGCCTCACCCAGCATGTCGGTGAGCTTGGAGAGGATAATGCTGCGCAGGTAGCCCTCGATCTGCGAGGTCTCGTAGAAGCCACGGGTGCCGACGATTTTGTTGACAAAGAGCTGTGGATCGGCGATCTCGAACCCGTACGTGCCAAAGGCGCGCAGGCGCACCAGCCCCAGGTCGGGGTCGCGCAGGGCGATGGGCTCGGGCGTGCCCCACTTGTGATCCAGGAACTGGCGCGTGTTGACGAAGTAGACCTCGGCCTTGAACGGCGACTCGCCAAAGGCGAGGCCGATCAGGTTGACAAGCAGGGGAATGTTGGCCGTGGTCAGCGTGTGCCGGCCGGGGGGCAAGACGTCGAGGGCCTTGCCGTCGCGGAAAAAGACCGCGGCCTGGAATTCGCGCACGATGCACTGCGAGCCCAGCCGGAATTCGCCGGAGCCCGTCGCTGGCACGCGGCGCACAATCTCCTGCCCGCTGGCATCGGTGTACTCGACGACCTGAAGGATTGCCATCTCTTCTTCTCTCCTCTATGAAACCTCTGCTGCCTGTTCAGAAGGTCATTGCGAGCGCAGCGAAGCAATCTCCAGCCCGGCCTCTGCAAGCGCAGTTGGAGATTGCTTCGCTGCGCTCGCAATGACCTTCTGAACGCCTCTAGCCTCTGCTACTCGCCGATGATCGCTTCGCTGCGGCGGCTGAAAGTGTCGTTGAGCTCCTCCAGCATGGCAGCCAGGGCGCGGGCCTCGGCGGCGGTGCTCTCGCCGGCGGCCGCCTGGCCGACGATCTTGGCAACAACCTCGTTGACCCGGTCAACCCCCGAGGCCAAGGCACTGTCAAAGGCGTAGAGCCGGTCCAGCTCTTCCTGCTCGATGTTGACGGCGTCGAACCAGCCCGCATAGCCATAGGTGGCCGTGCGCAGGCGGTCGATGAGCAACTGCAGTCTCATGTTCGATTTCTGCAGCGCCGCCGTCTCTTCGAGGCGCCCGGAGCTGGTGATCTGCTCCATCGCGCCCAACAGGTGGCGGCGCGCCTCGTCAAAGCACCCGGCCAGGTGCATGCGCAGCCGCTTGTCGGCCTCGCGACGCAGCTCCTTCTGCTTGTAGCCTTTGTAGCCTGGGATGCTGGCCAGCAGCTTCTCAAAGCCACTCTGCGAGTCGGCGATGGCGCGGCGGATGGGGTCATCCATAGTTGTTCCTCCTTGTGAACTCGGGCAGGCTGGCTGTTCTTTCCTCGTGTGTCGGTGTAAGCGATTCACGCCGTTCGCATCAGCGTAGTCACCGCCGGCAAATAGTTGAACATGATCACGCCCAGCGGCAGGCCGATGATGCTGACGCACAGCGCCCAGGCCACGTTGGCCCAGACAAGACTGAGCCACCAACCGATGAGCAAAAAGTAGATCAGGCGCACAAGCCAGCCGGGCTGGTTTACTGAATGGGTGCGCACGTGGGCGTATGGCCCGTAGCCGCGCACCTCGGCCTCGACGGCCATGGGTTTGAGCGTCAGCACCTGAGGCACGCGGTTCAGCATCCACAGCCCCAAGGGGAGGCCGATGACCGATGCGATGAGGACCCAAGCACCGTTGATCCACAACCAGGCGAGCCACCAGCCGATGAGCACAAAGTAGAGGGCGCGGACCAGGAACGGACGATGCGGTTGCATAACCATCGAGACACCCCCCGACACGCGAGCGCCACGCAGCCCGTGGCAGGCGATACTCCCCTGGCTCTATACGCGCCCGCAGCCGGCCGGGTTGCGCCTGGCGATGCACGCCCCTCATCTCTTATTGTACATCATGCCCCGCGTTTTGCAAGCGCGCGCCGGGTATTGGGTATATCCCATCATCGTTGGTGACCGGCTCTTGAGCTTCGCACGAACCCGGCCCGGCACCCGGGTGCCCCACAACTGTGGGATAGACCCCCGGGTATTCACCACGAAGGACACCAGGGGTTTCATGCTCACTAGCCTTCGTGGCCTCTGTGGCTTATTCTCTCCACTGGAGGGAACCGGCCACGCAGTTCGCGCAGCACGTGCTCGGCGAGATAGCCGAGGTTGCGCATGGCCTGCCAGAGCGATTCGTCCCAGATGGAGCCGTGCAGCAGATCCTCAACGGCCTCGGCGTCGAGCAGGCGTTGCCAGTGGGTGACGATGAAGGCGATGCGGCGCCAGCGCCGGCTGGCAATGGGGTGGGGCAGGGCCTGCATCGGGCCGAGCCACACCTGGTAGTAGCGCTCGTGGGCGTTGGGGTGGTCGGGCTCGTTGGGGAGGAGGTCGATGCGCCGCGCCTCGGCCCAGCGCTCGGCGAGCGCATAATAGCGCACCGCCCAGCGCTCCTCGCCGAAGGCTTTGGGCTGGTAGAAGGCCAGGATGGGCGCGCCGATGGCCCGCGTGGGCAGCTTGCTCACGGGGATGCGATACCAGTGCTGCTCGCGGGCGAGTTTCAGGTCGCGCGGCGACTTGAGCACCGCCACCAGCACGGTCGTGTACGGTCCAGGCACGGGTGAAGCACTCTCGCCCATGGCGCCCTCCATGAGGAACCACGGGGGCTTCACCGCAAAGGCGCAAAGACGCGAAGAGGGCGCCAAGGTGAAGAGATCATCTTTTCTTTGCGTTCCCTTCGCGTCTCTGCGCCTCTGCGGTGAAGCCCCCCCCCCGCATGCCTACAAGAACAGCTCGGAGCCGCAGTAGGGGCAGCGGACGATGCCCTTGCCGACGAGCTCGCGCTCGCCGCCGCAGTTGGGGCACTTGTTGGTGCGCATCTCGCCCGCGTCGCGGGCGTAGAGGATGCCCTCTTCCCACCTGATGTAGCCGGTGAAGAGGCCCTTGCCGACGAGGTCATAGATGTAGGCCCTGACCTGGTCGCGCGAGACGTTCAGTTCCAGCGCGGCGTCGGCCACGGCCAGCCGGCCCTGGGTGAGCACCATGTTCAACAGCCGGCGCTCCTGGGCCACGCGGGCCATGTCGCGGCCCTCGGCGGCGCCGCGCACCAGCATGACAGCTCCAACGGCGAAGAAGGGCAGGACGATGATGGCCACGAGCGCCAGGCCCAGGGCGAACCCGCCCGACGCCATCTGCCCGGAGGCGAGCGCCATGCTCAGCCAGCCCCCAGCGGCGAGGCCAATGACCAGCCCGGCAACGATGAGGATGAGGCCGAAGGTCTTTCCTTGTCCCATGGTCCAACTCCTCTCGGTGACACGTGATGCGGGATGCGTAATGCGTACTGCGTAATACGTAAAGGTCGGTCCACGGCGAATGATGCTGCTGGGCGCGATACGCGTGCGTGTGAGAAGGGTTACGCATCACGCATCACGCATCACGCATTACGCATCACGCATCACTCGTCCCCCCGCACAGCGAAGGCGGGCCGCTCACCGTTCGCTCCACACAGGTCGCATAGTAGCAGCAGAGGTCGCGCAGGGGGCAGACCTCGCAGCGCGGCTGCTGCGCGTGGCAAATCTCGCGCCCGTGGCGGATGATGTCGATGTGCGCCGGGTAGTAGAGCTCCGGCGGGATCAGCGCCTCAAAGATGCCGTGCGCCTTTTCACGCGAGACGCGCGCCCCGATGAGCGCCAGGCGCTTGCCCACCCGGTGGATGTGCGTGTCGACCGGGAAGGCGGGCCGGCCGAAGGAGAAGAGCAGGATGATGGCGGCCGTCTTGGGGCCCACGCCCTTGATCGCGGTCAGCCAGGCCTTGGCCTCGGCCACGCTCATGTCGTTCATAAAGTCGAGCGAGAGCCGGCCTTGGGCCTGCTCGCTCACGATCTGGAGCGCCTGCTTGATGCGCGGCGCCTTGACCTCCGAGAGCCCCGCCGGCCGGATGGCCTCGCGGATCTGGCGCACGTCGGCATCGCGCACCTCCTCCCAGGTGGGGAAGCGGGCGCGCAGGCGCGCAAAAGCGCGATCGCGGTTGGTATCGGAAGTGTTCTGGCTCAGGATGGTCGAGACCAACTCGCTCACCGGGTCGAGGTGCCCCGTGCGCTCGGGCGTGCCAAAGACGCGCACCAGGCGCCGGTACACCTCTAGCAGCTTGGCGCGCAGGGCCTCCAGTTCTTCAGGCGGGATATCGGCCCCCGCCGGGCCATCGCAGACTCGCAACCTGTCGGGTTCCTTCCAGGGCAGTGAACTATGCCTGAGCGGATTGTAGCACGTGAGCAAGCCTGCTGCAAGCGCCGCGGCTCCGGTTAGCTGTTCAGTCTGTCATTGTGAGTGCCCTTGCCGAGAAAACGGCGTCCGCTGTTCTCATCCGTGACTCTGCCCGCAGGGCGGGCGTAGAGGCTGATCTGAAAACGCGGCGGGGCACCGTAGCCTAGCCCCCCTTGGCCGCCGCAGGCGGCCAAGGGGGGCTAGGCTACGCCGTGGTCACGATGGGATTGTCGCCATGGCTGGCAGGCATTATCCTGACACGGGCGGAGACCGACGCCCACGAAGCCGCCTGCGGCGGCCAAGGGGGGCTAGGCTCAATGCCGTTCAAATAGCGCCACAGCGCGCGCACGCCGCGGGGCTGCCCGAGGCTTACCACGGGAGCCTCGGGCTACCGCGGCCAGCGCGCCGCCCTATTTGAACGGTATTGGGGCTAGGCTACGGTCTGCACGTGGGAGGATTGTCGCGTCCATGGCTTCGGGCGCGGCGCGATTGCGACGACTCTCTTCATCACGAAGGCTATCCCTGTGCAGTCGACAGCTTGCCTCACGGGGCCTACAATGTCAGGGGCTACAGATGGGGATGGATGTGACCACAGCAATGGAGGGTGCTATGCCATATAGCCAAGAGGACAGGCAGCGGATTCAAGCCATCCGTGAGGAGCTCAAGTATGCCACGGCCGACTTTTGCCGGCGCTACCTGACCGAGGAGTACGTGCCACTGGCCGGCAACCTCGTAGACAAGCTGGGGCGCAAGCGGGTCGTGCCCTTCCTGCAGGGCCGGCCCGATGTGTGGGCGGCAGGAGTCATCTGCACCCTGGCGCAGCTCAACGTTTTGTTCGGCCGCAGGCCCGAGCCCCGCATCTCCCCTCAGGATATCGCCCGGCACTTCCGGGTGGCCAAGACCACAGCAGCGCAAAAGGCGAGGGATATTCGTGCGCTGCTCAAGCTGCGCTACCTCGACCCCGAGTTCTCTGCGGCTGAGGCCAGAGACAGGATGCCATCCTACCTGGTGATGCGGGGCGCCTGGGAGGATGCTTTGCGTGAGCTCGGCATCCCGAGGCGGAGGCGCTGGGGGTGAGGAGCGACCTCACCCCCGCTTGCGCCGCACGACAAACGTCTGATTGGTACGCTACTGCCCGGCTGGGAAGCTGACCTCCCACGGGCCTTCGACGACGACGATGGGGCTGTGCAGATCGATAGTCACGCTCTTGTCGCCCGGCCCGACCGGCACGCCGAAGAAGCGGTCGCCCTCGCCCGTGCCATAGCTCCACATCGAGGACCCATCGCCGCTCGCTCGCCGGGCACTGAAGGACCAGAGCGTGCGTCCATCCGCCGTCAGGCCGAGGTCCACGCTGACGTACAGCCACGTCTGCGGCTCCTGGCCCGGCAGTTGATCGCTCCCCAGCCGCGCCGATGTGAGCACGACCTGGTGCCCGCCCAGGTCTATGGCGCGGTCGAGGGCAAAGGTTTCGCCGGCCTTGTGTCCTTCCAGTGGGATGGTCACGCTCGTCGCCGCGCTCTCCATCACCTGCACAGCGGCGACGTTCAGGGTGAACCGGCCGGCCCCAGGTGCCACGGGTGCAAAGTAGAGATCCTTGTGGAACGGATTGCCGACCACTGTCGTGCCGTCACCCTCGGGCGCCAGCGGGTAGGTCCGCCCGCGGTCGTCGCGCAGGGCAGCCGCGGCGGCCGAGTCGTCGCCCGGTCTGCCCAGCATGGTCACGCGGGCCATGCCTTCGGTTTCGCCCTCCACCAACACCACCGTACGGCCGGCCTCCAGGCTACTCGCCGCTACGCGCAGGGTGACGCCGTTGGCCGTGGCCTGCGCGCCCTGGGGCGTGGCCGCCGGCAAGCCGCTCTCAGCCGGCGGCGCCAGGCGAACCTGGGCTACCAGGCTCTGCTGGTCAGCCCCGGGCACGACGGCCGCGGGCACCAGGTAGTCGAGCGGCATGATCACGTCGATGCTGCGCAGATCGCCCGGCAGTGGTGCAAAGCCAAACTCGCCCTCGACGACATTCTCCGCCATGCTGCCGCCGACGCCCTGAAAGCCGCCGGTCATGCCGTACTCGCGTCCCGCGGCGTCGCGCAGCACCGGCACGCGGTCCTTGGGCGGCTGCGAGCTCCAGCCCTGTTTGCCGCCGGGCAGGCCGGCGAGCCTGAACTTGACCGTCGTCTTGGTGCCGTCCGACAGCAGCGCCTCGACGGTGAAGGTCAGAGCGCCGCTCGGCACCGATACCGGCGCGGTGGCCACGAGCGTGCTGTCGCCGGCCGGCTTGATGCCCAGGCCCGGCACGAAGAACAGCACGCGCTGCGCCAGCGCCAGCACGGCCCCCGGCGCCACGGTGTAGGCGGCCACCGCCAAGACGAGCGCCGCGGCTACGCCCACCAGTGCCGGCGAGAACCGCCGGCCGAAGACGAGCAGACCTCTGCGTGCCCGCCGGCCCTCGCGCTCGGCCGCCGTGGCGCTGGCCACCCGCGAGGCCAGTGTCACCGGTGCGGCCACAGGCGTGATGCCGGCGCGCAGCAGGCCCTCCACGCGCTGCGCCTCGGCCACCCGCGCCCGGCACACGGCGCAGCCCTCGAGGTGAGCGTCGAAAGCCGCCTGGCGCTCGGGGTCGAGGCTGCCTTCGGCGAAGCGCTGGGCCTCCGCATCTTTCCAGGAGCAGTTCATGCCCCCTCCTTTCCCCCAACAGTTGGGGACGAGAGAACCTGGCCAAGCATCTTCTTGGCCCGGAAGATGCGCGTCTCGACAGTGCTCAGCGGGACGCCGAGCGCATCGGCGACCTCCCGGTACGACAGATCCTCCAGGTAGCGCAAGACAAGCGCGATGCGATAATCGCCGGGCAGTTGGAGGAGCGCCTGTTGCACGGCAGCCTGCAGCTCGCGGTCCAGGCAAGCCTCCTCGGGTAGGGTTCCCCCATGGGGGATGGGGGGCTCTGTGCCGCCCTCACGCATTCCATCCAGCGACAGCATCGGTTCCTTGCGTTTGCGCAGCGCGTCGAGGCACGCATTCACCGCGATTCTGTGCAGCCAGGGGCGCAGGCGAGCGCCGCGCCGGAAGCGATCGAGGCTGCGGTAGAGGCGCAGGAAGGCCTCCTGCGCCAGGTCCTCGGCCTCCGTGGGGTTGCCGACGGTGCGATAGCACAGGCTGTAGACGGCGCCCTGGTGGCGCTGCACCAGCTCTGTGAACGCCTCCCGGCTGCCTCGTTTGCTCTCTTCGACGAGCAGCTCATCGCTGCAGGGGTCCATGCCAGCCTCCGGCCTGGCCAGAGGCCAGGTAGACTATCCTTCTTCCCATTCGCTCTATTATACGTGAGAGCGGCCCCAAAACTTGCATCTGCACAGAGAGATGCTTTTTTGCGTGACCCGTAGTATACTACCCGGATAATACCAGCTATCCCTGCTTCTTGCGAAGGGTTGATCGCCAGAGCCAATGCACTCACCGGGCAAGCGGAATCTCTGGCTTGCCCGGGTCAGCCGCGATCCGTCGTATCCCCTGCCCTCGGTGCTCCTGCTCTTCCCCGAGGCACGGCCCATACCCGGTCGGGGCTGTGCTGCCTCTGGCGATCCTCACTGCACGTATCAGCGCACTGCATAGCGGAGGGATTGCCTCATGACTGCCGAGTCATCGCCCAGGGCGCTGTTGCAGCGCCCGTTCGTCCAGGCCATCCTGCGGCGCCTGCTGTCGAGCCTGGTCATCCTGCTGGCCATTGCCTACCTCGCCCAGTTCGGCCTGCTCGTGGCCGAGCGCGGCCGGGCCGGGCTGCCGGCCGAGCCGCTCGATGCGGCGTTCCAGGCACTGGCCCGCACGGGCAGTTATCTGGCGCAGCACCCGTCGACCTACCTGTGGCACAAGGCGTATACGCCGGCGTTCGAGGTGGTGGGCACGCTCTTTGCGCGCAGTGCGGCGCTGTTGGTGCTGGCGGTGGCGGTTGCCGGCATCATCGGCGTGCCGCTGGGCATTGCGGTGGCGCTGCTGCGGCGGCGCGGCGCGTCGACGGCGATCCTGCTCCTCTCCATCCTGGGCGTGTCGACGCCCAGTTTCCTTCTGGCGATGCTGCTGTGGATCCTCAACACCAAGATATTCAACTTGCTGTCATTGAGCAAGGCGCTGCTGCCGCCGACGGGGTTTGGCTGGGATGCGCACCTGGTGATGCCGGTGCTGGTGCTGGCGGTGCGGCCGCTGGCGCAGATCGTCCAGGTGACCTACGTGGCCATGGCGGGCGTGCTGAGTGAGGACTATATCCGCACGGCGCAGGCCAAGGGGCTGGCATGGCGGGTGGTGCTGATGCGCCATGCGCTGCGCAACGTGCTGACGCCGATCTTGACCACGTTGGGGACGTCGCTGCGCTTTTCGCTGGCGAGCCTGCCGGTGGTCGAGTCGTTTTTCCTCTGGCCTGGGATAGGGCAGACGCTGCTGGAGACGATCAGCAAGGGGCCGGCGGCGCTAGTGACGGACCTGCTGGTGGCGCTGGGCGCGATCTTTTTGCTGATCAACCTGGCGCTGGAGCTGATCTATCGCATTGTGGACCCGCGGCTGCGCCAAGCGCCAGGCGGCGAGGAGCAGGAGGAGCGGCGCAGCTGGCGCGAAGAGCTGGCCGACGCCAGCTATGCGCTCAAGGATGTGGTGCTGCAGGTGCGCGAGCTGGGCGCGGGGCTGTTGCGACGCCTCCCCGGCGCGCACCGGCCGGCACAACCGGTGCGCAAAGCGGCGCGCCAGGATGCTGTGGCCACGCGCCGGCTGCAGGCCACCGAGGCGGGCCAGGCGAGAAGGTCCGACGGGCTGCGCAACCTGCGCATCGCGCTCGGCAACCCCGCGCTCATACTGGGCACGCTCCTGGTGCTGGGCTTTTTCGGCCTGGCCCTCTTTGGTGAGCAGTTGACCGCGGCGAACCCCTATCAGACCAACAACATCATGACGATCGAGGGCAAGACCGGCGGGCCGCCCTTTGCGCCGTCGTCGGTGTTCCCGTGGGGCAGCGACATTGTGGGGCGCGACATGCAGGCGCTCGTGTTGGCTGGGGCCAAGCAGACGTTGGCGCTGGCGCTGGCGGCGACTCTGGCGCGCGTGCTGCTGGGCACGGTGTTGGGGTTGCTGGCGGGTTGGTGGCGTGGTGGCTGGTTCGAGCGGTTGGTGAACGGCATGGTGGCGGTGTGGGCGGCCTTCCCGGTGACGCTCTTTGCCATGATCGCCGTGCTGGCGCTGGGCATCGAGCAGGGGATGGGCGTGTTCGTCGCCGCGCTGTGCATCGTGGGCTGGGGCGAGATCGCGCAGTACGTGCGCGCGCAGGTGATCGGCATCAAGCCCAAGCTGTACATCGAGGCGGCGCGATCGGTGGGGGCGCGGCCCAACCGCATCCTCACCTGGCACGTGCTGCCGCAGCTCCTGGTGCCGCTGCTGGTGTTGGCGGTGCTCGAGATGGGTGGCATGCTCATGCTGCTGGCCGAGCTGGGCTTTCTCAACATCTTTCTCGGCGGCGGCTTCAAGGTGGAGCTCCTCGGCACCGGCCTGAGCGGGCCCTCCTACCATTTCTCCGACGTGCCAGAGTGGGGGGCGCTGCTGGCCAACGTGCGCAACTGGTGGCGCAGCTATCCCTGGCTGGCGTGGTCGCCAGGGCTGGCCATCTTCCTGGCTATCCTCACCTTCAACCTGTGGGGTGAGGGGCTGCGCCGCTTTATGGCCGAGTCGCGGCTGAACGTGGCGCGTCTGGTGAACCGCTACACCATGGTGACTGGCGCCGTGCTCGTGCTCGGCCTGGGGTGGGCGGTGCGCAGCACGGCGCCCATCGAGCTCTACCGCCCCGAGGCGGTCCAGTTCGATACCTCGCGGGTGATGGCCGATATCGAGGTGCTGGCCTCGCCCGAGTTCGGGGGCCGCGAGACGGGCACGCCCGGCGCCAGGGCGGCGGCCGACTATATCGCCAGGCGCATGGAGGAGGTGGGCCTCTTCCCCACCGGCGACGACAACACCTTTATCCAGAGCACTGTCCAGCCGCGCTATCACCTGGTCGAGACGCCGCTGCTCGAGATCCTCGACAGCAGTGGCGCCGTGGCCGAGCAACTGGTGCACCGGCAGGACTTTGCTGAGTACACCGGCAGGTACGGAGGGTTCGGCGAGGACAGTGGCCAGATCGTTGGCCTCGCCCTGGGGCCTGCGCCCGATACGGGCAAGCCCGATGCTTACGGCCTGCGCCGGCTGAACCTCGGCAAGCGTGTTGTCATCGTACGCAACTCGCTGCCGACAGGCTTTGACGTCCGGGCTGCTGCGGGCGTTCTGATCGTCAGCGATGACTTGGGGGCGATACAGGAGAAGCGCCTGTTCGGCTCCGCCGACCTCGTGACCTGGGATCCCCAGTCCCGCCCACCGCAGCCGACGATGATCATCACGCCGGAGCTGGCTGAGCGGCTCCTGGCGACGGCCGGGAGCAGCCTGGCCGAGCTGGACCGCATGGCCCAGGGACTCGGCGTCGGCGAGGCGGCCTCGACCAACCCGGGCGCGAGCGTCCATCTCGAGATTGCGCTCGAGCTGGATGATTCCTCCTCGCCCAGCTACTTTAACGTCATCGGCCACATCCCCGGCACCGGCGCGCAGATGGGGCGCAAGGGCGAGGCGCTCGACAACGATGTGATCCTGATCAGCGCCTACTATGACGGGCCGGGCACCGACCCCGACGGCATGCTCTTCCCCGGCGCCAACGACAATGCCTCGGGTGTGGCTGCGATGCTCGAAATGGCGCGCCTGCTCAAGGCGAGCCCCTACCAGCCCAAGAAGACAGTGGTCTTTGTGGCCTGGACAGGGGGCGAGCGCGCCGAGGGCCTGAGTGTGAAGAACGTCATGAACGCCAAGGGGGGCTTTGGCATACTGCGCGTCGAGGCGGTGCTGGAGTTGAGCAGCCTGGGCGGCGGCAGTGGGAAGGCCATCGCCCTCGGCCAGGGGACGAGCTTTAGCCTGGTGCAGCTCTTTCAGGATGCCGCGGGCCGCCTCCGCGTGCCGGTCACCACGCGCGGCCGTGGCCCGCACTTTGGCCAGTACACCGCCTCCGGCTTTGGCGGCCGTTCAGCGCTCAGCGCCTACGTGAGCTGGGATGGCTCCGACCGCTTGGCTGACACGCCGGCCGACACGCCCGAAGCGATCGAGCCCGACAAGCTCAAGCGCGCCGGCCAGACGGTGCTGCTCGTGGTGCATGTGCTCAGCCGCGAGACGAACTACTGAGGAAGGCGCTGATGGCTGCGGCTACCGCTCCGGGCGCCTCCATGGGCAGCATGTGGCCGGCGCCGGCGATGATCTCCAAGTGGGCGTTGGGCAGGCCCTCGGCCAGGGCGCGCACGTACTTGGGCGGGGTGAGCCGGTCGTCGGCGCCGCAGAGCACCAGGGCCGGGCTGTGTACCTCGCCCAGGCGCTCACGGGCATCGTAGACGCTGCAGGCCACGAAATCGCCATGCAGCACCTCGGGAGCCACCCCGGCAAGCTGCGCCTCGCCGAGCGCTCGCGTGCGCGCCGTCGTCGCAGGGCCATAGCCGGCCTCGACGATCCAGCGGCGGGCGGCCGGCGGATCGGCGACGAGTTGTTCGAGCAGGGCCGGCGCCACAAGGAGGCGGGCGGTGACCGCAAGCAGGATCAGGCCGCGGACGCGCTCGGGCGCGCGCAGCGCCAGCTCGATGGCCACGCCGCCGCCCATCGAGTGCCCGGCGGCGATGAACTCGTGCACGCCGAGCGCGCCGGCCAGGGCGAGCACGGCATCGGCGGCTGTGGCGATGCTCGTGAGGCCCGGCCCGGGTGAGCGGCCGTGCCCCGGCAGGTCCACAGCGAGCGCCGGCGTGCCGGGCAGGCGGTTCATCACGCTGCCCCATAGGAGGGCATTGCCGCCGGCGCCGTGCACGAAGAGCACCGGCGAGACCTCGGCGGAGCCTGCCCGGCGCACGAACGAGAGACGTCCGTAAGTCGTGTCGGCGTGGGGCATGGGGCGTTCTCCACTGTGTGAGGGGTGAGGCGTACTGCGTACTGCGTGATGCGTGATGCTCCTACGTCTTGCGCATCACGCATTACGCATCACGCAGTACGTATTACGCATCACTCCGCCGGCTGCTCGCTCACCGCAGCATTGAGGTCCTTCACCAGGGCCTCGACATCGATGCCGTGGGCGATGGCACCCTGTTCGATATTCTCAAAGCGGGCGACGGCGCAGCCGAAGCACATCAGGCCATGGGCCAGGAAGACGGGGATGACCTTGTCCCCGTAGTCGTGCACGACTTGAGCAATGGTCATCTCACGGGTAATCTGGTCTGCCATTGGCTGTCTCTCCTCAGGGTTGTGGCGGATAGCGTATGGCGTATGGCGTATGGCATATGCCGTGCGCCATCCGCCACTCAGCCCACCGGGGCGCCGGGCTCGACCGGCCCCGGGCGGCTCTCACGGGCGATCTCCTCGTAGGAGCGCACGCTGAGCTCGGCCAGGAAGCGCTCCACTTCCATCCCTGCCGCGGCGCCCGACCCGACGGCGGTGGCGACCTGGTGCATCAAGGGGTCCTGCACGTCGCCGGCAGCAAAGACGCCTGGCACGCTGGTGCGACCGTGGCGGTCGGCCGTGATATAGCCCCCGCGGTCGAGCTTGACCTGGCCCTGCAGGAAGCCGGTGTTGGCATCGGTGCCGATGTAGACAAAGATGCCGGCGACCGGCTGGACCGTCTCCTCGTCGGTGCGCACGTTGCGCAGCCGGGCTCCGGTCACCGCATCCTGGCCGACGACCTCGGTCACCACGCTGTTCCAGATGGGCTTGACCTTGGGGTTGGCCAGCACCCGCTGCTGCATGATCGGCTCGGCCCGCAGTTGCTCGCGCCGGTGCACCAGGTACACCTCGCCGGCAAAGCGCGTGAGATAGTCGGCCTCCACGACGGCCGCGTTGCCGCCGCCCACCACCATCACCGTCTTGTCGCGATAGAAAAAGCCATCGCAGGTGGCACAGAACGATACGCCGCGGCCGACGAACTCTTGCTCGCCCGGCACGCCGAGGCGGCGGGGCGTCGTTCCGGTGGCAATGATAACGGCCTGAGTTTCGATGGGGCCGCTCGAGGCGTTGAGGATGAAAGGATGGCGCCGGAAATCGACACTGTCGACCTCATCCATCTGCACGCGGGCACCGAAACGCTCGGCCTGCTCGAGCATGAGCTGCATCAACTGTGTGCCGCCGATGCCCTGAGGAAAGCCGGGATAGTTCTCAATGTCGGCGGTCATGGTGACCTGCCCGCCGAGCAGGTTGCCGGCGATCAGCAATGGCGACAGCAAAGCGCGCCCGGCATAGATCGCAGCCGTGTAGGCCGACGGCCCGCTCCCGATGATGACCAGTTTCTCCACAGGAATCCCTCCGAGTGTGTGCCCACGATGGGAGTATTCTACGCGTATTGGAGGTGCTTGGCAAGCGCAAGCGTCACTGCTCAGCCTGTCATTGCGAGCCGCAGCGAAGCAATCCCCAACGTGGCCGTGACGCGCGTGGCTGGAGATTGCTTCGCTGCGGCTCGCAATGACAGGCTGAGCAGTTGCGCGCAAGCGACGCCTCCGGCACTCCCCCTCACTAGGGGCAAATAGAGGGCACTCGGATTTGGCGTTTTGTGGCGGAGTGTGTACTATCTGGCCGAGGTATTCGCCGATGACAGGAGAGACCGACAAGACAATCGAGCTGGGCCACCCCAGCTACGTGTGGCGCTTTGGCCAGAACCGGCGCTTTGAGCTGATCCGCCAGGCTGCGCGGCTCGAGGGGGCGCGCATCCTCGACGTGGGCTGCGGGCTGGGCCTCTACGTGCGCCAGTTCCGCACGCTGAGCGACGACGTGTGGGGCGTGGATGTCGACGAAGAAAAGGTCGCCGAGGCCTCGCAGACTCTCCCCAACATCCAGCGGGCGCCGGCCGAAGCGCTGCCCTTTGCCGACGGCACCTTCGACACCGTCCTATCACACGAGGTGCTGGAGCACGTGGACGACGACCGGCAGGCGGTGCACGAGGCCTACCGTGTGCTCAAGGGAGGCGGGCGGCTGGTCGTGTTTGTGCCCAACCGTTGGTACCCCTTTGAGACGCACGGCGCTTTCTGGGGCGGCCGCTATCACTTTGGCAATATCCCGCTGGTGAACTATATGCCCAACAGGCTGCGCGCCCGGTTCTGCCCCCACGTGCGCGCCTACCGGGCGCGCGAGCTGCGCCGGCTGTTCGACGGCCTGCCCGGGCGCATCGTGGTGCACACGCAGATCTACCCCGGCTACGACAAGATCGCCGCGCGTCATGGCGCGCTGGCGGGGCTCTTCCGTGGCCTGACCTACATGCTCGAGCATACCCCGCTGCGGCACCTCGGGCTATCGCACCTGCTGGTGTTCGAAAAGGCCCGTTGACAGGCGTTGGGCCTGCTGCCGGGGTGAACCTTGCGAGGGTTCGGAATTCTCGCCAGGCTCACGCCGGCTCTGAGAAGGGACACAGAGGTTTGACCACGGAAGGCGGAGTACGGGTTTTCTTCAGGCCGGCAGGGCGTGCGGCTGTGGTGCGCGTTGGGGCAACGGTGACCGCGGCGGCGGCTCAGGTGGGCATCGCTGTCGAGCAGGTCTGCGGCGGCAGGGGCACCTGCGGCAAGTGCAAGGTGCGGCTGCTTACAGGGCGCCTGGCGCCGCCGTCTGAGGCCGAGCGGCGGCACCTCTCGGCTGAGGAGCTGGATGGCGGCTACCGGCTCGCCTGCCAGGCGGCTGTGGTGGAGGATTGCACGGTCGAGGTCCCCTGGGCTGCGGCGGCGAGCGGGGTGTCGATCCTGGTGGAAGGGCTGTTGGAGCCGGTAGCGCTCGACCCACCGGTGCAGAAGGAGACGCTGCGCGTGCCGCCGGCGACCCTGACAGAGCCCTTCGCCGACCTGACTGCACTGCAGCGGACCTACACGGGCGCGGCCCGGCTCTCGCCTTCGCTTGAGGCGTTGCGCGCCCTGCCTGGGGCGTTGCGCGCGGCCGGGGGCCTGGTGACTATGGTGCGCGCCGGCGAGCGGCTGCTGGCCGTGGAGCCGGGCGATACCTGTGGGGCCTGCTACGGCTTGGCTTGCGACATTGGCACGACGACGGTGGTGGGCTACCTGCTCGACCTGGCGACCGGGCGGCGGCTGGCCGTCGCTTCGACGCTGAACCCCCAGACACGCTTTGGCGACGATGTGATCTCGCGCATCGACCTGGCTTCGCATGACCCTGGGGGCCTGGAAGCGCTGCGCGCGGCGGTCGTGGAGGCCATCGACAGCCTGTTGGGCCAGGCGGCTGAGGCGGCGGGTGTGGCGCGCGAGCAGGTCTACGCCCTGGCCGTGGTGGGCAACACGGCCATGCACCACCTCTTCCTGGGCCTGAGCCCCGCGGGCCTGGGGCATTCGCCCTACGTGCCGGTGATGGCCGATCCGCTGCAGCTCGACGCCCGAGACGCCGGCCTGCACGCCCATCCAGAGGCGCAGCTCTTTGTGCTGCCCAACATCGCCGGCTTTGTGGGCGCCGATACGGTGGGTGTGCTCCTGGCCACGCGCCTGCTGGAGAGCGACGAGGTGCGCCTGGCTATCGACATCGGCACCAATGGCGAGATGGCGCTGGGCTCGCGGGCGCGCATGCTGGCCTGCTCGACGGCGGCCGGCCCAGCCTTTGAGGGTGCGCAACTCAGCCACGGCATGCGCGCGGCCGACGGCGCCATCGATCACATCGAGCTGCAGGATGGCCACCTGGTGTTGCACGCCATCGGTCAGGGCAAGCTCAGGGGCATCTGCGGCTCGGGGGTGGTCGATGCGATCGCCGTCCTGCGCCGCCTGGAGGTCATCGATAGCACCGGCCGGCTGCGCACGTCCGACCAGGTGGCTGCGCTGGCGGGCGCCGAGCTCGCCGCGCGGCTTGTGCCTCACGGGCAGGGTGGCGCTTTCGTGCTGGCCCCAGCCGAGGAGACGGCTATCGGCGGACCTATCCTGCTGACGCAGCGCGATATCCGCCAGGTGCAGCTGGCCAAGGGCGCCATCCGCGCTGGCATCGAGATCATGATGCAGGAACTTGCCGTGGCGCCCGAGCAGGTGGCCGAGGTCTGCCTGGCCGGCGCCTTTGGCAACTATATCCGCCCCGAGAGCGCCCTCGCCATCGGCCTCATGCCGCACCTGCCGCGCGCCGCCTTGACGCCGGTGGGCAACGCCGCCGGCGTGGGTGCCCAGTTGGCGCTCCTGAGCCGCCGCACGTGGCAGGATGCGGCCTACGTTGTGGACCACGTGGAGTATCTGGAGCTCTCGCTGCGCCAGGACTTTACGCGGGTCTTTATGCAAGCGATGATGATGCAGTAATGCGTACTGCGTGATGCGTGAGGCGCAGGGCCCTCTCTGGCCGCGAGCCACCATCACGCATTACGTTTCACGTTTTACGCATCACGCCCCGCGCCACCGGCCGAGGGCTTTGACTTGGCTGGGCGCTGCACCTATAATCGCTGTGGCTGGAGTGTGTTGGATGAGAGGGAGAGTGGATGCGTTCCTGGCGCGAGCTGCTCGCTTCCAAGTGGTTGATCCCCGGGATGGGGGTGAAGCGCTGGCTCCTTCTCTTGGTGGCGGGGGTCACGTGCCTCAGCCTGGGCGTGGCCTATATCCTGGTTGAGCTCTATCGCGAGGCGCCGCTGCCGCGCATTTTTTACTACCTGACGCTCCAGTTCCTGGCTCGCGAGCTGCGCGCCCTGCTCTTTGGCAGCGTTGGCCTGGGGATCGTGGGCTATGCGGTCTATCACCTGAACCGCTCGCTGCTGACCGTGTTCTTGCGGCCAGGGCAGGATAACCTGGCTGATCTGGTGTATCAGCACCGCCAACGGGCGCGCGGGCCGCACGTGGTCGCCATCGGCGGGGGCACGGGGCTGTCGTCGCTCCTGCGCGGCATGAAGGAGCACTCGGCCAACCTGACGGCCATCGTCACCGTGGCCGACGATGGCGGCAGCTCGGGCCGCCTGCGGCGCGAGCTGGGCGTGCTGCCCCCTGGCGATTTTCGCAACTGCATCGCGGCCCTGGCCGACGCCGAGCCGCTGATGACCGAGCTCTTTCAATACCGCTTTCCTGAGGGGCAAGGGCTCGACGGGCACGCCTTTGGCAATCTGTTCATCGCCGCCATGGTCGGGGTGACGGGCAATTTTGAGCGGGCCATCGCCGAGTCGAGCCGGGTGTTGGCGGTGCGGGGCCGCATCCTGCCCTCCACGCTCGAGCACGTGACTCTCTGCGCCGAGATCGCCGATGTCGGTGACGGCGCACGGCACGTGGAGGGCGAATCGCAGATTCCGCTCAGCGGGCACCCCATCGAGCGGGTGTACCTGGAGCCGAGCGGCGTGCGTGCCGACACGCAGGCGTTGCGGGCGATCCTGCAGGCCGAGATGATCATCCTGGGGCCGGGCAGCCTCTACACCAGTGTGCTGCCCAACCTACTGGTGGATGAGGTGGCACAGGCCATCCGCGTCTCGGCGGCGCTCAAGGTGTATGTGTGCAATGTGGCCATCCAGCCGGGAGAGACAGACGGCTATACGGTGGAGGACCACGTGAGGGCCATCGAGGAGCACGTCGGGCCGGGGTTGGTCGACGTGGTGGTGGCCAACAGCAATATGGAGGTGCCGAGCGGGAACTGGAAGCTGGAGCTGGTGCGCCCAATCTATGCCTGGCAGGATCGGATTCCGATCGTCTTTGAGGACCTGACTGATCCCAAGAGCCCCTGGCGCCACGACCCGGCCAAGTTGGCACGCTGCTTGCTGGGTCTTCTGGCCAGGTTCAGGGGGCAGTAGGGGCCCAAAACCCATGGCCGATGGCCCTCCTGACCCTTCGCTCTGCTCAGGGCGATGGCTTGGGGCGAGCTGGGGGAGCCGTTCCTGCTCTTTCATTACATAAAGGGAGGTTGCCAACAATGGCTACCCGCATCGGAATCAACGGCTTTGGCCGCATTGGCCGGCAGAGTCTGAAGGCGATGCTCGACTTTCACCCTGACGAGCTGCAAGTCGTCGCCATCAACGACCTGTTCGACCCGCAGACCAACGCGCACCTGTTCAAGTATGACTCGAACTATGGACGCTTCCCTGGGACGGTCGAGGTGCGAGGCGACAGCCTGGTCATTGATGGCAGGGCGATCCGCGTGTTCGCGATGAAGGACCCCGCCCAACTGCCGTGGGGCGACCTGGGCGTCGACATTGTCATCGAGTCGACCGGCGTCTTTACCGATGGCCCCAAGGCGGCTGCCCATATCCAGGGCGGCGCCAAGAAGGTGATCATCTCGGCCCCAGCCAAGGGCGAGGACATTACCATCGTCCTCGGCGTCAACGAGGACCGCTACGACCCCCAGAAGCACAACATCGTCTCCAACGCTTCGTGTACCACCAACTGCCTGGCGCCGGCAGCCAAGGTCGTGTTCGATCGCTTCGGCATCAAGCGGGCGCTCATGACCACCGTCCACTCGTATACCAACGACCAGCGCATCCTCGACCTGCCCCACCGCGACCTGCGCCGGGCGCGGGCGGCCGCCCTCAACATCATCCCCACGACGACGGGTGCGGCCAAGGCTGTGGCCCTGGTGATTCCCGAGCTCAAGGGCAAGTTCGATGGCTTTGCGCTGCGCGTGCCCACGCCAACCGTCTCCATCATCGATTTCGTGGCCGACGTCGACACGGCGACGACGGCGGCCGAGGTGAACGCGGCCTTCCGCGAGGCGGCCGAGGGCCGCATGAAGGGCATCCTAGGCTTTACCGAGGAGCCACTGGTGTCGATGGACTTTAAGGGTGATCCGCGTTCGTCCATCATCGACGGCGCATCGACCATGGTCATGGACGGTACGATGGTCAAGGTCGTGTCGTGGTACGACAACGAGTGGGGCTACTCGGTGCGCGTGGCCGACCTGGCCGCGTTCATGGCCAAGAAGGGGCTGTAGCCGGCGCGGCGCGGTGACTGCTCAGCCTGTCATTGCGAGCCACAGCGAAGCAATCCCCAGCCATGTGCGTCACGGCCACGTTGGAGATTGCTTCGCTGCGGCTCGCAATGACAGGCTGAGCAGTTGCGCGGCACGTGCGTACGACACACATCACGCATTACCCAGGTTGGTGTCTCCCATGCGCATCGCCATGCTGAGCGTCCACACCTGCCCGCTTGCTGTGCTGGGTGGCAAGGAAACGGGCGGCATGAACGTCTACGTCCGCGAGCTGAGCCGCGAGCTGGGCCGGCGGGGCATTGCTGTGGATGTCTTTACCCGCTCGCAGGATGCTGCCGTTCCCTACGTGCACGCGCCGTGGCCCGATGTGCGCGTGGTGCATGTGCCCGCGGGGCCCGAGGCGCCGCTCGACCGGCGGCTGCTCTTCCAGCATCTGCCCGAGTTCGTGGCCGGCGTGCGCGGCTTTGCCGCGGCGCAGGGGGTGGGCTACGACCTGGTGCACAGCCACTACTGGCTCTCGGGCTGGGTGGGCCTGCAGCTGGCCGAAGGCTGGCACGTGCCGGTGATGCAGATGTTCCACACCCTTGGGCGCCTGAAGGAGAGCGCGCCATCGGGCGGGCCGGGCAGCGAGGCGCGCGAGCGCAGCACGATCGAGGCCGAGATCATGGGCCGCGTGGATCGCATCGTCGCGGCGACGCCGGCCGACCGCAGCCAGATGGTTGCGCACTATGGCGCCGACCCCGTCAGGATCACGGTGCTGCCGCCCGGCGTGGACCTGGAGCTCTTCCGGCCGATTCCGCAGGATGAAGCGCGCCGCTACGTGGGGCTGACCGACCGCAGCGAGCGCCTGCTGCTCTTTGTGGGGCGGCTCGACCCGGTGAAGGGGCTGAATGTGCTGCTCGAAGCGCTCTGCAGCCTGATCCGCCAGCTCGCCCCGCAGGGCGGGCCCGGGCTGTGCCTGGCGGTCATCGGCGGCGATGCGGAGAGCGCCGAGGCGGCGCGCGAGGAGGCCTTCTGCCTCGATGAGGTGAAGGAGCGCTATGGCCTGAAGGAGATGGTGGCGTTCTTGGGCTCGCGTGCGCAGGATACGCTGCCCTACTACTATTCAGCGGCCGACGTCTGCGTGATGCCCTCGCACTATGAGTCCTTTGGCCTGGTGGCACTGGAGGCCATGGCCTGCGGCACGCCGGTGGTCGCCTCGCACGTAGGCGGGCTGCCCTACGTGGTGGAGGATGGGCAGACCGGGCTGCTGGTGCCCGACAACGACCCGGCGGCGTTGGCCGAACGCCTGTGGCGGGTGCTTAACGAGCCCGGCCTGCGCCAGCGCCTGGGCGCACGGGCGCACGAGGTAGCCCAGGGGTACAGTTGGCGCAGGGTGGCTGAGGCGCACGCCGCGCTGTACCAAGAGCTGCTGCGCGTGCGAGCGTAGGGGGTCCCTCACCGCAGTCCAGGGGTACATCCCATGCCGGGGAGACACCTGACACAGCGATCTCCCTGGCGGGCAGGCGATCGGCAATAACCCAGCCAGACGCCTGCTCATACCTACGGGTGGGCCCCCCTACCGTTCCCCCGTCGCAGGGGAATGGGGGCGCTCGACCGCATCCTGTGTGGCCAAGAAACGGCAAGCGAGCGATCTAGTACCGCGGAAGACAGCCCAATTCCCCCGCGACGGGGGAACGGTAGGGGGGGGCCCACCCTGCGGCAGGAGAAACCGTCCGCCAGCCGCGGCGCGAGCTGGACCGAGTTTCTGCCAGAAAGCCGAAGCCGACCACCCGCCAGGGAAATCGGTGTGTCAGGTGTCTCCCCGGCGATTGTCATTGTGGCGGTGTCAGGAATCCGCCGCCTCTTCGGCCGGCGCGGGCTGGGCCCGCTGGGCTGCAGCCCGCCGGCGGCCCCACAGCCAGCTAAAGGCGCGGTAGACCAAGGGCGAGTAGACGTAATCGAAAGCCCCGGCGTAGCGCACGGTGCTGCCGCCAAACCCGGCTTTGAAGCGCTCGACGCCGCCGAGCGCCGCGCTGGGCGAGTCGGGCTCCAGGTCGGCGATGCCCCAGAGGTCATAGCTGGTGCAGCCGCGCGCTTTGGCCCAGCGCATGGCCTCCCATTGCAGCAGGTGGTTAGGCATGCGCTGGCGCTCGTGGTTGCTCGAGGCACCATACATGTAGGTGGCCTGCGTGCCAAAGGCAAAGGCCATCAGGCCGGCCAGCACCTGGCCCTCGTGCTCGGCGAGAAAGAGGGCCGCACTGCCGGCTGGGCTGGCAAAGCGCAATGCGGCCTCATAGTAGGCCGGCGTGTGCACGCCAAAGCTATCACGCGCGCCGGTCTCGACCATGAGCGTGTGGAACACGGCCAGGTCAGCGGCCGTGCCCTGGCGCACCGTCACGCCCTTGCGCGACGCCAAGCGCACGTTGTAGCGCCACTTGGGCTTCATCTGCGCCAGGAGCGCCTCTTCGCTCGGCCGCAGGTCTACGATGATGGTGCGCCGCGGCTGCACGGTCTGCCGCGTGCGCGCAAAGCCCTGGCCGGCCCACCAGGCCTCGGCCGTGGGGGCGTCGAGCCAGGGAGGCTCGACCTTGAGGGCGATGGCGCCGCGACGGCGGGCAACCTCGAGCATCGCCGGCAGCAGCGCCGCAGCCGCCTCGTTGTCGCCGGGGTCGATGACGGGTCCGCGCGGCACGTAGGCCAGGCTGCGATAGGGCAGCCGGCGCAGCAGCACCTGCGCCCCGGCGACGAGGCCGCTGCCGTCGCTCACCGCCAGCCGCAGTGGCTGCCAACCGAAGCGCGCCTTCAGGTCGCCCCAGGCCCAGCTCTGCAACAAGTGGCCATGGGGGTGGGCGCTCGCGAACTCGTCCCAGGCGGCGGGCGACGGGAAATCGGGGTCGCCGGGCCAGTGCACGCGCATACCATACACCTCGAGTGTGATTGGACAGATTATACACGGCGGCAGGCGGGCGACCAAATGTGGAGTGTTCCGACTGTCATTGCGAGGAGGCCGCAGCCGACGAAGCAATCCCCACGCCGTGCATTGGAGATTGCTTCGTCGGCTGCGGCCTCCTCGCAATGACAGTTGCGCGCTTGACGCGGCTGTACATTTGTGGTAACATGCAGGCACATGGACCCGAAGCGCCTCGGCTCTGGCCGGGCGCTTGCTGCGTCTCGGTCGTGTGCTCAGTTTTCCAGCGAGGTGGAGAGATCAGTAGCCGAGAAGTTCGTCTAAACCAGGAGATACGGGCCCGCGAGATCCGGCTGATTGACGAGACAGGAAAGCAGCTTGGGATCTATCCGGTGCGCGAGGCGATGCAGATTGCGGATGAGAAGGGCCTCGATCTCGTAGAAGTTGCTCCCAACGCCAACCCGCCGGTGTGCCGTCTCATGGACTATGGCAAGTATCTCTACGAGCGCACCAAGAAGGAGCGCGAGGATCGCCGGGGGCAGCGCATCATCGAGATCAAAGAAGTCCGCCTGCGCCCCAAGATCGGCGAACACGACATGGGCGTCAAGGTGCGGCAGATGCGCACCTTCCTGTCGGATGGCGCAAAGGTCAGGGTGCGGGTTCGCTTCCGCGGGCGTGAGATTACCCATCCCGAAGTCGCCAGGGATTTGCTTGGCCACATTACCGACTCGTTGGGCGACGCTGCGACGGTGGAACAGCAGCCGCTGATGGACGGGAAGACGATGATCATGCTTCTCGCCCCGGGTCCTGCGCTGAAGCAGCCGGGCGCGGCTGATCATTCTGGTTAGGGCCTATTTGAAGAACCGTAGCGTGGCCCCTTGTGGGCGCTCCTGACGGGCACAAGGCCCCAGGCTACACGACTGCTAGAGGGGAATTCGATGCCAAAGATCAAGACGCACAAGACGGCGCAGAAGCGCTTCAAGATTTCGGGCACTGGCAAGATCCTGCGTACCAAGGGTGGCAAGAGCCACCTGCGCCGCAAGAAGGCGGCACGGGTGCTGCGGGCCCTCGACAAGACCTTTGAGGTCACCACGCGCGGCGAGAAGAAGCGCATCAGCCGCCTGGCCCCCTACCTGAAGCCCTGACGGGCAGGCCACCAGGCCTGCCCCATGGTTGAAGCCTTTGAGCCGGCCGGCAACGGCCGCTCGTACGGGAGGAATAGCATTGCCACGGGTTAAGCGAGGCGTCCCAGCCCGGGCGCGCCATAAAAAAGTACTCAAGCTCACACAGGGGCAGTACGGTACCAAGCACTCGCTCTACCGCCGTGCCAACGAAGCGTTGCTCAAATCACTGGCGTATGCCTACCGCGACCGGCGCGACCGCAAGCGAGATATGCGCCGCCTGTGGATCCAGCGCATCAACGCAGCAGCGCGCGAGCAAGGGCTCACCTACAACCGGCTGATCAGTGGTCTGCGCACGGCCGGTGTTGAGGTCGACCGCAAGATGCTGGCCGATATGGCTGTGCGCGATGCAGCGAGTTTCACTCGACTGGTCGAGGTGGCCAAGGCCGGCGCCTAGGGCCTGCCGATGGTCACGACGAGCCTGGCCAATGAGCGCGTCAGATACGCGCGCGCTCTGTACCGCGAACGGGTCCGCACCCGCGAGCAGCGTTTTGTCATCGAGGGCACACGATCGGTGGCCGAGGCGCTGCGCGCGGGGGTGAGGCCCGTTTTGGCGTTCTATACCGGCCGCGTGCGTACGCTCGAACAGGGGGAGGCGCTGCTTGCGCGCCTGCGGCAGGCCGCAGAATGCCTCATCGAAGTGACCCCCGAAGTGATGGCCTCCATGGCGCAGACGGTGACCCCGCAGGGGGTGCTCGCCGTCGTGTCGATGCCCCGCTTGCCCTGGCCCGCCCACGGCCTGGTCGTCATCCTCGATAGCTTGCGTGACCCAGGCAACGTGGGCACGATCATGCGCGCCGCCTGGGCCGCGGGCGCCGCCGGGCTTGCCACAACCAGGGGCACGGTGGACCCCTTTGCACCCAAAGTCGTCCGCGCGGCGATGGGCGCGCACTGGGGCCTGCCGCTGCAGGCCGGCCTCGACGCGGGCGCACTGGCCGGACTCGTGAACGGGCGCCTGGCCGTGCTCGCGGCGCAAGACGGCCGGCCCTATTGGCAGATCGACTGGCGGGGTGATACGGCGCTGATCATCGGCGGTGAGGCCCGCGGCGCCGAGGTGGCCGGGGTGCTGGCCCAGGTCCGCGCGGCCATCCCCATGGCGCCGGGCGTGGAATCGCTCAACGCCGCTCTCGCCGCGGCCGTGCTCCTCTTCGAAGCCGCCCGCCAGAGGGGGGTTGGGGTCACGTAAACCGCAAAGGCGCAAAGACGCCAAGACGACGCCAAGGGATCAGGATGGATTGGATGTCCGCGGCCACTCAGCCCGTCATACGGGCCACAGCAGGCTGAGCAGTCACATTCCCTCACAACCTTGGCGTCTTTGCGCCTTTGCGGTTTACGTCCTTTGCCGCTGCTCCTGGAGGTATTCGATGAGCCATTCGAGCGCGGCGCAGACGGAGGCGCGCTTGTTCTCGATGCGGTTGCCCTGGCAGAGGTGGCGGCGCCAGGCGGTGCCTTGGGGCGTGGCCAGGGCGATGTAGACCAGGCCGACGGGCTTGCCGGGCATGCCGCCGCCGGGCCCGGCAATGCCGCTGAGGGCCAGGGCCAGGTCGGTCTGGAGGATGCGCCGGGCGCCGGCGGCCATGGTGGTGACGACCTCGGGGCTCACGGCGCCCTTGGCGGCGAGCAGGTCGCGGGGCACGGCGAGCAGCCGCTTTTTGGCCTCGTACGAGTAGGCGATGAGGCCGCCCTGAAAGTACTCCGAGCTGCCGGCAATGTCGGTGATGGCATCGCCCAGCCCGCCGCCGGTGCACGATTCCGCCACCGCCAGCGTCATGCGTCGCGCCCGCAGCAGCTCACCTGCGTGTTGGGCCAGCGCGCCCGCTGTTCTCTCCACGTGCAACTCCAATCAGTACCCCCTCTGCGGGCTACCCGGTCCCTGGCGAACAGCCCGCCCAGCCGCTCGAGTATACCACAGCCGGCCCAGTTGCCTAAACGTGGCTGTGCCTGCGGGCATACCTCAAAAGCCGGTCACCAACGATGATGGGATACACCCCCAGTTGAAGGGCATATTCCACAGTTGTGGGGTACCCGTGTGCCCGCCGGGTTCTCCGCTCCGCTGCCACCCCTTGGGCGCGGACAAGCTTGCACAGGCTCGTGTTCTCGTGCGCCCAGCCCTGACCTGGGGTAGGGGTTTGGCGGGCTGGCTGGCGTTGCTGGCCGCCCCGCGGGGCGGCCAGCAACGCCAGCCAGCCCGCCAAACCCCTACCTCAAAGGCCAGCACCGGGTTCGTGCGAAGCTCAAGAGCCGGTCACCAACGATGATGGGATACACCCCCAGTTGAACTGCGACTCGCTCTGTGTTACAATAGAGGGCATGAGTGAGCCAGCCGGGGATTGGGGAATGATCGGCCACGAGTGGGCCGTGCGCCTTTTGCAGCGCAGCCTAGAACGAGGGCAGCTCTCGCACGCGTACCTGCTGCTGGGGCCGCCGCGGGTGGGCAAGGCCACGCTGGCCCTGGCCCTGGCGCGGGCCATCAACTGTACCGGCGAGGCGCCGCCCTGCGGCGTGTGCCGCAGTTGTCGCCTGATCGCCGCCGGCCGTCACCCCGACGTCCACCTGGTGGAGGGGGGCGAGGTGCGCGCCATCCGCATCGACCAGGTGCGCGAGCTGCAGCGCCAGGCGGTGCTGTCGCCGGTGGAGGCGCGGCGCCGCGTGGTGATCCTGACCGACTTTCAGGGCGCGACGCCCGAGGCGGCCAATTGCCTGCTCAAGACCCTGGAGGAGCCGCCGCCGCCGGTGGTGCTCATCCTGACGGCGACGCATGAAGGCCGTCTGCTGCCGACGATTGTCTCGCGCTGCCAGCCGCTGTGGCTGCGGCCGCCGGCCGTGCCGGCTATCGCACGGGGGCTGCAGGAGCGCTGCGGCGCCCAGCCCGAGCAGGCGCAACAGCTGGCCAGGCTCGCCGCAGGGCGCGTCGGCTGGGCGGTGGAGGCGGCGCGGGGCGGCCAGCTCCTGCAGCAGCGCGAGGCCCAGTTGGGCCACCTGGGCGAGGTGTTGGGCGCCGATACGATCGGGCACCTGCGCCTGGCGCGCGAGCTGAGCGGCGACGCCGAGGCGCTGCCGGCCCTGCTGGACCTGTGGCTCGGCTGGTGGCGCGACCTCTTGCTCTGGCGCGCGGGCTGCAGCGAGTTGGTCTGCAATGCCGATCAGGCTGCGGCGCTCGAGCGTACTGCGGGCGGGCACACCGTGCCCGAGCTGCTTGCCGGCCTGCAGGCGCTCGCCGATGCGCGCCGTCGCCTCGAATGCAATGCCAACCCGAGGCTCACGCTCGAAGTACTCTTCTTGACATTGGGTGCAAGCTGATTGCCGAGGGCCGGTTCACCCAGAGGGACATATATGGGAGCCATAGTAGTAGGGGTGCGCTTCCGGCGTACCTCAAAGGTGTACGATTTCAGCCCCAACGGGGTTGACGGCCTGCTGCCGGGCGACGAGGTGATTGTCGAGACCAGCCGGGGCCGCGAGATGGGCCGGATCATTATCGGCCCCCACGAGGTGGACGACGACAACATCGTCGGCGAGCTCAAGCCGGTGGAGCGACGGGCTACGCCGCTGGATCGTCTGCAGGCGCAGCGTTTCCAGCGCCGCGAGCTCAGGGTCCTCGAAAAGTGCCGTCAGAAGGTGGCCGAACACAACCTGCCCATGAAGGTGGTGGCCGCCGAGTACAACTATGACGGCACCCGCCTGGTCTTCTCGTTCACTGCAGAGAAGCGCGTGGACTTTCGCGAGCTGGTACGCGACCTGGCGCGGACCTTCCATGCGCGCATCGAGCTGCGCCAGATCGGCGTGCGCGACGAGGCCAAGCTGTGCGGCGGCGCCGGCACCTGTGGGCGAGAGCTGTGCTGCCGCTCGTGGATGACCGAGTTCAACCCGGTCTCGATCAGGATGGCCAAACACCAGGGCTTGCCGCTCAGCCCGGCAGAGATCTCGGGCGTCTGCGGGCGGCTGCTGTGCTGCCTCGAGTTCGAGGACGAGTGCTACGTGGAGGCGCGCAGCCGCCTGCCCAAGCCGGGCCACCAGATCGATACGCCGCAGGGCCCGGGCAAGGTGATCGGCATCAATGCGCTCAAGGAGATGGTGACCGTCCGGCTCGAGAGCGAGGAGATTGTCGAGTTCTCGGCGGCCGAGCTGCAGGCGGGCCAGATGCCGGCGCCCTGCCCCGCGGAAGAAGACGACGACGCAGAGGACGAGAACGACGAGTAGCGCGACGTAACCCGGAGTCCCCAACTTGTTGGGGCCGGGGCGCCCTTGTTGGGGCCGGGGCGCCCGAACAAGTTCGGGAGTCCGGGTTCGGAGTCCCCAACTTGTTGGGGCCGGGGCGCCCGAACAAGTTCGGGAGTCCGGGTTCGG
>Ga0116161_1000554_pt1 | contig 41895 bp, 35 predicted proteins | sample AD_JPNAS3_MetaG_FD_89877 | JGI IMG/M metagenome (GOLD analysis project Ga0116161, IMG submission 89877) | Active sludge microbial communities of municipal wastewater-treating anaerobic digesters from Japan - AD_JPNAS3_MetaG | ecosystem: Engineered > Bioreactor > Anaerobic > Digestate | place... | reverse complement strand
TTCTCCGAGCCGGTCCCTGAGGGCGGCACCGGTCGATACCGGGTCTCTGCCGAAACCCGCCGCAAGATCCGTTCTTGGCGGGAGAAGGAACTCTCGGCGGGGGAGATAGCGCAATTGCTTTCCGAGGACGGAGTTGATATCTCGGTGCGGACGGTAGAACGAGTATTGGCGGAAGAGGGTTTCCCCAAGCTTCCCCGGCGCACCCGTCTGAAGATCGGTCTGACCGTCAAGGGAGCGGAGACACCCAAACGATCGGAATACGTTTCTATTGCGCAAATGGACGGGCAGCATCTTCCCTGCGAGTCGGCGGGCGTCTTTCTTTTTGCCCCGTTTCTGGAAAGTTTTGATGTCCCCGAACTTGTTCGTACTGCGGGACTTCCCGGCACCAAGGTCATCCCGGCGGTGAGCTATTTCCTGTCTTTTCTGGCCCTGAAGCTCATTGGTACGGAGCGGTATGGCCACATGGGGGATCATGCTTTTGATCCCGGGTTGGGATTGTTTGCCGGCCTCAACTTCCTGCCCAAGTGCACGGCCATGTCCACCTACTCCTATTCCCTCGATGAGGTTCACATCCTGAAGCTCCAGCAGGCTTTCGTGAAGAAGGCCGCCGGTTTGGGCCTGTATGACGGAAGCGTTGTCAATCTGGACTTCCACACCATCCCCCATTACGGGGATGAATCGGTTCTCCAGGAGCATTGGGCCGGCGCCAGAGGAAAGCGGATGAAGGGGGCCTTGACCCTTTTCGCCCAAGACGCTTCCTCCAAGCTGGTGCTCTACACAGCCGCCGATCTCATGAAGGAAGAGGCCAATGAACAGGTCGTCAACGTGTTGTCCTTCTGGAAGAGTATTCGCAAGGGTGTTGCTTCCACCTTCGTTTTCGATTCCAAGTTTACCACCTACGAACATCTGTCGGTGCTGAATCGCATGGGTGTCAAGTTTATCACCCTTCGGCGGCGGGGGAAAAAGCTGATTGAAAATCTGGATGAACTCAGTCCTTGGGAAAAGATCCACATTCCCCACGACAAACGGAAATACCCCAATCCCTTTGTCCATCAATCCTTCATCTATCTCAGTGGTTACGAGGGACAACTCCGGCAGATCATCCTTAGAGGCAACGGCCATGAACGACCGGCGTTCCTGATCACCAACGATCTTACAACCCCGGTGGAACTCATCGTCAGCGACTATGCCCGCAGATGGCGTGTGGAGAATGTCATCTCCGAGGCGGTCAAGTTTTTTAACCTCAACGCCCTGTCTTCCCCCATCCTGGTTAAGGTGCACTTTGATGTCTTGATGACCATGATCGCCGACACCCTCTACAGCATGCTGGCCAAGAAGCTCCGGGGCTTCGAGCAGTGCGATGCCCAGACTATCTACCGCCATTTTATCCGGGGAAAGGCGGTCGTCCACATCCAAAGCGGAATGGTGCAGGTTTCCTATCCCCGCCGGGCACACAACCCCATCCTCAGGGGAGTACCCTGGCAACGTCTGCCGCAGTCTCTCTCCTGGCTCGGCGGCCTGAAACTGAACCTTGATTTCCAATGATGACAGTTTCAAAACCTTATACCAAAATGACGGTTAAACCGTCCGCGAAAATCGGTGTTGAATTTAAAAGATATTATTGTCCGTCCCGTTCATCCATACGAAGAGCATCGTTATCAGGAATTGATGCGGGATCATCATTACCTGGGATATTTGCCCAAGATCAGCGAGACGATCCAGTACGTTGCCCAATGGGGCGATGAATGGTTGGCCCTGCTTAGCTTTTCGGCCTCGGCTTTGAAGTGCGCTGCCCGGGATGAATGGATTGGATGGAACTTTCGTCATCAATATGATCGTCTCAAATTAATCGTCAATAACAGTCGCTTTCTCATCCTGCCGGATTGGCATGTTCCGAATTTAGGGTCACGAATTCTGTCCCTATGCCAAAGGCGGATTGTCCAGGATTGGCAAAGAGCTTTTGGACATCCCGTGGTATTGCTGGAAACCTTTGTGGACCCACAACGCTTTATGGGGACCGTTTATAAAGCGGCAAACTGGATCTACGTGGGGGATACCAAAGGTTTTAGCAGAACCAGACATGGATACACAGCTAAAGCTCAGTCACCCAAAATGGTTTTCATCAAACCCTTGCGGGATAATATTCGAACGCTTTTATGCCAACCCATTCTTCCATTACCTTATCATACCGGAGGGTCAAAAATGATGATCAATGCCCAACAGATGCAATCACTTCCTTTCTTTTTTAATGAAATTCCCGATCCTCGCCGAGCTCAGGGACGACGACATCGACTCTCCACAGTTCTGGCCATTGCCGCCGGGGCCTGCCTATGTGGGATGCGCGGCTACCGGGCAATCGCCGATTGGGCAAAGAGCCTCGGCAAAAACGCCCGAAGACGTTTTGGTTGCCGTTATAACCAAGGCAGCTACATTGTACCCAGCGAATACATTATCCGTGATGTTCTGATCCGCGTTGATCCCGTTCACCTGGACCGAGCTCTGCAGAAATGGAACCAAACATATGCAAAGCAGGATGAAAGCTTGGCCATAGACGGTAAAACCATGTGCAATGCCATTGATGATCAAGGGCGCCAAACCCATATCTTGAGCCTCGTCGGCCATGAGAGTAAAAACTGTTACGCCCAAAAAAAGTAGGCAGCCTACCGATAAAAGATACTGAAGACACCAAACGCACCAACGAAATCAAAATCGCTATCCCCCTTCTTGAAACCGCCGAGATAGAAGGGAAGGATGTTACGGCAGATGCCCTATTGACCCAGCGTAAGATCGCGGAGTACCTGGTAACGGAGCGTCAGGCACATTATCATTTCACTGTCAAAGGAAACCAGCGCACTCTTATGGAAGACGTCTCCTTCTGGTTCCAGGACCGTAAACATCCGGATTTTATTCAGTGTGACCCCCCTGATCATGGACGAATCGAAATTCGAAAGATCTGGACTACTTCAGAACTTAACAACTATCTTGACTTCCCCCACGTCGGACAAGTATTCGCCATTGAACGGGAATTTATAAACAAAAAGACCGGCAAGAGCTCCCGTGAAATCGCTTACGGCATCACCAGTCGAACGGCAGAGGAAGCCAGCCCCGAACGTCTTCTCAATATCAACCGCGGCCATTGGGCAATCGAAAATAGCTGCCATTACATCATCGATTGGAATTACGATGAAGACCGAAGTCGAATCCGTACCGGCTACGGACCAGAAAATATCACTCGCTTACGCCGATTCGCAGTCGGAGTCATCAAATCCAAAAAAGTGTCAAGTGTCGCACAAAAAATGCGTGAACTTACTCGCAATGTGCGCCTCGTGTTCGATTACTTACGAATGTCGGCAAATACTTGCCGCAAAAAGGCCTGACAATGGAGAACAAATTTACCGTGGCCGGTCTGCCGTTCCTACTTGACAAAATGGGACCGAATCCCTACGATACAAAAACAGATGTCCGGTTGATGGTTCGAAATGCGGAGAATCTGCCACGTCTCCAGCAAAATTTCAAGGAACAGATTCCCAGGCCTGTGAGCTATTTCACACCCTGCCTGTGAAAAGAATCTCATCCCAACCGGTTGACCGGGCTTGAAAAGGCCCTGTACCTCTGCTAGAATCAGCAGAACCTTGTAAAGGCGGAAGTACCGTTTACGAAAGTGCGTTTTTTATTCCAGTTATCTCGTCCCGACCGATGCGGCAGCAGGGCGCAGATGCATCTCGGGGATTGCCTGGGGGGATCCATTCCCGCCGAACCGTTTCGATAGGAGTAAGCACCATGTCAAGCAGAAGATTTAAAAACCCATTGTCCAGAATGTTGTCCCTTAAACAGGGGTTGCCCGGGGCCTTGTTTTTGGTCCTCGGCCTTTGCCTGTTTTTCGGGACGGCGGGTGCCGCCGGGGCCTTTTCGGTGGATGTGAAGAACCTCCACTACAGCGATGATTCCGGACGGTCTATCATGTACGATTACTCGGCCGGCTCGGTGGGTTCGGTTCCGCCCAACGCCATCCTCCTGAACGGGTCGGCCCAAATCACGCCCGGAAGCGGCGAAAGCGGCAACAGCTATTTTTGGGGCCAGGCGCCGGGCCTGCCCGCCGCCACCGTAACGCTGGGCGCGGGGAAAGCCACCGTCAGCCCCGTCAATGCGGCGACAGGAGGCGTCGTTGTCCTCTTTTCCGAGCCGCCCGTGCCGGCCGCGACAGGACCCGCCGCTTGGTTCTATGCCCTCAATCTGAGCAATTTCAACGTCGACATGACGACCCCGAAGGTCTACGAGTTCGATATCGGCCTCGGCCGGGACGAAAGCGCGGGGCCTTACAACAACGCCACCATCCATATCATCTGGGTCAAGGGCACCTATAACGGCAACGTGTATCCCGACGCCACGCTCATCATCCAGGCGCGGATCAAGAACGGGGATACCGATCTGTGGGCGTCTGCCCCCGTCGTCCGCACCGGCCTCGACCCTGCCGCGACAACCCTGATGCTGGATCTGAGCGTACAAAACGGCAACTACTTCTTTGCGGCAGTGGGGATCAACGATGAGGGCATGACGAATCTCGGAGAGTACACCCTGACGGCGGGACAGGGATCGTTCCAGCGGATGCCGGATCTCCTTCCTTTTATCTATATGGAAGAAAAAATGCCCGAAAGTCCCTTCCAGGTCTCTTCCCAGCACTGGAACGACGCCCAGGGGAATTTCTACAACGCCTGGCCCCGGGTTATGGACCCCGGGCAGCAGCTCTACAGCAGCGTTACCCTGAACAGCCCGGGCTATCTCGCCGAGACGCCCCTGGAGTACAACAGCGGAGGCGGATATTGGTCCCTGTCGGGGACGCTATTTGCCGACGATTTTAACGATAATGCAGTAGATGCCGAAAAGTGGCCGAGTGTCACAACGTCCGTGACAGAAAGCGAAGGCACGTTCAACGTGGCCCAGACCACCTCGACGGGAGGATCGGCCCGGAGCCGTTTTGTGATCATCAATCCCTACGCGCCAATCGTCGTCCGACACAAGGTGAAGGCCAATTACGGAACCAACGCTTTCTTCCGAGGCCTCTTTGCCCTCAATTTCAGGAATACGTCGAATCCCGCCGAAACCCCGACCATGTCCGTGAGCGTTTCTCACATGTATTATCAGGGCACTTCGGGTTTCTATCTGGATCGTAACGCGGCCAATTATATGACGTCTCCCCCTGAGGTGAAAGCGGACGCCATCTGGGATACCTGGTTCAATGAGGAGGTTGCTTATAACCCATTAACCGGCACCGCGGAGCTCTGGATCAACGGCGAACGAAAGGCGACCGCCAATATCGGCACCCTGCCGTCCACGGCGAAATACATGGTCATCGATCTCGATTCCTTCAGTTGGGATGTGGCCGGCCCTTACTACTACTTGGACGACCTGGCCGTTTCCCAGCCCTGGACGGGGGGCAATGTCTTTTTGAGCGCCAACACGCCGCCGGCAGAACCGGTGGTCTTCAACTTCACCGCAACGAAAAAGGCGGGGGGAACAGAAACGGCTTCCAAGACCATCAGCGGGTATGTGACGTCCTTTGCGACGCCCCTGTCGCCGACGGGCAGCGTCAACACCACACCCACCTTTTCCTGGAACGCTGTCCCTGGCGCCACTTCTTATTCCGTGCAGGTTTCCGATGCCAACGGCAACCGCATCTGGAATCAGTACGCCATTCCTCCGTCCACAACGAGCGTCGTTTACAACAGCGACGGCAAGGGACCGGCCCTGGTAAACGGTCAGACCTACCGCTACGACATCGTTACCTCCATCTTCACCAACGGGATGGACAACGAGTCTTTTGTCACGGGCAGCTTCACCTACACGGGGAGCGCCTCCCAGACCATCTCCTTCAGCGGCTGGGTGAAAACCGCTCCCAACTGGCCGGCAACGGACAACATGACGGCCGCGGCCGGCGCCGTGGTCAAGGCCTACCTCGCCGGAACGACACCGACCCAGGTGGGAACAACGGCTGCTGTCGATGTCTCCACCGGGGCCTTTACCGTCACGGGGATTCCGGCGAACACCACATTCTATCTGGTGGCAGAGCCTCCGACAGGCTATCTGCCCGCTGTGAGCAAACTCATGATGGGCGCGGCAAATATCCAGGCATACCTGCCCTTCGTCCTCTTTTCGCCGACCCAGTATTCCACTACCCTGGGGAATACAGCCGGAACCGGCATCATCATCGGCCGGGTGGCAATGAAAAACAGCCCGACCAGTTTCCAGGCTGGGGCGACTGTTGAGGCCCGGACCTGGACACCCGGAACACCTCCGGTTCTCGGTGATCCCCTGCCGGTCACCTATTCCGGGGGAGGATCAGCGACGGCATCCGACGGCATCTACATGGTGAAAAACGTCCCCTCGGGGACTCTGGTGCAACTCGTGGCGACTCTGACCGGCCATACCTTCGAATTCAACGGCGCCATCGTTCCGGCCCAGGGCGGTCAAGTTTCGGAAGAGTCCTTCTTCGCGACGCCGGGATCGGCGGTTCAGGTCATGGTCTATCCGAACGAGGCCATGTTTTTGACGGCAACAGGGAACACGACCCTGATCGATTTCCAGGATAGGAACACATCGGCAGGCAGGGCAGCCTTTGCCGGCAATGAGTACGCCGGCCAGGGAATCACCTTCTCCTCCCCCAACAGCCAGCCGTTGTGGGTCTATCCGCCGCCTGTAAGCTTCTGGACATGGCCCTCCAACTACCTCTCGCCGGGAAATGCCCCCTTCGAAGGCGGAGACAGCAACGGGGACAGCCTCACCCTGACTTTCTCTCCTGCGGTAGCGGCCGTAGGCTGGACCTTCCTTGACATGCCGAATCCCAATGCCGTCACGATCCGGTTGTACGACGTGAGCAACAACCTGATCCACGAAACAGCCAACGGTGCAGGGATCAGTGTCGCTCAGGACAACAGTGCCTTCTGGGGTGTTGTCTCACCGGTGCCCATCGCCAGGGTGGAAATCATCGATACGGCCGATAACGGAGATGATATCGCGTATGACAATTTCCGCTTTGCCGTTACGGCGACTCCTGTGGTGCAAACACCGTTCAACGCCTATTCCTACCACCAGGATACGTCCTATTTCATCAACCTCTTCGTGGACGATCCGACCCGTGCCTTTACGGGGGTCACGGTCAACGGCCCCGGCCTGGATGGGAACGTGGGGTTGTCGTACATTGAGGCCAGGAAGCGTTGGGAAATCGCCGCCTCCATCCCGTTAGGTTCGACCCTTCCCACCGGGCCGCGCACTTACAACTTCACGGCGACCCCGGCCATTGGGACGCCCGTCACCGGTTCGAAGACGGTCAGCGTCTATGTGGAGGGGATTGCCACGAATCTGCTGCCTGCAGGCAACATCGCCACCGTCCCCACCTTCTCCTGGACCGGGGTTGCCGGGGCCACGGGATATGCGGTGGTCCTGGACGACCTGACCGCACAATCCAGCGGGGTCTGGTTCAGCCCGCAACTGACGCCTGAGCAGACCAGTATTCTCTATAATGGGGATGCCCTGGTTGCAGGTCATGACTATGCATACACGGTGATTTCTCAAAACAACTCGGACGGTAACAACAACTCGTCCTTTGCCCGGGGGCAGTTCACCTATACGGTGGCTGCTGCGGGCAACCTGATCCAGAATGGCGGCTTTGGCGGGAACCTGAACGACTGGGTGGTGAATCCGGCGGTCCAGACCGGGACGCCGCCCTGGACGCCCCTGATCGGGTCGGGCCCCTGGGTGAGCCTCCATCCCCAGACCTATGGTTTTGTGGGAACGATCCTTTATCAAAACCTCAACCTGACCAATGTTGCCGGGAAGAGCTTTACCGTGGGCATGAAACTGACCCGGGTCAGTGCACCGATGGACGGTGAAACCGTGGCCGTCTGGGTGACTTATGTCAATGCAACGGGTGGCCTCCAGAGGATCAAGGTCCTCCATCCCGCCAACAGCACCATTGAGACGAACACCCCTGTGACAGGGACCTTCGCCCTGCCCGAGGGGGCTCAGAGGCTGGTCAAGCTGGAGTTGGCCAAGGAGAATGACGGCGAATTCCATGCCACGGATGTCACCCTCTGGGCCGACGGCGTCACCGTCAACCCGCTACCACAGCTTACGGGGCTGTCGGCTACAAGCGGCGCCTATGGAACGACCCTGACCCTGAGCGGCGCCAATTTCGGTTCCACCCCGGGAAGCGTCAAGATCGGCGGCGTGTCGGCCAATGTCGTTTCATGGACCGATACGCGCATCGACGTTGCCCTGGCCGCACCCGTTCCGAGCGGTCCGGTCCTCGTCAACGTGGGGCAGGTGGAGAGCAACCTGTCGCCGGTATTCTATGTGACCTCTCCTTACTATACCATGACCCTGCTGAACCCGTCCCTCAAGGTCATCAAGGGCCAGGCAGCAGAGTTTCTCCTGAGGTCGGATTTCTTCAACGGCTTCACCACAGCGGGGATCAACCTCGGGCTTCAGGGAGGCGATGCATCGACCCTGGCGGGCAAGGCGACGTTCCTGCCCGTTCCCGTCAAGGGCGCCGGCGGGACCATGCTGAAGATCGATACGTCTTCCCTGGGTGCCGGGACCTATTCGACGGAGATCCAGGCGAACAACGGCGGTCAGATCCTTCCCGTCGGCACGTTCAACCTTCAGGTGGTGACGGTGAGCGATATCCGGTTCTACGAGATGGATTACAGTCAGACCCCTGCCGTCAAGAATTACTTTACAACAAAGACCGTGATGAAACAGGGTCAGTTCTATGCCAATGCGGAGGTGATTGGCTCGGATGGACAGATCTTCGCCGGGGATCCCGGGTTGGTCCGCCTGACGGAGGTTCCGGCAGCCGCGCCGCGCTTGGGCATTTATGACAGCATGTGGGGGAGCGACCTCTACGCCCTGTGGAACGGTTCCACCACCCTCCGGGCAACAGCGCCTGACGGGGTGTATCGGGATTTGGGGATCACCGTCAATTATCCCACGGATTCCTATATCTCAAGCATCGGCCTCAGCGGTGCCACCGGAACCTCCGGCATTCCTCCTGTGTACAACAACCGGAGCGAGGCCCTCTATTGGTACGCCCAGGGGACGACGGGGCTGGGATGGATTGGGATCAGCACTGCGGGATTGATGAACTTCGACAATGATTTCCTGGACAAGCTGGTACGTTCCCAGGATGGCCTGTCCGCCTCCTCCACGTTCAATCTCCTGAATCGGCCCGTGGATATCGGCACGGCTATCCTCTCTGTCGCAACCAACGACAGCAACGCAACGGCCGCCATCCCCCTGACGACGGTCAACGCGCCCGGAACGGGCCTGATGGCCTTCGGCATCCGGAGCCTGGATCCCATGGCTTTCGCCGAGATGTTTCAGGTCTCCTTCTTCAACACAGAGGGCCAACTGCAGTTCAGCAGGCAGGTCTTCGCCATGCACCACATGGGGTACAAGCCGGTCCTGGTGGGGAATATCCCCCCGGGGACCTACAAAATCCTCTTCGCGCCTGAAAACCCCAATGTGAAACCCCAGTGGTGGCCCAACGCGATGGATATAGCCGGAGCCGCTCCGGTGACCTTCACGGCGGACCAGACCACGGGAGACATCTACTTCTTTGCCTCGCCCCAGCCGACCGGTGCCACGTTGACCCTCACCCCCCCTGTCCAGAACCTGACCTCGACGCAGGCTGTGACCGGCAGCGTGTCCGTGACGGCCAGCACCCCCGATCTGGCCTGGTCCGCCTCCAGCAACGCCGACTGGATTACGGTTACCTCGGGCTTTTCGGGGCTGGGTAACGGCGTCGTCCAGTTTGCGGTTGCGGCCAATACAACGGCGGATTCGCGGACGGGAACCATTGCCATCGGCGACCAGACCTTCACCGTTATCCAGCCCGGCACGACGAGCGTCCTCAAGGGCGATCTCAATGGCGACGGCAGGATCGATCTCACCGACGCACTCCTGGCCCTGGAGGTCCTGGCGGGAAGATCTCCTACAAGCATCCGCGCCAATTACGCCACGTCCGGGGCGGATGTGAACGGCGACAATCGGATCGGCCACCATGAACTGGAGTATATCCTGCAATTTGTGGGCGGTCTAAGGCAATAACGCAAACAACCGTGGCCGGGCTGCTGTTCCACGGCTCGGCCACGGTTTTTGTTGAGACGTAGCGATTTCCGTTTTTTCAGCCTAGCCGGTCCAGACAGGTCAGGTTTTTTTTACTTTTGCCCCTTCACTGGTTGTGATAACCGAAAATTGACCAGGAAACGGGGGTAGTGATAACCGAAAATTGATCACCCTGAGACGAACGTATCCTGATCCCGGGTCGTGATGCCCATCGGCCGGCTTTTGCCCGTCGAGATTGAGGAACCAAAGTTCGAAAAATGGGGGGAAAGACCCTTTGTCGGGATCAAAGCTGCAGCGTCAGTGAGAGGGCCATCATGGGTGCTGTTTTGAAATCGTCGGATCCCAGTTCGTTGCCGTTGCTGTCGGCGATACGCATCTTGCCGTTGAAGGACGCCCCTCCATAAAGATCGAGATTGAAGTCCCTGCCCATCCGGTACGTCAGCCTTGCATAGCCCACCGTCGAGTCCATCTCGCCGATCCCGTTGGGGGCCACTCCGCGGTCATCGAGACGGAAACGGAGTGACCGGTAGGCACCCCCCGCCGCGATCTCCCAGCGATCAGAGATCCGATAGGAAAGCTCCAGACCTGCCGGACCGGCGGGGCTCGTGCGGAAGGGATTGTTGAGTCGCAGTTCCTCCGTGATCTTCCAGTCGATGATGATGTAGGGAAAGCTCTTTGTTTCCGCCATGCGGCTGAAAACACCTGCGCCGGCACCCATGGTGAACCCGGGACTGACGCGGTAGGACACGGCGAAAATCGCCCCGTAGCCGAGGGCATCCTTCCCGGTGGCGACGCCCGATTCGCCATACCACTCCACCTGGGGAGCGGTGAAGAGCGACCAGTCGTCGGTCATGCGGTAGCTGACAGGCAGTCCGGCGGAAAACCGGTGGATGTCGCTCCAGGGGTCCACTCCCGCGAAAGCAGTCGTGCCGGAGAAGTGAAATTTCTCGAATTCGTAACCCAGGCTGATGCCTGCCCGCAGCGAGTTCGTGACGGGCGTCGATGTGTCGAATTTAAATCCGTAGCGCTGAACGCTGAAGCTGCCGCCTTGGCCGAAATCGGACTCGAACTGGTTAATTGGCGAAAACGAGAAAGAGTACACCGTTCGGTCCGTGTCCCTGGATCGGGCAGGCTGGGCCTGGACGCCGGTGGGAAATGTAGTCAACAACAGGGCCGCAAACAGGAGGATGGCGGGGAAAAGCACGCGCATTGATAAAAAGTTGCTTTGCATGGGTTGAGAATATGGAAGACGGTTTTGTATGTCAAGGCGATTTCTTGACATCCCCTGCGGGTGCATTCGCGGGCAGCCGCACACCCCGCCGGACCCGCGCCGACGATCGCGACATCACATTCAATCATACTCTGAGCTCATTGAGGGTCCCTTACATTTGCTGTCAACCATCATTGATAAAAGCTGGACGAGATCTGTTCAGAACTCATTTACAGGCGGATAGTGCCGCATAGTAACCGCATAGACCATGAACGCCTCCGCCGGGTGGGGTGGAGGAGGAGCAAAGATAGATATTTTTTGCCGATGTCCGGTAGGGATTCAGGGAAGCAATGGGCCGGGTATAAAGCTGAGACAGATCCTGGATGCCACCGTTGATATCCCCCCCCACGTAGTTTGCATTGTACTGTTCCATGGCCGGTGCAGAAAGGACGCTTCTTGCCAGGATCACCTCGCGGAATCCCGGTGCGTAGCGTTCGATCTTGTTTTCAATGAGCGTTGACATATCCGCGGCCGATCCATGGGGTACGTGGCAATAGGCCCATGCCGTATGTCTGCCGGCAGGCGCGCGCGAGGGATCGAAAAGACTCTGCTGGGCAAGGATGATATACGGAGATGGCGACACGTTTCCCGCACGGACTTCACGGATTGAGGCTGCGATCTCCTCAAATGATTCGCCCAGATGCACCGTCCCGGCCTTTCTGCAGATATCGGCTTTCCATGGGATCGGCTCTTTGAGGGCCCAATCCATTTTATAGACGCCCGGTCCGTATCGGAACCGGGCGAGCCTTTTGCGGTAACCATCGGTCAGGCCGAGACCTTTGATATTGATGAGCTGGCGGGGTGTCACGTCGAAGAAATAAGAAGCGGCCTTAGGCATATCCTCTGCAGAAGCAACGGGTCGTCCGGTGATGATCTCGCCGCCGCTGTTGCGGAAGCAATCCGCCAGCGCGTCGGCCAGCTTCTGGGAGCCGCCCTTGATGATGGGCCAGCCCACCGTATGGGCCAGTGTGGCCAGAATCAAGCCGAAAGCCGCAGTTGCCGTTTTTTCGAGGGGGATCATGGCATGGGCGGCCAGCCCGGCGAAGAGGGCGCGTGTCCGATCGCTTTTGAATTCTGTTTCTGCGAGGTTTCTAAGGGAACGCAGGGCATGGAAGGCAAAGCGGGCGATCAGAAGGGGATGTCCCGGAAAGTGGAGAGGTTTCAGGATATCGTTAAAAAGCAGCCCCTCATGATCCACAAAGGGCTGTAATAGCCTTTTATACGCCTGGCCGTCGGGACCGAAGGCATCGGCCGTTGCCTCCAGAGAACGGTGAAGGTACAAGGCCGGTCCGTCCTCGAAGGGGTGGGCCAGGGGGATCTCCGGCTGTATCCACTCCACGCCGTACCGCGGTAAATCAAGCTGTCGAAAGAAGGGCGACGCAAGCGACAGGGGCTGAACCGTGGAACAGACATCATGGATAAAACCAGGAAGGGTCAACGCCTTGGAGCGCAAACCCCCTCCAATGGTCCCGGCGGACTCCAGAAGCAGTATGGCCTTGAATCGGCGGCTAAGGGTGATCGCCGCCGCCAGACCGTTCGGCCCGGCACCCACAACCACGGCATCGTAATCATCTCTCTTTGGCATCAAAGTTTCACGTTCCGCGTCTGGTCTTTTTCACAACCAACCATTTCTTCAGCAGGTAAACGGGCATATAGAGGGTAGAACGGATTGCCGCGCTATAGCGGATATTGGCAAACCGGTTCCACTGGATGTCGGGATCGACGAGAATATTCTGCTGCGCAACTTCGCCGTGGGTTCCCAGACGGCGGGCCAGGTTGCCGAGGGTTTCATGCCAGAACCGGTCCTCCTGCGCCGCCGCACCCAAACGAAACCCCAATTCTATGACGGGATCGCCGGCTCTGAAAAGGGGATGGACCTGAATGAAGGTGGATGCCTCTTTACGAAAGCAACTGAAGGTGATCCAGCCCGAAAGCATATGTCCCTCTGCGGTCATGAAGCTGAAAGACGTGTCATCGGCGTAAATAATCAACAAGCCTGTCGCCAGAGTCAAACCTCCGGGAAGGGTCAAATTGAGCAGTGCCGTCGTTCCCGGGGAGATAGAGGCATTCCCGGAGGGAAACAGGTAATTGCCTTTCGGCCAGAAGTCGGGGAATTCAGAACGCCAGAGGGAGACGATCTGCCGGGGATTCAGATCCGTATCGTGCAGACAGAGACGGTATCTTTTTTCCCAAAGCCGGCCGAAGCCTTGAACAGGGCTGGAAGTCCGCCGGCCAGCGACATTCATATTCATTACCCCTGCGGGGATGCCGCTCAGGGACAGACGTTCGACAGACTTCGCCCATCCGTCAGGAGGTGGCGACGAATCGCCGGGCAAGGGGCTGACCGCAAGGCCGCTTTTTTCCAGAAAACGCCGACAGCACAGGGCGTCTTCTTCATCGTCGTAAAGAGCCATGATGCAATCGAGGCCTGTCAGATGCAAGACGTCCTTATAAGGACCGGGGAGTCCGCAGGCCGCTACAATGATATGTTTCCGGTTGGCCCGTGATGCGTTTACGAGCAACAACCCCGCCCCTTCGACATCCATATGCCTCAGGCCGGACAGGTTCAGGAGAATCCTTTTCGCCGACTTTATGGCCTCGTTAAAAGCCCCGGTGAGAGCTTTTTCACAAGTGACGGTGAGGTCGCCCCGGATATCGAGAATGGAAGCCTCCTGCCCGGCTTTCCTTGATTCCACGGTACAGGCATGGCCGTCGTCCGGATGGTCCGGAAGGGCTGTTTTAGCCGCGAGCTCGGTCATGGTTGCGGCAGATAGTCGGTCGCTCTGGAATTCGGCAAAAGCGTCAACCGGGTGGGTTTCTGCCAGACGATCGCGGGAGAGATGAAGCCGGTTGGCAAATCCGGGGAGCAGTCGCAGGGCGAGGTCCACAAAGGGATTGTTTCCCATCCGGTCGAGATAGGCCAGTTGACCTGCCCGTCCCACGATGGCCTGGGCATAGGTCGGGTAGGCGTGCGTCAGGACTTGGAGTTTATGCAAAGGCGTGTTGAACGCCTTGATCACCTGAAGTTCATGAATCACCTCACCGGCGCCTTCCCCCAGGATGTGTGCGCCGACAATCCGACCGCGGCCGTCGCACAGGATCTTGGCCATGCCGACTTCATTGCCGTCGATTAGGGCCCGGCGCATGGCGTTGTATGGGAAACGATACACCCTGAGCTTGCTCCCATACCGTGCATGGGCCTGCTCTTCCGTCAGACCGGTCCAGGCAAGGGGCGGTTCGGTAAAGATCACATAAATGTTATTGCGGTAATCGGCGGTTCGCTTCACGGGCAGGAAGGCATTGGTCGCGGCAATGATCGCCTGGGCCTCCGCCGTAGTCGCCAACTGAAAAGGGCCTGCGATATCGCCGCAGGCGTAGATATGGCGGGCAGAGGTCCTGAGCTTGCCGTCGGTGATGACGCCCCGGGCATTGAATGCGACGCCCGCTTTCTCAAGGCAAAGCCCTTCCAGATCGGGCTTTCTGCCGACGGCGACCAGTACCTTATCCGCTGCAATCTCTTCGAAAGGGCCATCCGATCTCTGAACCGTGAGCACGGCCTTGTCCTTCCGGCTCTGGAGGCTCACCGCCTTCACACCGGTCAAAAGGCGTATGCCTGCGGTGTGCAATGACCGCAGCAGGTGCTGAACCAATTCACGGTCCGCGGCGGGGATCAGGCGCGTATCCATCTCTACCACCGTGGTTTCTGCCCCCAGTCGCCCGCATGCGGAGGCATACTCAAGGCCGTCGACGCCGCCGCCCAGGATGAGGATCGACCGGGGCAACTCATCAAGATCATAGAGGGTTTCGTTTGTAATAAAATCGATTGCTTGTAGCCCTGGAATATCCGGGATCAGGGGTGATGTGCCGACGGCAATGATGAATTTCCCTGCGGAGAGCATCTGCCCGTTTACCGCAATGCGATGGGAATCGACAAAAGATGCCCGGCCCGGGATGATCCGGACGCCGATCCTTTCGAAGGTTTCCGGAAGATCCTTTTCATAGGCCCGCCGAACGATCCCGCGAATGTGAGGCATGATTGCCCGACCATCGATTTCTCCGTCCTCATCAGTGATCAGCCCCAGACTCTTAAGCAACGAAATGTTATGGCTGAGGTGGCTGATACGGATCAGGGCCTTGCTGGGGATGCAGGTCGAGTTGGTGCAGTTACCGCCCACCTTGTTCTTTTCGACGACGGCCACACGCTTGCCCAGGCCGTTGGCCGTGACGGCGGAAACCATTCCGGCGATGCCGGCGCCGATAACGATCAGGTCATAATCGTGGTTCGGTTTCATAAACATGCCTTGTTTTTCAGGGCATGGACAACAAGAAAGGTGTTCCATTCGCGGTCTTCATCGCCCCAAGACCCATCGGCGTTTTGAGTTTCCGTCAGGATCGCGAGGGCCTTGAGCCATTGCCGGTGCGCCGAATCGAGACGCGAGTGCGCGATGGCATTGACGGTCTGGAAAAAAGGGATGGGGTCAGGCCAGCGCCCGGAAGGATCCTGGATTTCGCCCAGATTATCTACCAGCACGGCTGTCGCAGAATCTCCGGAAAAGTCCGGATGAACGATCAAAGCACGAAGGGCATTGCTGAGGTCCGGCCATGTATTCGTATTCCCTCTGTTTTGAAGAACCCACCGGGACAGGAGCTGATAATGAGCCATGACGGCGGACTCGCTTAACCGCTGAAATACCGCGGCGAGGAAAAGGGTGGCGCAGACCAGGGATAAGTGCGGTTGGCCACAGATAAAGGGCATTTGTCGAAAGGCATCGGCAGCCAAGGCTTCCATAGGCTCTGGCGGATCCGATAGGTCATGGTTCAGGATCCGCGTGATGAGCCACCCCAGCGCTTTATCGATGTTTTCTGTCCTCTCGCGAAGAGTCAGGTGCAGTCCGAACAGACGCCGAACCGTCTCCAGGGGCGAGTCATTCCAGGATCCCTCCTCGGATTGACCTTTCATCAAAGACAGGACGGTTTCATGAAAATCATCCTGCCATTCCGATGTCTCCGATTCAGTGAGCCACTTCTGTCGGGCATAAAGTCCGGCGGGGGTCTTGCTTGCCTTAAAAATTTGCAGAGGATTCTGATGCAGCTCAACACGTTTTGTATGTACTTCCCGCTCCATAACCGAACCTCTCACAAAATCTTGAATATTGATAAGAACTTGCTTTTGTCGGTACGGAGTATAGAAGCGCGGTTTTTCTCAAGTCAAGGGATATTTACATCGAAAATAAGGGTCAACGATACGTTTGGGGGAGGAATGCGGATTGGCGGCGGTCATTTTTAAGCAGCCGGCTCACTTTTATGTCAAGTCACCCATAGGGAAGGCATTTTGAAGTCTCATTTCGGGCAGACCTGGAAAAGACAACCAAATAGGTATTCGTGGCAGCATTTCTTGCTTTTCATGCGAACAATACCATAGTGAAGATCAAAACAAACTATTTGTCTGACTGCCAGGAAGTAAATGAAGAACTATACGAGGGGGACTATCGAACTGCTGCTATCGGGGGATATTTAAAGCGGTGCTACCACGCGTGTCGGCCCGTCGGCCTATCACCCCGGCTTTCTTTATCCTTCCAAAAGCCTCAAGTATTCCTTCGCCGATTCGTAACATACACCGGCGATGAAGTTTATGAACGGTCCATCGTCTCCCCTGTGCGTCCGATTCAAAGTGGCTAGGTAATCCCGCCGAAGAATCGGGGGAATGATCGCCACGGGATAACCGGATTGAAGTAAGGCGAGGTTCATGAGCAGCCGTGCCGCCCTCCCGTTGCCGTCGATGAAGGGATGAACGGTCACAAGCTCCTTGTGGATGATCGCTGCGAATTCAATCGGGTGATGTTTGGCACGTGCTTCCGGTATCCCAGCAATGAATGACCTCATCAGATCCGGTATCCGTTCAGGTACGGGGGGGATGAAATCCGTACCGGAGATGATCACCCTGCGTTTCCGGTACTTCCCGGCCTGCTTCACATCGATCCGGTAATAGAACAGCCGGTGAAGCTCTTTGACGTTTGCCTCTGAGATGTCATCTCCCTTTGCCAGCCGGAAAAGAAGGTCATAGGCTTCGGAATGGCCCAGGGCTTCCAGGTGATCTTTGACGGGCTTCCCGCCGACGGTGATCCCGTCCTCAATGACGATCTTCGTCTCTGTTTCGGTAAGGCTGTTTCCTTCCAGGGCGTTGCTCGTGTACGTCATGCCGATCCGGAAATATTCCTTGATCTGCCCGAGCATATGAACGTCAAGGGGCCTGTGGGCGTCAATTCTGCCCTTCAAGGCGTCAATCTTTTTCAATGTTACGCTGCTGGTTGACATTCTTTCTTCCTCCGATATTCGGGATCAGCCCTTCACAGTCTTGAACGGGATCACGACGGCCCCGGACTTCAGTCCGTCCAGGTAGTCGTCCCACTTCTGCATCATTCGCTTACGTTCGTCCAGGTGCGCCGTTCGATTGTAGGCCCGCCCGTTCGGATCACTTACAGCATGGGCAACCTGATGCTCTATGATGTCCGGCCTTTCCTGCAAGACTTCATCCGGGATGATCCTGGCCATCGCCCGGAAACCGTGCGGTGTCATGGTGTCCTTGTCATAACCCATGTACCGCAATGCTGCGAGTATGGCGTTGTTGCTCATGGGTCCGGCATAGGATCGCTCGGACGGGAAGACACAGCGTCCCCCGCCGGTCAGTTCCTTCAACTCTGTGAGGATTTCTGCGGCCTGCCGGCATAGAGGTAGAGGGACGATGTGCGGCTGTTTCATCTTCATCTTGTCCGCGGGGATTTTCCAGACGGCTTCGTCAAGGTCAATCTCTGCCCATTCCGTGTGCCGCAGTTCCCCCGGACGGACGAAAAAGAGAGGGGTAAAAGCCGGCCCCCATCAGCATTTCACGACGAAACCGCCCTGATAGCCGTCTATGGCCTTCAGAAGGGGTGCAACCTCTTTGGGCTCTGTGATCGCTGCATGATGTCTTGCTTTGACCGGTGTCAATGCTCCCCGAAGATCGCCCGCTGGATCATGTTCGGCCCGGCCCGTGGCGACGGCATACCGGAAAATCTGGCCACCGATGATCTTGATTCGATGCGCCGACTCCATCGCACCCCGGCTCTCTACCCGGCGAAGGACAGACAACAGCTCAGGGGCCTTGATGTCTTTGATCGGACGTGATCCGATCCAGGGGAAAAGATCACGCTCAAGGCGGCTCATGATTACGACGGCATAACCCGGCGTCCATGTAGCAGCTTGTCTCGCGTGCCATTCACGGGCGATGACTGCAAAGGTTTCCGTCTCTTCGGTTTCCGCCTGCTTCTGTGCCTTACGGACGGCTCCGGGGTCAATGCCGTTGGCAAGAAGTTTCCATACATCGTCACGGCGGTTCCTGGCCTCGAAAAGGGAAACTGCCGGGCATGCTCCAATTGCAAGCAGCTTTTCCTTCCCCTCATGACGGTATTTCATCCGCCATAGCTTCCCGCCCGATGGAGAAATGAGAAGATAAAGCCCGCCCCCATCGAATAACGTTATCTGTTTGTCTGTGGGTTTTGTGTTCCGTACTTCGACTTCAGAAAGAGGCGTGACCTTTTAGGCATGTTCATCCCTCCTGCTTTCGGTATACGGTGTTTGGGTTGGGTATATGTACCCTAAATCCTATCCCCATAAATGCCGGATGTTGATAAACTCTATAGCAGGCCTTTGTACAAAAGGCAATAAAAAAGCCGCTATTTCTAACGGCTTTCTTACGTCCTCGGACACCCTCGGACTATGTATTGGCTCCTCAGCGCGGACTCGAACCACGGACCCGCTGGTTAACAGCCAGCTGCTCTACCGACTGAGCTACTGAGGAACGTATCGGTAATAAAAACGAGACCGCCTTTTAATGCAAGGCGGCCTTCTTGTCAACATTTTTTTACCCGGGTTTATCGGCAGCTCACGCAGGTCATCAGGCGGCTGACCGGTACACCGGTAGTCCTGCTGATGTATTCGAGCTGTTCCACCGGGGCGAAATACCGGCCGCACACTTCACAGGAAGCCATCTTGAAGACCTTGTCCCAGATGATCCGTTTGCCGTCCACGGCCTCCATGCGGACAAAGCCGGTGGGGCAGACATAGGCGCATGATCCGCAACCGATGCAGGCGGCAGGGTTGAAGTCGATCGCAGGTTCCGCGATATCACGGGCCAGACCGCGGTCCTTGAAGCTCAGGGCGTTGACCCCGACAATCTCATGACAGGTCCGGGTGCACAGGCCGCAGAGGATGCAGTCGCGACTGTCGATCGTCGGCTCCCCGACTGCCACACCCAGCTTCGCCGCTATCTCCCTCACGGCGGCGGTCTGGGGGTAACGGTAATAAAGGAGTTCCGCCGCCAGTTTCCTGCTTTCCCGAACCTTGTCCGAATCCGTCCGGACCTCCAGCCCCTCCACTGCTTCCGTCTGGCAGGATGCGGCCAGCTGCCACTTGCCCTTAACCTTGATCTCCACCGTACAGAGCCGGCAGGCGCCAAAAGAACTCAGATCCTTGTGATAACAAAGGGTGGGGATCTCGACCTTCAGATTTCTCGCTTCCTCCAGCACGGTTGCGCCCGCCTTTGCTTGTATTTCCTGCCCATTGATGATCATCTTCGCCATGATTATTCCTCTATCCTGTGAATATTGTTCCCTGTTAGCTGTTTATTGCCACACCATGAGGCGGTAGCACCTCAGGCAGCGCTGGGCCTCTTTCCTGGCGGCCTCGGCGTCAAAGCCACCCTCGACCTCGGCAAATCCCTGAATACGTTCAGCCACGTCCAGACACTCGACCTTCCCCGCCGGCGCCGGAGGGATAAAGCCCATATCCCGTTGCCTGCTCACATCGATCCCCGCAAAAGAATCTTCGTCATCAAATGTCCTCCCATGGAGGTAGGCGTCGATACTCTTGGCTGCCTTGTTGCCGGCGTTCAGCGCCTCAATGAGAGTCGCCGGACCGGTAACGCAATCACCGCCGGCAAAGATCCTTGTCGCCTCTGTGGAACTGCTCGCCGGATCCGCCTTTATGGTTCCCCAGGGGGTGGTGAGCCCCACCTTGTCTTTGCCGGACAGAAGGCCGAGATCAGGTTTTTGGCCCGTGGCTGCGATTACCATATCCGTCTTCATGCGAAATTCTGAACCTTCAACCGGAATGGGGCGTTTACGTCCGCTTTCATCCGGCTCACCCAGTTTCATCTTCACGCACTCGATTGCCGTTACCTTTCCCGCCTTGCGAACGATACCCACCGGGGCGGTCAGGTATGTTATCTTGACGCCCTCATGGAGCGCCTCTTCAATCTCTTCTTTGGAGCCGGGCATTTCGGCCCGGGAGCGGCGGTAAACGATTTCGACATTCTTGAAACCCAGGCGCACGCAGTTCCGGGCGCAGTCCAGGGCGACGTTGCCGCCGCCGATGATTGCAACCTTGTTGACCGGGGTCACTTTTTTCCCGAGGCTCAAACCCCGGAGGAATTCCGCCCCTTGAACGACGTCCTCGGAAACGATCTCCTCTCCCTTGCAACCGATCTTGGTACCCACATGGGCGCCGATGGCGGTAAATACCGCCGCATAACCCTGCTTCTGAAAATCGACCATGTTCAGGGAATCGACTTTGCTGTTCAATCTTATGTCAACCCCCATCCGCTTGATGAGATCGATTTCGTGATTGAGAATATCCTTGGGAAGGCGGTAATCCGGGATGCCTACCGCGGCCATGCCCCCCGCCTTGGGAAGGGCTTCAAAAATTGTCACCGCATAACCCATGAGGCGGAGGTTGTAGGCTGCCGCCAAGCCCGCCGGTCCGGCACCGATAACGGCGATCTTTTCCTTCTTTTCTTCCTTCGGGGCCGGCAGGGCGGATCCGCCTTTCAGCTCTGCGTCCGCCGCCGCCCGCTTCAGGAGGCGGATGGCCAGGGGGCCGTCCATATCCTTGCGGACACAGGCGCCTTCACAGGGATGCGTACAGGCCCGGCCGATGACGCCGGGGAGGATGCAGCGCTCCCTTATCAAGTCCAGTGAATCCTTGAATTTATTGTTCCGGATCAGTTCGATGTAACCCGGGATATCCAGTGTGGCCGGGCAGGCCTTCATGCAGGGGGCCGTTACGGCGGCACGGTAATTAGTTTCTTTGTCTTTTTTCTCCCCTTTACCGGCATTGAGGAAATCGGCCTTGAAGTACTTGACCGCGTCCAGAACCGGGGTCAGGGCCGTGGCGCGGCCGAAATTGCATTTGCTGTTGGCCATGACGCCCCTGACGATCTCCTCGATCTCGGCCAGATCCTTCGCCGTCCCCTTGCCAGCGGCCATTACCAGCAATATCTCCCGCACCCTGTCGATACCGATCATACAGACGGAACATTCGCCGCAGGAAAGCTTCCGTGCCTCGGCTATGTAGGCGAGGGTAAGGGCAACGACATCAGCTTTGGGATCAAATACCACCAGGCCGTCCCAACCCATCAGGGCATCGTAGCTCCGGCCGCCCAGGGCTGCCGGAAAAGCCCCCGCCGCCGGCTCCTGAGCCTTGCCTGCCCCTTTTCCCGTCGTCCGGTTATCGACGATCTTGCCGCTCCAACTGCTAAATGCCACATTATTCATACTTCCGTCACCTTTATCTAGATTTCATGGATTACGATTGCGTCTCACTCCGCCCCAGACCCTTAACTCCAGGGGACCGATGTCTTCACCTTGTGCATCAGCTTCCGGAATTCCTTGTCCACCAGGGCCTGAACCTTTTCGATATCCGCCGGATCCAGATGGCGGAATCTCCCCTGAAGTTTCAGATAGTCTGCCATGGGACGCCGTTTTTCAGGATATTCGACAGTCAGGCGATACTTGCCGTTTTCCACCTCGTACAGCGGGAAGAACCCGGTCTCCACCGCCATCCGTCCCAGTTTGATCGTTTCGTTGGAAGCCCCGCGCCAACCAGTGGGACAGACGGAGAAGATGTGGATATAAGCCGGACCCTTGATGTTTCTCGCTTTTTCCACCTTGTTCATCAGATCCAGGGGATAGCTCGGACAGGCCGTGGCCACGTAGGGAACATTGTGGGCGACCATGATCTCCGGCACGTTTTTCTTCCCCGTCCGCTGACCCTTGATGGCCTTGCCGGCCGGGGAGGTGGTGGTGGCCGCCATGAAGGGTGTGGCGCTGGAGCGCTGAATACCGGTATTCATGTAGGCCTCGTTGTCCAGACAGAAGAAGATCATGTCATGACCCCGTTCCATGGCCCCGGAAAGGGCCTGGAGACCGATGTCCACCGTGCCGCCGTCGCCGGCGATGGCTACGGACTTCACGTAACGGTCGGCGATCTTGCCTTTCCGGCGCAGGGCCTTGAGGCCCGCCTCCACTCCTGAACCCACCGCGGCGGCGTTTTCGAAGGCGACATGAATATAGGGCAGATTCCAGGCCGTCTGGGGATAGGCGGAGGAGATGATCTCCATGCATCCCGTGGCATTGGAAACCACCGTGTCCTCGCCCAGGGCCTTGAGGAGCAGCCGCAGGGCCAGAACCTCGCCGCAACCCTGACAGGCGCGGTGCCCGGGGCTGAAGAACTCCCTTTTCTCGATCAGTTTCGGTGCAAATATTTCAAAATTCTCTACGGTGTTCATCATTCCCTCACCCCATAATATTCATAGGTTTCGTCCTTCTTCTTGGCGGCCCGCTCCACCATGGCGATGAAATCATCCACCTTGACGTCCCGGCCGCCGAGGCCCATGATGAAATCCACTATCCGGGGCCGATCCTGGTCATGGAAAAGCAGGGATTTGATCTCCGTGCCCACCGGTCCGCCGGCCCCGCCGAAGGAGACGGCGCGGTCCATGACGATCAGCGTCTTGCACCCCTTGATCGCCGCCCGCAGTTCTTCCAGCGGGAAGGGACGCCAGAGTCTTATCTTCACCAGGCCGATGGATTGACCCGCTTTCCGCAGTTCATCAACGGCCACAGATGCCGTCTCGCCCATGGAACCCATGGTCAGGATAAGGGTTTCCGCACCCTTGTTCTTGTATGTCTCCACCGGTTTGTACTGCCGGCCGAACATCTTGCCCCACTCGTTCCAGATCTTGATAATGGTTTTTTTGGAATTGATCAGGGCCGTGTCCTTCGCCTTCATGGTTTCCATGAAAATATCCGGCATGTTGAAGCAACCCATGGAGAGCGGCTTGTCCGGATGGAGGGTGGCAAAGGGAACCCGGTCGGGCAGGAAGGCATTTACCTCTTCCTGGCTGGGGAATTCCAGTGGTTCGATCATATGGGTCAACTGGAAACCGTCCATGTTGAGGACCGTCGGCAGCATAATTTCGGGGTGCTCGGCGATCTTGAAGGACTGGATGGTCATGTCGATGACCTCCTGGCCGTTTTCCGCATGCATGACGATCCAGCCGCTGTCCCGCTGGGGCATGATGTCCGTGTGGTCGTTCCAGATGTTCAGGGGACCGGATATGGCACGGTTCGCATTGCCCATGACCACAGGCAGACGCATGGCCGAGACGATGGGCAGGATTTCGTGCATGAGCATCAGGCCCTGGGAGCTGGTGGCGGTGTAAACCCGGGCGCCTGTGGCGGAGGCCCCGGCGCAGGCGCTGATGGAGGAATGCTCCGATTCCACGGTGATGAACTCGGCGTCTATGCGTCCATCATGGACGATGTCCGAAAGATGCTCGGCGATATGGGACTGAGGGGTGATGGGATAGACGGCGGCCACATCGATATTACAGAGGCCTACCGCCTCCGCCGCCGCGATTCCTACTTCCATGCCGACACGTTTACCCATGGTCACACCTCCTCTTCCACCATGACGATGGCCTGGGGCCAGCATTCATGAGCGCAGATGCCGCAGCCCTTGCAATAATCCAGGTCCGCCGTAAAGAAACCCTCCGCCGTCTCGGAAATACACGCCTCGGGGCAGAACATATAACAGATACCGCATTTGATGCACTTCTTGTTGTCCCAGATGGGCCTTTGGGCGCGCCAGCTTCCCGTTTTATATGTACTGGCGTTGCCCGGTTCGAACACGATACAACCGGGGGTGACTTCGTGCCAGGCTTCCGGCCATTTCTTCTGTTTCATGGAAAACACCTCAATAGTTATTTACTTGTCCAGTTTGACGTCTTGATAAGCCCTCTTCAGGGCCTGCTTGTTTTTGTCCGCGATCTTGCCGAACCGCTCCGCAATGGGTTCGTCCAGAGAAGACAATTTGAGGACCTTTGTCGCCTTCATCACCGCCCCCAGCATAGTCGTGTTGGCAATGGGGACACCCAGTTCCTCCCGGGCGATGTGCGTGGCGTCCACTGTCGCCAGTTTCCCTTTGTAATTGAGCTGTTCGCGGACCGCCGCCGCCGGTTTCGAGGTATTGATGATGAGCAGTCCATCCGGCTTGAGGCCGTCCGTAACGTTCACCAGACCGACCAGCGAGGGATCGAGGACGACGACCACATCGGGGTTGTAAATGCCGGAACGGATCTTGATCGGTTTTTCCGAAATGCGATTATATGCCATCACCGGCGCTCCCCGACGCTCCGGGCCAAACGCCGGGAAACCCTGGGCGTATTTTCCTTCTTCGATCGCCGCCAGCGCCAGCAGCTCGACGGATGTGACCGCGCCCTGACCTCCCCTGCCATGCCACCTGATTTCTATCATGTTCATCTATCTCCCGTGTTTTCTTCCTTGATTTGTTGGCTTAAGACAAAATGAAACTTTCCGTACTAAAAATGGGAAAAGGTGTCAATGTTTTTTGATAAGACGGAAAAAATATTGACAAGTGTGGGGGTCTCTTCTATGAACGGGCAAAATCTGCCGTCGAGGTCTAACCCATGACAAAAGCCGCTGCCGTGATCCGGGATGCCGTCGCCAGGGGCCGGAAATCCCTGAGTGAATTTGACGCCAAAATGTTTCTGAACCAGTGGGGTATCCCCGTCTCCCGCGACATCCTTGCCGCCGATGCCAACGCCGCCGTGGCCGCCGCCGAGAAGCTGGGCTATCCGGTGGTCCTCAAAGCCGTCGGCAACCGTCTTACCCATAAAACAGAAGTCGGGGGTGTGGTTCTCCACGTAAAGACGGCGGCGGAAATCATTGCCGAGTCCGAACGGCTCTTGAAGATCCCCGGCTGCGAATCACTCATGGTTTCCCAAATGGTGGGCGGGGCCAGAGAACTCGTCTGCGGGCTGACCCGAGACCCCCATTTCGGGCCGGCAGTCATGTTCGGCCTGGGAGGGGTCCTGACGGAGGTTCTCCAAGACACGGTCTTCCGCATCGCCCCCTTGACGGAAGCGGACGCCCGGGCCATGATGTCCGGTATCCGGGCCCGAAGGATCCTGGACCCCTTCCGCGGAGAAAAAGCCGCCGATCGGGAGTCCCTGGCGAAAATCCTCATGGTTATCGGTCAGATCGGGATGGAATGCGAAGAGGTGGCGGAGATAGACGTCAATCCTCTGAAGATAGCTCCCGACGGTCGGCCGGTCGCCGTGGACGCCCTCGTTGTCTTAAAATAATTCGAGGATCGCCTCCGCCATGAGACGGTAGCCGGCTTCCGTGGGATGAACCAGATCATACTGGACCAGGGTCCCGTAAGGGGTTCCGGCATCGATACACCTTTTCCAGTATTCATGGACTTTCGCCACAGGCAGCCGGAATTCCTCCCCCAGGGCCGTCAGGATGTCGTAAAATTCCCCGATGAGCTCCGCATCGGCGTTGTCGCCGATATAACTCGACGTCACCAGGACGATATCGGCATCGCCGTCGGCCTGGATTTCCTCGATCATTTCCCGGATCGTGTTCCCGAACTGACGGGAGGTGTAGCCCAGAAAGGCGTCATTGATGGCGTACTGGATGAAAACACAGTCGGGATCGTATTCGAGGATGTCGTAACGGAGACGATAGAGGCCGTTGTCCGCCGTGTCTCCCGGGATGCCTTTGCGGATCATCGTCAGAGGGACCCGGGGATAGCGGGCCGTGAGGAAATCCCGCAGGAAATCGACATATCCCCGGCGGACCATCCAACCCTGGGTCAGGGAGTCGCCCAGAGCGGCGATGACGACCTTTTCGCCCCGCCGCAGCTTCCCGATGGTTCGCTCCGGCCTGACCAGCGCCTCCCCCTCCCTCATCCTGTCTACGTCCACCCTGTTCATACCCCTTTCCGTGCCTCCGCATAGAGATCCCCCCCCCGGGTATCATTGATGACAACCAAGGGCATCTCCACCAGTTCCAGCCGCAGAACGGCTTCCGGTCCCAAATCTTCATAGGCGACGACGGCGGCGCGGCGGACGCAGCGTGCCGTCAGGGCGGCGATACCCCCGATGGCTCCGAAATAGACGGCCCGGTGCTGCCGCAGGGCCGCAATCACTTCCGGAGAGCGTTTCCCCTTGCCGATCATACCCTTCAGACCCCGTTCCATCAGGGAGGGCGCAAAGGGATCCATCCGGTAACTCGTCGTCGGGCCGATGGCGCCGATTACCCGCCCCGGCGGCGCCGGTGCGGGTCCGGCATAAAAGATCACCGCTCCGTTCAGTTCGAAAGGCAGCCTTTCCCCGCCGCGGATGGCCTCCCGGAGGCGTAAGTGGGCAGCATCCCGGGCCGTAAAGACCTCACCGCTCAGCAAAACCATCTCGCCGGCCCGGAGTTCCACGCAGATCTCGTCGGTCAGCGGGGTGTTGATTGTACGTACAGGTTTCATAAGCAGGTCAACATCGGCACGTTAGGCATGCCCCGTCTTCCTTTCCCGGAAAGACGAATCATGCGGGCAAACGACATCCGGCACCGATGGCCGTGCCTGGAAAGCGGTCTCATTTTCAAAGCAGGGCCTCACAATGCCGCGCCGCATGGCATTGGATGTTCACCGCCACAGGCAGGCTGGCGATATGGCAGGGTTTCATTTCCACATGTACCGCCAGGGCAGTGGTTACGCCACCGAACCCTTGGGGTCCACCGCCCCGCCGGTTCACCTCGTCGAGGATCTCGGCTTCGAGAAGGGCCAGCCGTACGTCCCGGCTGTTTCGTTCCCCCAAAGGACGCAGGAGGGATTTTTTGGCCATGATCACCGCCTCTTCCATGGCGCCGCCGATACCGACACCGACGATGACGGGAGGACAGGGGTTCGGTCCGGCCTTTAGAACCGTCTCGACCACATGGTCTCTGATCCCCTCCCTGCCGACCGCCGGTAAAAGCATCGTCACGGTGCTCATATTCTCGCTGCCCCCGCCCTTGGGCATGGCCACCAGGCGGATCCGGTCGCCAGGAACCATATCCATATGGATCACCGCCGGGGTGTTGTCTTGCGTATTGGCCCTGCTGAGGGGGTCACACACCGACTTGCGGAAAAAACCCTCCCCATAGGCCTGCCGCACCCCCGCCTCGATCGCCTCCCGCAGTGATCCCCCGACTATGCGGACATCCTGTCCCAGTTCAACGAAGACTACGGCCAGACCCGTATCCTGACAGATCGGCAGCCGCTCCTCCCGGGCAATAAGGGCATTCTCCAGGATCCGGTCCAGCACCTGCCGGCCCAGCACCCCTGTCTCAACGTCCCTGGCCACCCGCAGCGCCGCCTCCACATCGGCGCCAAGACAGGTGTTGGCCTTCAGAAACAGCCTGCAAACCGTGGCGGTAATCAGCTCCCCTGTTATTTGCCGGCCGGTACTCATCTCCGCTGCGCCTCTACATTCCCCGGCGGAATTCCAGGGCCTTGCCCAGCGTCATCCGGTCGGTGTATTTGAGATCGCCCCCCATGGGAACCCCCATGGCAATCCGGGAGATCTTCACCGGCCGGCCGGCGAGAAGCTTGTTGATAAGGAGGGCCGTCGCCTCTCCCTGGACATCGGTGTTGGTGGCGATGATTACCTCCCGGATCGACCCCGCAGCGACCCGGGCCACCAGTTCCCGGAGACGGAGATCGTCGGGGCCGACCCCGTCCAGGGGGGCGAGGACGCCATGGAGGACATGATAGGTGCCCCGGTATCCGCCGGTGGACTCGATGGCGATCAGGGCGTCGGGATCCTGGACGACGCAGACCGTTTCCCGGTCCCTAGCCGGGTCGGCGCAGACATGGCACAACTCTTCCTCTGTAAGGTTGAAACAAGACCGGCAAAGGCGGATCCGCTCCTTGACCTCCATGATGCTCCCGGCGAGGCGCCGGGCGTCTTCTACGGATTCATGAAGAATAAAGTTGGCTAGGCGGGCCGCGGTCTTCTCGCCGATGCCCGGGAAACGGGCCAGCTCCCTGATAAGACGTTCGATAGGCGGGGCGTATCGGGACATGGGGTACCGCCGTTACGACAAACCGGGGATCTTGAGCCCCCCGGTGATCTTGGCCATCTCCGCGGCGCTCATCTCCTGGGCCTTGCGGATCCCTTCGTTAACCGCAGCCATAACGAGATCCTGAAGCATTTCCACATCTTCAGGATTGACGACATCCTTTTCGATCTTCAGGGACAATACCTCGAACTTGCCGTTGACGACCACGGAGACCATACCGCCCCCGGAGGAAACCTCGACGGTCTTCGTCCCCAGCTCCTCCTGGAGACGGGCCATCCGTTCCTGCATCTTCTTCGCCTGCTTCATGATATTCCCAAAATTGGCCAACTTTCCTTCCTCCTCATTATCGTCCGTTTTTCATTCTTGCGGGGCGTCCTTATCCTCCCCCGCCGTCGTTGACATCCGGGGAATCACCTCCCGGATCTCCGCATTTTCGAAAACATCCATCACCTTTTGCAGGAGAGGGTTTTTCAGAGCTTCCTGTTTTATCCCGCCATTCGTCTGTAAAGCGGCGGACCCATAGTTAGTCTTGCCGTTGTTGCCATTGGGCTCCTCCTGAAGGGGCACGATGGTGATTTCCAGCGCCGGCCTTCGGTAAAATGTCCGGGCCAGTTCGGTAAGCAATGATTTTTGATGCTTCTCGATATCCTCGTAAAAGATGTTCTCGCGGGGAAAACCTATCCGTATTTTCTCTCCCTCCCGGGACAGCAGTTTTCCCGGAGCCAGTTTGGAGCACAGCGAGGGGTGGTCTTGTTTGATGAATTGTTTGAAGTCCTCCCAACTGCCTTCCCCGGCAGGGGAGACGGGGGGCGGGCAAGGCGGCGTCTTTTCCCCGTAATGAGGGGCGGGCTCTTCTTTGACCGCCGGCCCGGACGGCCCGGGCGGTCCCGGAGACACCCTCTCCATCTCCGGATGCACCCTTTCTTCTCTCACCGCCGGGGGCAGCGGCGCTGCGGATGTCAGTCGGCGCTCCAGTGCTTCCAGACGGTCGAGGATTTCGTCGATAGGAATCGGGGGACTTAGATGCGCCATGCGCAGCAATGCCATTTCCAGCACCAGACGCGGGCTTTGGGCGCGGCGCATTGTCTCCTCCTCGGCCATGAGCATCTCCAGGAGACGCTGCAAGGTCTCCCGGTCGACCGCCGCCGTCTGTTCTCCAAGGCGGGACCAGTCCTCCCGGCTCAACTCCGTTATTCCCTCGGCCTCGGGGACGACCTTGGCCAAGACAAGGTTGCGGAAGTGTTCAAGGAGGAGCTGGTAGAATACCTGCATATCCATGCCGGCGTAATAGGCTTCATCGATCAATTTCAGACACTGCGCCCCGTTGTGATCCAGGACGGCTCCCGCCACGGCGATTACGAAACGCCGATCCGTAAGGCCGAGGATCTCTTCGATCTGTTCGTCGGCGATGTCTTTCCCGGCATAGGAAACCATCTGATCGAAAATGCTCTGGGCATCCCGCATGCTGCCGTCCCCGGCGGCGGCGATCCAGGCCAACCCGCGGTCCGTTATCCCGATCCCCTCCCCGGATGCGATCTTACGGAGGTTCAGCGCAATTTCCCTGCGGGAGATGCGCCGGAAATCGAAACACTGACAGCGGGACATGATCGTCGCCGGGATCTTGTGAGTCTCCGTCGTGGCAAAGATGAAGACGACATGGGGGGGAGGTTCCTCGAGGGTCTTCAGGAGGGCGTTGAAGGCCTCCCGGGTCAGCATGTGCACCTCGTCGATGATATAGACCTTGAAGCGGGAAGATGCAGGCAGGAACTTTATGTTTTCCCGCAATTCCCGGACCTCGTCGATACCGCGGTTGGAGGCGCCGTCGATTTCGTGAACGTCCAGGGAAAACCCCTCGGTGATCTCCCGGCATTGAACACAAACCTGGCAGGGCGTCGGGGTAGGCCCGTGCTCACAGTTCAGGGCCTTGGCGAGGATACGGGCGACCGAGGTTTTTCCCACTCCCCGGGGACCGCTGAAGATGAAGGCATGGGCGATGCGGTTGAGTTTGACCGCATTCTGGAGGGTACGGATGACATGATCCTGGCCGGCAACCTCCTCAAACCCCTGGGGGCGCCACTTCCGGGCCATGACCAGATATTCTTCCTTAGCCGGGCTTCCCATATCCTCGTAACATATAAAGATAGCCGGGCTTCCCCGCAGCACACGTCGGTTATTGCTACCGCTGCTTCCTTCCGGACCTGACGGGGTTTACAATCCGCCGTTGCACGGGACCCGGCTACTGATCCTTTTCGAATTGCCGGCATTATAGAGACGGGCTTCTCCATCTGTCAAGGTTTACTTTTAAAATTGATCCGTCCCAGCGAAGATGATATGGTCTTAGCGATTGGAAAAGTGGGGTTTTCATGAAAAAAATCTGCTTGGCAATGATCGCGGCGGTGCTTCTTGTCAATCCCGCCGCCGTCACTCCCCAGCCCGCGTCCGTTGACCCGGCGGCGCTCCGCCGGCTTCAGGAAACCATCCGGGAACAGCGGGAGCAGCTCCAAAGACAGGCACGGCAGTTACAGGCCCAGGCGGAGCTTCTCGAATCCCTGCAAAAGCAGCTCGACGCCCTGAAACAGGCCGCCGGGCCGTCGGTACCGGTTGCCGGGCCGGCCGTCAAGACCGCTACGCCGCCGGTCGCGGCTGCGACTGCCCCCCCGGGGGCCCCTGCCGGTTCTTTCCCGGCCGCCGCGGCGCCTCCTTCCCCTCCCCCGCCGGCCCCGGTCGCCGGCACGGACATGAAAGCCGCATCTGCCGGCACGATAGTCTCCGGCAGCGACCGGATCAAGCTCTCCATCTCCGGACAGATCAATCGGGCGGTCAACTTCGTGGACGACGGCTACAGCACGAAAATCTATCACGTGGACAATGCGGCCAGCAACACGCGCTTCCGCCTCGCCGGCACGGCCAGAGTCTCCGACGATCTCTCCCTGGGCAGCCGCCTCGAGGTAGCCGCGGCCCCGGACATGTCCACCCAGGTCTCCCAGAACGACCAGTCTCCCGGCAACTTCCTCGACACCCGCTGGGCCGAGGTATCCCTGACCAGCCACAGATATGGTAAAATCTCCTTGGGGAAGGGGGATACCGCTTCCAACAGCACCGCCGAGGTGGATCTGTCGCGGACCGATGTGGTCCAATATGCGAGTATCGCCGATATCGCCGGTGGGATGCTGTTCCGGGAAAAGGGTGCCGGCGGAGCGTTCACGGCCGTCAGGGTCGCCGACGCCTTTTCAGATCAGGACGGTCTGTCACGGCAGTCACGTCTGCGCTACGACAGCCCCCGCTTTTTCGGCTTCGGCCTGTCCGGTTCCCTGGTCTCCAACCAGCGCTCCGACCTGGCCCTCTTCTGGGGCGGTGAGGGCTATGGATTCCAGACGGCGGCGGCGGCCGCGCTGGCCAATCCACGTCTCGACGACAACGGGCTCCGTTACGACGGATCATTCTCCGTCCTTCATACCGGATCAGGGCTGAATCTCACCGTATCCGGCGGCCGTCAGGAAATCCACAACCGGCAGGATGCGGTCAATTTTTACGCCAAGGTCGGTTGGCTGGCAAATCTGAACCGCTTCGGCATCACGGCCTTTGGAGTGGATTATACCCTCTCGCGGAATCTGCCGGCGAACGACGACAAAGGGTATTCCCTCGGGGCGGCGGCCGTGCAGTCCTTCGACAGTTTAGCCACGGAACTGTACCTGCAGTACCGTATCTTCTCTTTGGACAGGAAATCCGGTCCCGCCGTGGGGGATATCAACGTCGGCACCGTCGGGGCCAGGATCAAGTTCTGAGGGACAGCGGCAGGGTGAAGCTGAAGGTACTCCCCGATCCCCAGACGCTGGTCACCGAGATCTCCCCCCCCATTAGTTCCACAAGACGCCTGCAAATCGAAAGTCCCAATCCCGTGCCTTCGTATTTTCTGCTGAGCCCCGTATCGATCTGCCGAAAGGCTTGAAAAATCTTGGGTATGTCTTCTTCTTTGATGCCGATTCCGGTGTCGCGGACCCGGAAGATCAGCCGGTCTCCCGAGGCTTCGCAAACGACCGCTATCGACCCCCGCTCGGTAAACTTCACGGCGTTGCTGATGAGATTGATCAGGACCTGTTCCACCCGCCGGCGGTCTGCGTACACTTCTAAAATACCCGGCGCGAGGCTCCAGAAAAGATCGAGCCCCTTCCTTTCCGCAAGAGGCCGGGCACTTTCCACAACCTTCTCCAGACTCTGGCGGAGGTCGAAATTCTCCGGGGTGAGCTGCAGCTGTCCGGCTTCGATCTTGGAGATGTCCAGGACATCGTTGATCAGCGAAAGGAGATGTTGGGCGCTGTTTCGGACCATCTCCAGTTGTTTTCTCTGCTCTTCGTTGAGGGGTCCGACGATCCCTTGAAGGATGATCCCGGTAAAACCGATGATGGAGTTGAGGGGGGTGCGCAGTTCGTGAGACATCGTGGCCAGAAACGACGATTTCAGACGGTCCGCCGCTTCGGCACGTTCCTTGGCGGCGGCGAGTTCCCGAAGGGCCGACACGCGCTCGCCGATCTCCATGGCCAGGCTCTCGTTCGCCTCTTCCAGAGACGCTGTGCGCTCCCGCACCAGTTCCTCCAGATGATCCCGGTGTTGAATGAGATCCCGCTCCGTATCCTTAAGGGCCTGGTATGTTGCCCGGAGGTTTTGAAGCATCTGATTGTAAGAGGTCGCCAGCAGCCCGATCTCGTCCCGGGTATCGATATCGATGCGGCGCTCGAGATCCGCGGTACGGGCGATGTGATCCGTTTCCGCGATAAACCGTTGCAGTGGTCTGACGACATACATTTTGAGCCCGATCAGAGTGAAGGAACTCAACAGCAGGAGACCGATGACGAGACCGGAAATCATGACGAAGATCTGGTCCATGATTTCTTTTTCGATATTTTCCGCCGGGATCAGGGCGGCAATCGTCCAACCCTGCCGGGCGAATTTGCGGGAAAAGACATAGAATTTTTCATCCCGGATGTTCACCTCCCGCGGGGCTTCCCCGGTCTCTTTGAGAGCTGTCGCCAGCTCGGCGGAATGGGTATGAACATCCTTGAAAAGCAGATCCTTGCCCAAACCCGCCAGGACCACCCCCTTGCCATCCACGAGGATGATACGGCCGGCGGGATTGATCTGGATGTTGGCGATATAGTCCGTCAATTTCACCAGGGTTACATCGACGCCCACGACGCCGAAAAACACGCCCTGCTTATCGACCAGGGCCTTGACGAAACCGATGTTGACATCACTGGTGGTAAGGGATGGATAGGCGTCGGTCTTCATTACCGCCCCGGGGTTGGACTTGCCCAGGACGTACCAGGGACGGGTGCGGGGGTCATACCGGGTAGGACGTTCCCGCTTGTGGGAGCGAACGAAACCGCCGTTCTCCCGTCCCATATAAACGGAGTTCACATAGGCATGGGTTTGGAGATAGTTCTTGAAAATCGAGATTATCTGCTGTTCCGTCTCCCCGATCCGGTAGCGGAAGCTCCGCTCGTCTGCATGGAGGAAATTGGTGAAATCACCGTCGTTTCGAGACCGGACCGTTTCGTCTGCCGCCAGGGTTAGAACATCGTTCTCCACATCGACGAAAAAGCCGTTGAGAGCGAATTCTACATGCTGAAGCTCATTCATCATATCTTTACGGATCGTCTCCAGACGATCCGCCCAGATCCGGTTATAGAAAACGGCACCCACCACAAGCAGGATAAAGATCGTGCTGATGACGTAAAGAAGCAGGAGCCGATGCTGGAGCTTCATTCCGAATCTTTCCTCCCCTTGCCTTTTGCAGATTGTGCAACGATCTTAAATGTTTTGCGGGGTATAGTATCAGCCGTCACGATAACCACGCCGGGGCTTGATTATACAGGGAAGATTAACAAATTATCCCGGCAAGTCAACATTTCTTTCGAAAAATGAAACACCGCCGTAAATAAACACCACGGGAATCCCCGCTGTCTTTGGACATCCTTTTCCGCCGGCACCATGAGCTTCACCGGGAGAGAGGAAGAAAAGCACCTCAAGCTCATCGACGAGAAACATCCCGACCTGATCGGACTCTCCCTGACCATCTTCTTCAGTCTGGGCAACCTTATCCGGATCGTCGAGATGGTGCGGGCCGCTTCCCCGGTCCTTCCCATTCTGGTAGGGGGGGCAGGCCTTACGCCGGGGAGGAATAGAAAGGATCACCCGCTATTCATCCGTAGAATATATTCCTTTCCTGCCTGAGTTGGAGAAAATTCTGCAATGCACAAGGATCATGCCGCCATCGTGACGGGTTATGTCCTGGAAAACACTCCCCTGCTCTTGCTCGCGCTGGACCGGGAGGGGCGGATCCCCGTCGCGAACAACTATCGCTGTTTCCTCACGGGCGCCTATCCCACGGGACGGGGCTGGGCTGAAATCCGGGTGGATTTCCGGAAAGACAAGACCGGTAAAACGATCCATAACGATGAAGAATATCCGGCATTAATAACGGGAGGCGATTCTTAGCCGCCAAGGACGAAAAACCAGAAGACCACCAGGGCGATGCGATAAACACCGAAGGCAATGAAGGTGTGGGTCTGGATATAGCGCAGGAGAAACTTGATGCTCAGCAGGGCCACGACAAAAGAGGTTATGAAGCCGACGCCGAGGAACTGGAACTGATCCGGGGAAAACCGGGTGCCGCTCTTCAGGAGGTCATAGGCCGTGGCCGCCATCATGGTGGGAACGGCGAGAAGGAAGGAAAATTCCACGATGACCTTTCTCTGCAATCCCAGCAGCAGGCCGCCGACGATGGTTGCCGCCGACCGGGAGACCCCGGGGACCATGGCCAAAGATTGAAAACAACCGATGATCAGGGCCTGGCGGAGGGAGATGTCCCCCACGGCGCTGACGGCGTCTTCCCGTTCCCGGTGCCAGAGCTCGAAGGCGATGAGCAGAATCCCGCCGATCAGGAGGGACCACAGGACGACATGGGCGGAGCCCAGAAGAAAGTGTTTGATGAGCTTGTAGAGGGTGAGTCCCATGATCCCCGTGGGGATGAAGGCAACGATCACCTTCTTCACGGTCTGAAGATCCACCAAAAGGTCACGCCAGTAGAGAAATACCACCGACGCGATGGCCCCCACCTGGATGGCGATTTCAAAACTCTTTAGGAAATCTGTATGCTCTAATCCCAGGAGGTGAGAGGCCAGGATAAGATGACCGGTGGAAGATATGGGCAGGAACTCCGAAACGCCCTCCACGACCCCCAAGACAGCCGCCGTCAATAAATCCATGCGGCCTTTTTCCCTTTTTTCTCTTTGATGTCAATAAAAAAAACCGGGAAATAATTTCTTGAAGTTGATCAGGAAACTATATATACAGCAGCCACAAATAAATTCAGTTCTTAAAGGAGAAAAGGACGCATGGCAAAAATGCTTAAGGATACACTGAAAACCATTGAGGTTTACAAGACTCAGAACCCGCATTACGAGGAGTTGCTTGCCATTCTGGAAGAGATCCTCATCCTTCGTGAGGAATACCGGCGCAAGCTGACGGCGGATGTCTTTCCCGTGGATGAAAGGCTCATCACCTCCAAGATCGAAGGCGGGCTGCCCCTGATCGACCTCTCCCAGGGAGATTATGATCTTACACAGCCTCGGGAGTATTTTTTCGATCTTCTCCGCATTGCCGAAAAACGTGCGCCGGGAGAAACCAGGGAACTGGCCAGGAAAATCAAGGAAGGCGAGGAGGATTTCCGGGAACTGGTCCTCAGTGCCTTCTATGGCGATGAAACGGCAGCGGTGGAAGATGCGGAAGGGGAAGATGCCGACGATACATTCGATCTGATCGATCTTTTCCTGGAAGAATGTCTTCGTCCCGCTTTTGAAAGGGTGGCCGCCAAATACGGGGACGTCGTTCTCAAATCCAAGTGGAAGGAGGGGTATTGCCCCATCTGCGGCAAGGAGCCCAAGATCGGAGAGATCAAGGAGGAAGAGGGAAGACGCTATCTTTTCTGTAATCAGTGCGGTATCGAGTGGCCCTTCCTGCGGATTAAATGCCCTTTCTGCGGCAACGAGGAACAGCAGACTCTGGCCTATTTCACCGTTGAAGACGACGAACGCTATCGTGTCGATGTCTGCAACGAATGCAAACGCTACATCAAGATCGTCGATTTCCGGGAGATGAAGGAAGAGGCCAACCTCGACATCGAGGACATCACCACTCTGCACCTGGATATGCTGGCCACCGAGGAAGGTTACGACTGAAGGGCCGGAAAGCCGGAGCGAAAGCGATCAAGGCAGCGGCGGGGTGACCGTTGCCGGAGCTATCCGGTGTGCCAATCCATGTCCCCGGGCAGGTAAAATATATGAAAATATTCTGGCACTTACGGGTGTTTATATTTAAATGCCGCCAATGAGCCCCGCTGACGAATGAAGGACCGGGATATTGGGAAGGTCATCCAACGCCTGCAGGAAACCGCCCTGGAGAGCGGCCTGCCCATTGTTTCCCGCATGGCCGAAGAAAGATTCTCCCCCTTCGCGCTTCTCGTCTCAACCATCCTGAGCCTGCGTACCAAGGACGAAGTTACCGCTTCCGCAACCGCGCGTCTCCTGGAGCTGGCAGACACACCCGGGAAGATGTTGAACGTACCGGAAGAAACGATCAGCCGAACAATCTACCCGGTGGGCTTTTACCGCAACAAGGCCCGGCGGCTCCGGGAAATCAGCGCGACGCTCCTGGAAGAATTCGGGGGTGCCGTCCCCGACACCCTCGACGGACTCTTGAAACTCAAGGGAGTGGGACGCAAGACCGCGAATCTGGTTTTGTCCCTGGGCTTCGACAAGGACGGCATCTGTGTGGATACCCATGTACACCGCATCTCCAACCGCCTGGGATATGTAACGACCGGAACCCCGGAAAAAACCGAAGCCGCCCTCCGGAAGAAGCTCCCCAGAAGATACTGGAAAATCTATAACACCATTTTGGTGGCTTTCGGCCAGAAGATCTGCCGGCCCGTCTCTCCAATCTGCAGCATCTGTCCGGTACGAGCCTGGTGCGACCGGATCGGTGTAACAAGAAGCCGTTAGGAATTAACGCTCTGTGCCCCGCCGGTTGTCCGTTGCAATTATTAGATAATTATTCCGGTTGACTAAATGGCATTGTAGGGTTATAAGGGCGCCGTCCTGCCAAAGCCTGAAAATAACGCCATCACCGATGGCTGAATATAAGGGAGGTATACAATGGGCATAAGAGTCGCAATCAACGGTTTCGGAAGAGTGGGTCGTTACCTGGTCAGGGCCTGTCACGGCCATGAAGATATCGAAATAGTCGCCATCAATTCCCGTGCGAAACCAGCGGTGCTGGCTCACCTGCTGAAATACGATTCCGTGCACGGAATATTTACCGGCAACATCGCCGCCACGGATAAGGAACTTTTGATCGACGACAAAAAAATTGCCATAACCCAGGTCACCTCTACCCTGGCGGAGCTACCCTGGGCCGCTTTGGGCGTGGATATAGTACTGGAATCAACGGGTAAGTTCCGGAAACGAGACGAAGTCGCGGGGCATCTGCAGGCGGGGGCGAAGAAGATCATCATCGCCGCCCCGGGAAAGGGTATTGACGGTACCTTTGTCATGGGTGTCAACGAGCACACCTACGATGCCGGGAAGCACCACATCATCTCCAATGCCTCGTGCACGACTAATTGTCTCGCCCCTGTGGTCAAGGTGCTCCATGATGAATTCACGGTGACCCGGGGACTCATGACCACCGTTCACGCCTACACCATGGATCAGCGCATCCTCGACGGCTCCCATAAAGATCTCCGCCGGGGTAGAGCGGCGGCCCTTTCCATTGTTCCGACCTCGACAGGAGCGGCCAAGGCGGTCACCGAGGTGATCCCCGATCTGAAAGGGAAGATGGACGGGGTGGCGCTCCGGGTGCCTACACCCAACGTCTCCATCGTGGACCTGGCGGCGGAACTGAAAACAAACGTCACGATCGCCGAAATCAACGGTGCCCTGAAGGAGGCAGCGGAAGGGAAACTGAAGAATATCATGGCCTACTGTGAAGAAGAGCTTGTCTCCGTGGACTTTACCAGCAGCCCCTATTCCTCAATCGTGGATGCCCCATTGACCAACGTGGTGGACGGAAATTTCGTCAAGGTCTTCTCCTGGTACGACAACGAAAGCGGTTATGCCTGCCGGATGCGGGATTTGGCACTCTACATCGGGAAACGGCTCTAAATGAAAATTGCAAGGCCGGCCTTGATTGCCGGCAACTGGAAAATGCACAAGACCCCCGGGGAGGCGGAAGGTTTTGCCCGCCGCCTTGTCGCAGAGCTCTCGACGCCGGTGGATCGCGAGGTAGTGATCGCCCCGGCCTTCCCTGCTCTTCCCGCGGTAGCCCAGGTCATCCGGGAAACGGGGATCGCCCTCGCCGCCCAGAACGTCCATGAACAGGCCCAAGGGGCGTTCACTGGCGAGGTGTCGGCGGGAATGCTCCGGGATGCGGGCTGTTCATACGTGATTGTCGGGCACTCGGAGCGGCGGACCCATTTTCATGAAACCGATGAGCTCATCGGCTGCAAGCTTGTCGCCGCCCTGGCCGGGGGGTTGAAACCCATTCTGTGCATCGGAGAGACCCTTGCGGAAAGAGAAGCGGACTACACCCTGGCCGTTATCACCAGGCAGTTAAAAGAGGGATTGAAGAATGTCGGTCCCGATGATATAGGTGGCGTCGTTATCGCCTATGAACCTGTCTGGGCTATCGGGACGGGTAAAACAGCCGCCCCGGCACAGGCCCAGGAGGCGCATGCCTTCATCCGTGGAGAGATCGCCAAGAGATACGGTGAGGAAACTGCCCGGCGGATCCGGATCATCTATGGCGGAAGCGTGAATCCCGGCAACATGGGAAGACTCATGGCGGAAGAGGACATCGACGGCGCCCTCGTAGGGGGGGGTAGCCTCGAAGTCGAATCGTTTTTACAAATAGTCAATTACCAAGAGGTTTAAAAATGCACACTCTGATCATAATACTCCATATCGTCATCTGCATCGCCCTGATTCTGGTCGTTCTCCTCCAGGCCGGTAAAGGGGCGAACATGGGAGCGGTCTTTGGCGGCTCCAGCCAGACCATCTTCGGCAGCAGCGGCCCCGGAACCTTCCTCGGCAAGATGACCACGGCCATCGCCGTTTTCTTCATGCTCACATCTCTGGGTCTTTCCTACATGTCCGTGCAAAAGGGAAGTGCCTTGATGAAAGGCGCCACCGGCCGCCCCGCGGCGGAACGTCCCTTGCCGGCAGCGCCGTCAGCACCGGCCGCCCCGGAAGCCCAGAAGTCGGCCCCATCCTTGCCGGCACCGGCGGCAAAAGCGCCAGCAACAACACAGCCCCCGGTTTCGGAACCTGGCCAGAAGGCCCGGTAAAGAAACTTGGGCGTGAAACGACCAGGGGGGAACAGCGACAGCAAGCAAACCTTATCGGACAGGGGCGCTTTTCGTATTGACAAAAATTTCGTGAGGATGTAGGAAAGAACCAAGTGATACTTACAGTGACGCCGAAGTGGTGGAATCTGGTAGACACGCTATCTTGAGGGGGTAGTGGGCCACGCCCGTCCGGGTTCAAGTCCCGGCTTCGGCACCATTAAGCAAAGAAGGGGGGTTAAACTTTCGGCAGTTAACCCCCCTTTATTTTTGAGGGCGTTCAGTCAACGTTTGGTCAACACCTTTCAAAAAGCCTTCCCTTTGGTCAGCAGCCTTACGCGTATCAGGCACATTAGTGGTATGTATCCATTAAATATTTTTCGGTTATAGGGAACATCAATTCATGGGCCACAAAATTGGCAGAAATGATCCCTGTCCCTGCGGGAGCGGCAAGAAATACAAGAAGTGCTGTCTGGATGAAGTCGCCTATGTTCCAACTGCCACCTGGGAAATCGACAAGGTCGGCGCCATGTCCGCGGCAGAGATCTTTGAGAAACTCAATACCATGGGCATTAAGACCGATCAGGACCATTTCCTGCAGGATGTTGACCGATTCTATTCGGCTTCCGCCTTGGCAAATAGCTGGCTTACCCCTCTTGGCACAGACGTATCAGGGGCTGACTTTGTTCATTATGCTGCCGTCATCCTCTGGGAAAGGCTGGTGCCGCATAAAATAAACGATGAAAGGATCGATCAACTGATGCAGGAAGGCTATGAGGGGTTTGAAAGAGGAAAACATAAGCTTGCCTGCAATCTCTGGCTTACAGTATGGGAACATCTCAAACCCAGGTTCACGAAAGAGATGAAATCCATCCGTGATGCTGAAATTGTCTTTTCGGGAAATCAGAACCTGCATAACTGGACTCAGGATCTCGAAGTGGAATTGGGCAATGCTGATCTCCACAAGGACAGGATCATCTACTGTCGGGAATTCTGTGAGCTGTTTCCTGAGAGCCCTGAATCAATAATCCTGAACATGAAGATGGCCGAAGCTGAAGGGTATTTCAATATCGGCGAAAGAGATAAAGCGGAAGCCATGTTTTCTGATCTCCAGAAGCAATACTCCGATAATATCTGGGTCTACTGCCGATGGGGTGATCTCTTCGTCTTCGGTCGCCTACCTGATTTCGTCCCTGATTATGAAAAAGCTGAAATGATCTACAGAATGGCTCTGGATCGTAATATTGATGAAGAAGGCGATGTGATGGACAGGATCAGAGACATAAAAAAGATGAAGAAAAAGAAAAAGTGATCCGTCAGCGACAGGCTTAGTTTTTTTTCCAGCCCCGCCATTACGGTCGGCGTTACATGGACGATAGCGGGCAGCTCTTGCCGAATCTCACCATTCATCTTCCCCATATAAAATGCCGGCACGAAAAGGATCTGATAATAATGCTTGTTATGGAATAAACATGCAAATGAATAGGCAAGTTGTTGAATATTTTCACTCTCCCACAAAAAGCCCCCTGACGAACCGGTTTCATCAGGGGGCTTTTCAATTGGGACACAGATCTGTAAAAGACGTGTCTTTATATCCCGGGCGGGGTTCCTTTTCAAACCTCTTTTCTCTTCCGCCATGCCTCCTGGTAGAGCCGGCCGATGGAGAGGAAGAGGGCTAGAAAAAACATCCCGAACATGAAGTTGGGCGCCGTGTCGAAGTACTGGTCGATCTTGAAGCCCAGCCAGAGGAACAGGAAGGAGGCGATGGCGATCACGAATCCATAGGCGCTCACGATCATCACGGGGTTGTATTTGTGGTAAAGGGCCTTTTTTGTCTGTTGAATCGTTGCCATTTTTCCATTCCT
>Ga0116161_1000546_pt1 | contig 42112 bp, 36 predicted proteins | sample AD_JPNAS3_MetaG_FD_89877 | JGI IMG/M metagenome (GOLD analysis project Ga0116161, IMG submission 89877) | Active sludge microbial communities of municipal wastewater-treating anaerobic digesters from Japan - AD_JPNAS3_MetaG | ecosystem: Engineered > Bioreactor > Anaerobic > Digestate | place... | reverse complement strand
GGGCTGGCTGGCGTTGCTGGCTGCCCCGCGGGGCAGCCAGCAACGCCAGCCAGCCCGCCAAACCCCTAACCCGGGTCAGGGCCGGGCGCACGAGGGCATGTGTCTGTGCAGGCTTGTCTGCGCCCAAGGGATGGCAGCGAAGAACCCGGCCAGCACACGGGTGCCCCACAACTGTGGGACATACCCCCCCCCACTCTCCCTCTCGTGCAGAGGCACCTGACACACCAATTTCCATGGCGGCACAGCGATTGGCTAAAACTCCGTCAGGGGCCTGTCCATGCCGGCGGGTGGGGCCCCCCTACCGTTCCCCCGTCGCGGGGGAATTGGGCTGTCTTCGCGCGCACAGCATCGCTCGCCTGCCACTTCTTGGCCGCACAGGATGCGGTCGGGCGACCCAATTCCCCCGCGACGGGGGAACGGTAGGGGGGGCCGCCCTGCAGCAGGAGAAACCGTCCGTCAGCCGAGGCGCGAGCTGGACCGAGTCTCTGCCAGAAAGCAGGCGCTGGCCACCCGCCATGGAAATTGGTGTGTCAGGTGCCTCTGCAGGTGGGCAGTACTGCGGCGCTTGCCTGCTAGATGAGCCCCAATCCACTCAACAGCACGACGAACACCAGCACCGGGCTGACCACCTTGGCGATGCCGTAAAAGGCCCGCACTATGCCCCGGTTGTTGAGCGCACCCTCGTTGGAGAGCGCCCGCTGCAGCTCGGGATAGCCCCACTTCCACCCCACGAACAGGCAGATGAACAGGCCGCCGATGGGCAGGAGCAGGTTCGAGGTCGTATAGTCGAAGAGGTCGAACAGAGTCATGCCGAACAGCTTGAACTCGGCCAACACGCTGTTCGAGAGCGCGGCACCGGCGCCGATCACGGTGAGCGAGAGCGCCGTCGCGACGGTCGCCCTGAAGCGCGACCAGCCAAAGCGTTCGTTGAGCAGAGCGACGGGCACTTCGAAGAGCGAGAGCATGGCACCGGTGGCTGCCACGGCCGCCAGGATGAAGAAGAGCACCATGAAGACGTTGCCGAGCGGCATCGAGTTAAAGACCGCCGGAATGGTGATGAACAGCAGCGAAGCGCCGGCCTCGGGCTTGAAGCCAAAGGCAAACACCGCCGGGAAGATGGCAATGCCGGCCAGCATCGAGACGCACAGGTCAGCCAACATCACACGGATGGCTGTGATGGGGATGTTCTGGTCGTCACGGAAGTAGCTGCCGTAGGTCACCATGGTCCCCATGCCCACCGAGAGCTTGAAGAACGAGAGCCCTAGCGCAGTGAGCACCGTGCCCCAGGTCACGACGCTGAAATCGGGCCGGAAGAGGAACTCGAGCCCCTCGCCGCCGCCCGGCAGCGTCAGGCTGCGGATGCCCACGATCACCAGCAGCGCGAAGAGCAGCGGCATGAGCCGCTTGGTCATGGCTTCGATGCCCTTGGAGACGCCGGCGATGATGATGACACTGACGTAGGCCAGGACGACCCACTGCACCACCAGCGACAGCATGGGGTTGCTCACCAGGCTGCCAAACGCCGCGGAGGTCACTTCGGGGTTGTTGGAGGCCAGGGAGCCGGAGGCTGCCTTGACGACGTAGGCCAGCACCCAGCCGGCCACCTCGGTGTAGAAGGCCAGGATCAAGTAGGCGGCCAGCGCTCCGATCGCGCCGATGAGCCACCAGGGCTGCTTGGGCGCCAGTTTTTGGAAGGAGGTGACCGCATCGGCCTTGGCCCGCCGCCCAATCACCAACTCGGAGATCATAACCGGCAACCCGACGAGTAGCGTGCAGGCGAGGTAGACAAGGATAAAGGCAGCGCCGCCGTTCGTGCCCGTAAGGGTAGGGAACTTCCAGATGTTGCCCAGCCCCACGGCTGAACCCAGGGTGGCCGCGATGACACCCAGGCCGGTTGTGAAACCGTCTCGTTTGTTGAGTTTAGGTGACTTGGCCATGTTCTTGACTCCCAGTGCGATTTTGTGGAACCCACCAACGACGCAAACTGCCGGCAAACAAAAAGACGGCGCATCCGGCCACCTGTCCGGATCCGCCGTCATTGCCTTCTACCCGGGGCACATAAATGCTGCCGGCCCGCCCCTCTACGGGCCGGCAGCGCAGCACAGTGTACTGCAAGGGAAGAAAAGAGTCAAAACGGCGCTGAGGGCCATACTCTACGCACATACGACAAAGGTCACAGCATTTCGCCGTGGCCTGTGCTATGCTGTGGCCGGAATAGGGGCGATGACGAGCCCAAGGAGGAAGAGCAATGGCCGAGCAGAAAGCAACCGACATCCTGATGGCCGAGCACCGGGGCATCGAGCGTATGCTCAATGTGGTAGAGGCGGCAGCGGCGCGCGTGGAGCGCGGCGAGCCCGTCCCTCCGGCGCTCTTTGCCGACGCGGCAGCCTTTTTTGCCAACTTTGCCGACCGCTGCCACCACAGCAAGGAGGAGCAGCACCTGTTCAAGACCATGGCTGAGCGGGGCATCCCTGTGGAGGGCGGGCCGATCGGCGTGATGCTGGCCGAGCACGAGCAGGGGCGCGCCTACGTGCGCGCGATGCGCGAAGAGGGCGACAAGTACGCTGCCGGCACCCTCAAGGACCCGCATCGGCTCGTCGAGGCTGTGCGTGGCTACGCCGGCCTGCTGCGCCAGCACATCATGAAGGAGGACCGCGTCCTCTACCCCATGGCCGAGCGCGTGCTGACGCCGATGGACCAAACGGCCCTGGTGGAGGCCTGCGAGCGGGTGGAGCGTGAAGAGATGGGCGAGGGCGAGCATGAGCGCTTCCACGCTATGATTGAGCAACTGGAGCGAGAGATGGCCATCGAGCGTGCCTGACTTGCGCCCGAGGCTCGAATCACCGTATGGCTGCCTGCCCGCTCTCGGCTGTCTCAAGGGCCAGCAGAGCATCCTCGAGTTGTTCGGAGAGGCGCTGGATGACGCCGCGTAGCCCGATCGTCAGGTCGGCCTCCTCCGACAGCGCCAGCCGCCGCAGATCGTCGGCTGCGGCCTCGACGTCGCTGGCCACCCGTTGGCGGACGGACTCTATCTGCGTGTCTGCTGCCATGGAGCCTCACAGACGGCGCTCCGCGCGCAACGCGCGGAGCGCCCATGGATTTGCCACTCGCCGCCCGAGTCTAGCACGAGCGGCCTCTGTTGGCTAGCCCATGACTGCATGTGAGCGCGCTGTCACAGCCAGCGGTTTTGCCCCGGCACCTGGTACTTGCGCTCGATGCGCCCGTGCAGGTAGATCCTGAACGAGAGCAGGTCGAGGTAGGCCTCGGCCCGCATCTGCACGCGGGTGCCCAGCTTGCCCACATAGCTGTGATGCTCGGGCAGCCAGGCACAGTCGCCGGTGATGCGATACTCGTACAAGCGCACCCACACGTGCTGGCACGGACCCTTGTAGACGTACGCCATGTGGCCGTCGGCATCGCGCCCACGCGGCAACTGGAGCTGTGTGGCCACCGTGCCTACGGGCAGGAAGTAAAAGGCGTTCTCGCAGTGCATATCACCGCCGGCCGGCCGCGGGCGCCCGCCACCTGCGGCCGGCCCTCCACCTTACAGTGTAGCTCCTCTCGGCCGGTGGTGCCAGGTCCTTTCGGTCCCCTCCGGGTGCCTTTATGCCTATCCCGTGCTCGCAGCGCCCTCGGCCGGGTGCTGCCCGGCCAAGTCAATCAGAACAGCCGCAGGCCGGTCGCCACCCCGAGCAGGCCGCTCGCGCCGACCACCGCCAGCGTGATCTGGCGGAAGCGCTGCTCGTTGACGCGAGGCACGAGCCTGGTGCCCACTACGAGGCCCACCACGAGCCCCGGCAGCAAAAGCCCGGCGCAGGCCGCCACCGGCCGCGTGATGAGCCCGTTCGCGGCATAGGTTGTGAGCGTCACCACGTTGAGCAGGCCAAAGTAGGCCGTCAGGTTGGCGCGGAAGGCGCGCTTCTCGATGCCCTGGTTGGTAAAGAAGAGGATCACCGGCGCGCCCGCCATGCCCGTCGAGCCGTTCAATAGGCCGCTGGCAAGCCCCACCGGCAGCGCGGCCAGGCGCTCACGCACAATGTGACGCTTGAAACCGAAGAGAAGGGCCAGCGCCGACAGGGCGGCCGCCGCGCCGATAAAGGCCTTGAGCGTGTTCACATCCCACGCCACCAGCAGGTAGGCGCCGAAGGGTACCCCCACGATGCCTGCCAACATCAACGGCCAGATGCGCCGCAGATCAACCCAGCGGCGGCTCTCCCAGAGGATCACCACGTTGTTCAGCGTACTCTGCAGCGTGAGCAGCGGCACCACCACCGTGGGCGGCAGCACCAGCAGCAACAGCGGCGTGGCCATCAGGGCAAAGCCAAAGCCGGTCAGGCCCATCGTCAGGCCGGCGAGAGACACGACCACGAGCCCAAAGGCGATGTGAGGTAGCGGCAGCATCGATTCTCTCCTCAGGGAAGCAGGAAGCGGGCATCAAAGCACCATTATCGGCCCCGATAGCCATTCCGGCAACTTGCCTGGACTCCCCAACTTGTTGGGGCGTTGCCCCCCGAACGAGTTCGGGAGTCCGGGTGCTTGTTGGGGCGTTGCCCCCCGAACGAGTTCGGGAGTCCGAGTTCGGGACTCGGGCACCTCCGCCCGTTGACAGGCCCCACAAAGTGTGTCAGAGTCTGACCAGGCACACATTCACCCCGAAGGGAGAGAACGCAATGAAGCCCACCATCGGCTTTATCGGTCTGGGGATCATGGGCAAGCCTATGGCCCGCAACCTCCTCAAGGCGGGCTACCCGCTGTGGGTACACAGCCGCACGCGCGCCGACGTCGATGCGATCGTCGCCGCGGGCGCGCAGGCCGGCGCCTCGAGCGCCGATGTGGCCGCGCACGCCGAGGCCGTCATCACCATGCTGCCCGACTCGCCCGATGTGGAGCAGGTCTACCTGGGGCCGGAGGGTATCCTCGCGGGCGCGCAGCCCGGCACGCTCCTCATCGACATGAGCACCATCTCGCCCACCACGGCCAAGAAGGTGGCGCTCGCAGCGGCCGAGTGCGGCTGCTCCATGCTCGACGCCCCCGTCTCGGGCGGCGACGTCGGTGCGCACAAGGGCACGCTCTCGATCATGGTGGGGGGCTCCGCCGCCGACTTTGGCCGCGCCGAGCCCATCCTGTTGGCCATGGGCAAGCCATTGCGCTGCGGCGAGTCGGGCGCGGGGCAGGTCGTCAAGGTCTGCAACCAGATCATGACCGGTGTGAGCCTGGTCGCTGTGGCCGAGGCGCTGGTGTTGGGCGCCAAGGCCGGCGTCGACCCGGAGGTGATCATCCAGGTGCTCCTCGGCGGCCTGGCCCGTTGCGGCGTGCTCGAGAACCGCGGCAACCGCATCCCCCGGCGCGATTTTGCCCCCGGCTTCAAGAGCCGCCTGCACTACAAGGACCTCACCATTGTGCAGGAGGCCGGCCGCGCCTATGGCGTGCCACTGCCGGCCGCATCGCTGGCCCACGAGCTTTTCGGCGCTCTGCTTGCCGCCGGTGGCGGCGAGCTGGACCACTCGGCGGTGATCACCGTCCTCGAAGCGATGGCCTGCACCGAGGTGAGGAGTGCGAAGGAGACGGATGCTTGACTTTGCCTTCTTGATGCGCTATCCTTTCAACAATCGGCTGTAGCCAGGGGATCCCGCGGCACGATGCCGCGCCTACGGTTCGTCGCTGCGGCCAGGGGATCCCGCGGCACGATGCTGCGCCTACGGTTCGTCGCTGCAGCCAGGGGATCCCGCGGCACGATGCCGCGCCTACGGTTCGTCGCTGTAGCCAGGGGATCCCGCGGCACGATGTCGCGCCTACGGTTCGTCGCTGTAGCCCATGCCCGGGGGAGAAGGTTGTGAAGGAAACCATCCTGGTGGTCGAAGACGAGGTCAAGATCGCGCGCCTGGTGCGCGACTATCTGGAGAATGCGGGCTATCGCGTGCTGACGGCCCACCGCGGCGATGAGGGCCTGGCCCTGGCGCGCAGCGAGCGGCCCGACCTCATCATCCTCGACCTGATGCTGCCGGGCCTCGACGGCTTGGACCTCTGCCGCACCGTCCGCCGCGATTCGCAGGTGCCGGTCATCATGCTCACCGCCCGCGCCGACGAGGCCGACCGGCTCATCGGGCTGGAGCTCGGCGCCGATGACTATATCGTCAAGCCCTTCAGCCCGCGCGAGGTGGTGGCCCGCGTGCGCGCCGTGTTGCGCCGTGCCCGCGGCGGCGAGCCCGAGCCTGAAGCGCTGCGCTATGAAGACCTGGAGCTCGACGTGGCCGGCCACACCGCAGCCGTCGCCGGGCGCCCGGTGGAGCTGACGCCGACCGAGTTCGCCTTGCTGGCCGCCATGATGCGCGCGCCCGGGCGGGTGTTCTCGCGCCTGCAGCTCCTCGACCAGGTGCAGGGCGAGGCCTACGAGGGCTACGAGCGCACTATCGATGCCCACATCAAGAACCTGCGGCAAAAGATCGAGGCCGACCCCAGGTCGCCACGCTACATCGTCACCGTCTACGGCGTCGGCTACAAGTTGAGCGCCTGAGGATTGCTCCGTTGTCATTGCGAGCGAAGCGAAGCAATCTCCAGTTGGCGCAGGCGACGCCTTCTTGCGGATTGGAGATTGCTTCGCTTCGCTCGCAATGACAGTTGAGGCGGCTGGCCGTGGCAGGCTGAGCAGCCGCAGCAAGTGAAGGACCTGTCTATGCGAGCGATACCATTCTGGCTCAAGCTCCTCAGCGCCTTCCTGGCCGTCATTATCGTGGCCGTGGGCGGCGTGGCCATCCTGGTCCACCGCAGCGCCTCCACCGAGTTTGCCGGCTATGTGAACCGGGGGCGCATGGACCGCGCCGCGCTGCTGGCCCCCGCCTTCGAGGACTATTACCGCCAGACAGGCAGTTGGGCCGGCTCCGAGCGACTGGCGAGCAGCCTGCCGATGGGGCAGGGGATGCATGGCATGGGCCGTGGGCCGGGCGTTGGCATGGCCGGTCAGTTGGTCGTCGCCGACCCCAGCGGGCACATCGTCGCCGGCACCGATGGGGCGCTGCTGGGCAAGCGCCTGAGCCCTGCTGATCTCCAGTACGGCGTGCCGCTCACCGTCGACGGCCGGCTGCAGGGCTACCTGCTGGCCGGCGAGTTCAGCGACCAGCCGGCCTCGCTCGAAGCCGAGTTCCTGGCGCGCCTGAACCAGGCGCTGCTCGTGGCGGCCCTGCTGGCGGGCGGCGCCGCGCTGCTTCTGGCGCTGCTGCTCTCGCGCGGCCTGAGCGGGCCCCTGGCCGCCCTGGCCGGCGCGGCGCGGCAGCTCGCCGCCGGCGAACGCGGCCTGCGCGTCGCCGTCGCCGGCTCCAGCGAGTTGGCGCTGCTCGGGTGCTCGTTCAACTCGATGGCCGAGGCGCTCGAAAAACAGGAGGGCCTGCGCCGCCAGTTGCTCGCCGACATTGCCCACGAGCTGCGCACGCCGTTGGCGGTCATCCGCGGCAACCTCGAGGCGCTGCTCGACGGCATCTACCGGCCCTCCGCCGAAACCATCGCGCCCATCCACGAGGAGGCCCTGCTGCTGACCCGCCTGGTCGACGACCTGCGCGATCTGGCGCTGGCCGAGGCCGGACAACTGCCGCTGCATCTGGCCGAGGTAGACTTGTTGGAGCTGGCGCGGGGCGTGCTCTCGGGGTTTGCTGCACAGGCCAACGAGCGCTCGATCGCGCTGGAGTTGCTGCTGCCCGAGGTGGAGCTGCCTGCGGCCGGCGTCGATGCAGGGCGCATCCGCCAGGTGCTCGCCAACCTGCTGGCCAATGCCCTGCGCTACACGCCCCAGCGCGGCAGGGTGCAGTTGAGCCTGCGGCAACCGGCGCGCGATTGGCTGCAGGTCTGCGTGAGCGACAACGGCCCTGGCATCAGCCCAGAGGACCTGCCCCACGTCTTTGACCGCTTCTACCGCGGCGACCGCGCGCGCACGCATGTGGGCAGCGGCTCGGGCCTGGGCTTGGCCATCGCCAGGCAGTGGGTCGAGGCCCACGGCGGGCATATCCGCGCCGAGAGCACCCTCGGCGCGGGCACGACGTTCTCATTCACCGTCCCGGTGCAGAAGCTGGGTTCGTAGCCGATCCGCCGCCGGTGCCAATGCGACGGTCAAGGCGCTCAAGCGCCGACTACGAACCTGGCCGCCAACCGGCCCATACCCCTTACGATTGGGCCTCCAGGGCCTCGGCCACGAGGGCGCGCACATCGTCGAGCGAGAAGGGCTTGGCCAGGTGCGGCCGGCCAGTTTGGCTGAGGAAGGCCTGGGTATCGGGGCTCACAGTATCGCCGGTGACAAAGATCACCCGCCTGGCAAGCTCGGGGTTCGAATGCTGCAGTGCGGCAAAGAACTCGCGGCCGTCCATGCCGGGCATTTTGAGGTCGGTCAGGATCACATCGGGGTACTCGTCGGCCAGCGCCCGCAGTGCGGCCCGGGCCTCGTTGACGACGGTGACGCGGTAGCCGAGGCGTTCGAGGAAGCGGGCCTCGAGGCGCCCAATCTCCACCTCGTCTTCCACCACCAGAACATGGTGCCCGCTCGCTGTTGCCGGCTCGGCGGGCCGGGGCGGCTCGGTGGCCGCTGCCTCTGCCACCACCACCGGCAACGCCACGAAAAAGGTCGCCCCGTGCTCTTCGGAGTCGACCCAGATGCGCCCGCCGTGCGCGTTGACGATGCCGTAGCAGATCGACAGGCCCAGGCCGGTGCCTTGGCGGTCGGCCTTGGTAGTGAAGAATGGGTCAAAGATGCGGTCGGCAACGGCGGCGGGGATGCCCGGGCCATCATTGGCGATAGCGGCCAGCACCATGCCATCGGGGGTCAGCGTCGTCGTCACCGTGATCAGCCCAGCGGCGCCCGCTTCGGTCAGGGCCTGTTCCGCATTGATGATGATGTTCAGGAACACCTGCTGTAGTTGGTAGGGGTCGCCGCGCAGCCGGGGGAGAGCGGCCGCCAGGTTGTGTTGCACGGCAATGTGGGCCTCGGCCATGTGTGGCTCGCGCATGTCGAGCACGCTCTGCAGCACGGCGTTGAGGTCGACCACGCCATACACTGGCGGGCGCTCGCGTGCAAAGGTCAGCAGCCCCTGCACAATGCGCGCTGCGCGCTCGGCGTGGTCGGTGATCGCCGCCAGCTCGCGGCTGTCGCCCCCGGCTTCGCGCCCCTGCAGCAGTTGGGCATAGCCGCGAATCACCGTCAGCGGGTTGTTCAGCTCGTGGGCCACCCCCGAGACGAGCTCGCCGATTGCCGAGAGCTTTTCGGCCTGGCGCAGCCGCCGGCGCAGTTGCACTTCTTCGCTCAGATCGCTGACCACGCCGAGCATGCCGCTCACAGCGCCGCCGTCGCTCAGCGGCACCGCGCCCACGAGCACGTGGCGGCCCTGGCCATCGGCCCGGGCGAGGTCGAACTCGTGGCGCATGCTGCGCCCGGCAATGACCGCCTGCAGCATCTGGCGCAGCGTCGCGTGCTCAACGGGCCCGGCCAGGCTGAGCCAATCGGCGCCGAGCAGCTCGGGCACGGCGAGGCCCGTCAGCTCGGCCAGGCGCGGCGTGGCGTAGCTGATCTTGCCCCGCAGGCTGACGATAAAGATGCCCTCCTGCATCGTATGCAGGATGCGCTCGTTAAAGTGCTGCAACGCCTCCAGATCGGCGAGGCGGCGCTGCGTCTCGCGGTACAACTCGGCGTTCTCCACCGCCAGGCCCACCTCGTGGGCCACCGCCTGGAAGAGCTCGACCTCATTGGCCAGCAGCGTGCGCTGCTCGCGGGTAAAGACTGCCAGCAGCCCGCGCGGGCGCTGCTGGCCGCGCAGCGGGGCGCTGATGTAGGATACCAGGCCCTCCGCCAATGCCAGATCGGGCCGGCTGCACACCGCCGGCATGTTCGAGCCCCAGCGGGCGCGGCTGTCGAGCCCCTGCGCTGCATCGCAGCCCAGCGGCGGCTGCGCGGCCCACGCCGCCGACGCCTCGTTCGAGAGCCCCCGGTGCGCGGCCAGGGCCAGCGTGCCGGTGCGTTCATCCAGCAGGTAGAGCAGCCCCGCGCCGGCGCGGAACGACTTGAGCACCGCACCGAGCGCCTGCTCCACGATCACCTGCAGGTCGAGCGAGCGGCCGACCGCCAGGGCGACCTCGTTCAGCACGGCGAGCTCGCCGGCACGGCGCTTCTCGGCTGCAATCAAGCGCAGGCCCTGGATGCCGATGCCGATCTGCTCGCCGGCCGCCACAATCAGGGCGATCTCGTCGGGCTGGAAGGCGTGCACCTGGGCGGCATGCACCGTCAGCATGCCCAGGGTCTCCTCCACCGCGCGCAGCGGCACGGCCACAAAGGCGCCGACCTGCAGTTGCTCGAACAGGGGCAGAGGCAGGCCTGGCTCCTGCGCCACGTCGGGCACGATCCATGGCTCGGCCGCCTCCTGAAAGAGCCGGCTGGCCGTCGCGTTGCGCAGCGCATCGCTCGCCACCAGGGCCACATACTCGGGCCCCACGCCGCGGTGCGCCACCAGGTGCGGCTCGCCCACCTCCTCGCTGCGCACAAAGACAGCGCCGCTGTCGAGGCGCAGCACATCCAGCACCGTCTGCAGCGCCTGGCCCAGCGACTCCTGCCAGGTCGACGAGCGGATCACCGCCGCGGCAATGGCGCCGAGCGTGCCCAGGCGGCGATTGGTCATCTCCAGCGCGTGGCTCGCATGCTGCCCCGCCAGGCGCGCCTCGGCCAGGTTCGCCAGCAGCCCAACTCCGCGCTCGATGTGCCCCACGTCGGCCGCAAACCGCGCCTCATCGCAGACCGGCATGGCCAGCAGGGCCGCCCGCAACGCGCTAGCGTCGACGCGCAGGCGCTGCGCCTGCTGCCGCAGCCAGGCGTCACCGGGCGGCGCCGCAGGCACGCGGCCGTAGACCAGCGTCGCCAGCAATCGCCCGCGCACCACGAGCGGCACGGCAGCCAGTTGCAGATCACAGTGGGGGCAGCGCGTCAAAACGGCCCTGCCGCTCTCGACGAGCGCGCGGCGCCAGCGGCTCGAGGCAAAGCCACACAAGAGATCGGGTTCGCGGCAGGCTCCGTGCTCCAGCAACGCACACACCGCCGGCCCCGGCGCCGTGCGCGTCAGCGGCTGGCCCACCGGCGTCCTGAACGATGCATAGGCGCCGCTGGCCGCCGCGACAGAGTCCTGGAGGCCTTGCAGTTCATCCAGGGTGAGGAGGTCGAGCGGGTGTAGGAGCTCCGACATGCAGGCCCGCCTGTCTCAGTAGACCTGTCGCTGATAGACCTGACAGGTTTCCGAAGACCTGTCGGGTCCATCAGGCTCAGTGTGGCGAGGTCGCAAAGCGCGTGAGCACGCTGCGCAGTAGCCCCACCACCCACGCCTGTTTCTCCACAGGCAGGTCCGCAAAGCAGACCTGACAGGTCTCCACAGACCCATCAGGTGCGTCCGGGGCCAGCGTGGCCGCCATCTGCGCGACACGCACCAGCATGACGCTCGCCTGCTCGCGCACCACCGCCGGACGCATCGTCAGGTAGGCCGCCTGAGCCCACAGATCGGCCGGCAACGGCACATAGTACATCTGCATTTCCGCACCGTCTGGCATGGACGTTCTATCCAGTCCGCTCCACCCGCTGGGGGAGGTTATTCTGACCACTTACAGTATAGCGCCATCAGCCAGCCATGTCAAAGACGGGTATTACAATGTTTACAGACTGGCTGGGCCTTGGCCTGGAGACCTGCCAGGTCTGTAGCTGAGGATTCGTCGCTCCTCGCGTTTGACGTCCTTCACACTCACGAGTATTCTAGAAGAAGACCCGGACTCGCCTGAGCAGCGCCCCGGTTGCCAGACGAATCTGTTCACCCTGTCAACGCCAGTACTCCAGGGTTCCCAGAACCCTGCGCCAGGAAGAGGACCAGGTTTGCACATACCAGCGCGCGTGCACCATCTCTGGGTCACCCTGGGCATTGCTGCGGCAACCGCCCTGCTCGCGGCGTGCGCCCTGCCGCTGCCGGCCGGCGTGGGCCAACAGATAACCGAGCGCGCCACGGTGGCGGCCCCGCCGCAGCCCAGTGCGACCCTGGCGCCCAGCGCCACACCCTCGGCCACCGCCACCGCCTCGCCGCTGCCGTCACCCACGCCCACCCAGCCGCCCACGGCGACGCCCGTGCCCACACCCACCGCCACCCCCACACCGCTCATGCCCACGCCCGACGGCCAGGCGCGCACCGCCACCGTGCCCATCCTCATGTACCACTATGTCTCCGACCCTCCCGCCGGCGCCGACGCCGTGCGCCGCGACCTCAGCGTCTCGCCGCAGCGCTTCGAAGAGCAACTGGCCTACCTCCGCGACGCTGGCTACACCGGCATCACCCTGGCCGACCTGCTGCTGTACCTGACCACCGGCCGCCCCCTGCCCGCCAAACCCGTGGTGCTCACCTTCGACGACGGCTATGCCGACAACTATGCCAACGCCGTGCCGCTCTTGCAGCGCTACGGTTTCACCGGCACCTTCTTCATCATCACCGGCTTTCTCGACCAGGGCGCCGAGGGCTACCTCACCTGGGAGCAGGCCGCCCAAATGCAGGCCGAGGGCATGGACATCCAGGCTCACAGCATGACCCACCCCGACCTGCGCCTCGTCGGCGCCGAACGGCTGCAGCAGGAGGTCCAGGGCGCCAGCGGCGCCATCGAGGCCCACCTCGGCCGGCCGGCGCGCTTCTTCTGCTACCCCTCGGGGCGCTACGACGCCCGCACCCTCGACGCCCTGCGCAACGCCGGCTACTGGGCCGCCGTCACCACCGCCGGCGGCGCCGTCCACGCCACCGGCGGCCTCCTCCAGCTCGCCCGCGTCCGCATCCACGGCAGCAACGACCTCGGCGAGTTCAAGGGGCTGATCGCGTACTATACGGGGGGCTGAGGGAACTGGGGGAACTGAAGGGCGGAGCTCACCCGTCCCAATTACTCCAGTGACCTCAACCCCCAACTCTGTCAGCTCCCTCAGTCCTGCAGGGCTCTGCGTTTCCACAGTCCCTTCGGCTCAATACCTTTCAAAACTCGCAGTGCCTTGCGCATCGCGCCGGCAGCTCGATTCTGATCTACAGCAGAGTATTGACAGAGCGCGGATTTTGGTGTATAATTGTATCAAAGGGTGATATACTGTATCATTTACTGAAACACCTGAAGCATATGAAACCTAACGAATCGACGGTCCGCGCGTTCTCGATCATCGAATACCTGGCGCAACAGGACGATTGGGTGCGGCTCCGAGCGCTGGCCAGGGATCTGGGCCTGCATCCGGCTACCGCCTATCGGTTTCTCTCTTCGCTCAAGGACCTGGGCTATGTGAAGCAGGACCCGGAGGGCACGAGGTATCAGCTCACCCTCAAGCTTGCCTGGATCGCGTCGCGTGCGCTCGAGCGCACACAGTTGCGAGGCGTCGCGCACCCCTGGATGAAGCGGCTCGCCGCCGAGACGAACGAGACGACTCATCTGGGTGTTTTGGATGGCGATGAAGTGGCCTATATCGACAAGGTCGACAGCTCCCAGCCCGTGGAGATGCGTTCCCGCATCGGGGCCCGGGTGCACATCCATGCATCGGCGCTTGGCAAGGCGATAGTCGCTTTCCTTCCCGAGCGGTCGCGCGAGTCCATCATCGAGCATTGGGAGCCGGTCGGCCTGACCACGAACACGATCGGCAACCAGGCTGCGTTTCGCCAGGAGCTTGGCCTCGTGCGATCGCGCGGCTATGCAGTGGACGATGAGGAGAACGAGATAGGCATCCGCTGTATCGGCGCCCCCATTTTCGATCATACCGGGTCGGTAGTGGGCGCGCTGAGCGTTTCGGGCTGGACGATCACCATGACTCCCGAGCGAATCCCCCAGTTGGCCGGCAGCCTGAGGTTCACCTGTGCGGCCGTTTCGCAGGAGTTGGGCTTCAGACCCTAGTTTTGCAGCGATGCTTCGCTGGCTGGCGTTTGGACGGGTTTGATCTCTGATTGCGGCATGGGCATAGGGCGAGGACCAGGCTTCTGGCCCCTGGTGTACACAGAGGTGTGTATGAGCCAATCTGCCAGTGTCTCGGGTGCACGAGCCCCAGCCAGACTCGCCCTGCGACAGCGCGCGCGACGCCTGGCGCGGACCATCTGGAAACACCGTTGGTTCTACGTGCTCCTGGTCCCCTCGCTCACCTACTATCTCATCTTTCGCTACATTCCGATCTACAACGCGCAGATTGCCTTCAAAGAGTTCCGCCCTCTCCTCGGCGTGGAGGGCAGCCCCTGGGTGGGTTTCCAGCATTTCCAGGCTTTCTTCCGCTCCTTCTACTTTAATCAGCTCATCGTCAACACGGTCTTTTTCAGCGTGGCCAAGCTCGTGCTCGGCATGCCGGCTGCCATTATCCTGGCCCTGGCGATCAACGAGTCGCGCTTCCGCACCTTCCGCGCGCTCGTGCAGACGCTCACCTATCTGCCGCATTTTGTCTCGTGGGTCATCATGCTCGGCCTGCTGCTGGCGCTGCTCTCGCCGTCGAGCGGCATGATCAACGAGGCCATCAAGGCGCTGGGGGGCCAGCCCACACCTTTCCTCACCTCCAGAGACTGGTTCCGGCCGGTTGTGGTGCTTTCCGACATCTGGAAAGAGACCGGTTGGAGCACCATCCTGTACCTTGCCGCCCTGCTCGGCATCAACCCCGAGCTGTACGAGGCCGCGGCGGTGGATGGCGCCTCGCGCTGGCGGCGTATCTGGCACATCTCGCTGCCCGGCATCGTGCCGGTCGTCGTCCTGGTGACCCTGCTGCGCCTGGGCAGCATCCTTGATGCTGGGTTCAATCAGATCTTTGTCCTGTATTCGGTGCCGGTGTACAGCGTGGCCGACATCATCGACACCTGGGTCTATCGCAGCGGCGTGCTCGACTTTCAGTTCAGCCTGGCCACGGCCGTGGGCCTGTTCAAGGGGGTCATCGGCCTTATCCTGATCTTGGTGGCGAACCGTGTCGCCAAGCGGTTGGCCCAGCAGACTCTGTTCTAGAGCGAAAAGCTGGAGGTCTGATATGTCGAGGCTATCCAGTCGCAACGAGCGCGGGTTCCAGTTGCTCGTCAACGGGTTTCTCCTGATCGTTTTGCTGGTGATCGTCATTCCGTTGTGGCGCGTCATCATGACCTCGCTGACGCCGCTTGACGTCTACATGCGAGGTGGCGTTCCCTTCTTCCAGTGGCCCTGGGAATGGTCGTGGGGCGCCTATCAGCAGATGTTGACGCACCCCTCATTTCCGCGGGCGACGCTCAACAGCGTGATCATCACCATCTCGGGCACGGCACTCAGCCTCTGCCTGACCGTGCCGCTCTCGTATGCGCTCTCGACGCGCACGTTGCCGGGGCGCAGGGTCATCACTGCGCTCATCCTATTCACCTTCTTGTTCCATGTCGGCCTGATCCCCGTCTATCTGCTGGTCGCCAAGACGCTGGGGTGGACCGACAGCTTTCTTGCCATCATTGTGCCGCCTGCCGTGGGTGTCACCAATACCTTGGTGATGATGCGCTTCTTTGAGGGCATCCCCGAGGAGATCAAAGAGGCGGCGCGTATCGATGGGGCCAATGACATCCAGGTACTGACACGGATCATCCTGCCCCTGTCGAAGCCCATCCTGCTCACCATCGGGTTGTTCTATGCCGTCCACTACTGGAACGAGTTCTTTACGCCCATGCTCTACCTCAACGATCAGAACCTGCTCCCGTTGCCGGTGCTCCTGAGGAACATCCTGATCGGTGCCAACCTGAGCGAGTACGTCGAGTACGACCTGTCGCGCGTCGCGTCGATCGAGTCGCTCAAGGCTGCCGCCGTGCTGCTGACCATGCTGCCGATGGTAGCAGTCTACCCGTGGATCCAGCGCCATTTCACCAAGGGGACGCTGCTCGGCGGCGTCAAGGAGTGACCCAGGCCTGGCCGGAGGCGGGGCCAGGGTGCCTTGACGGTCGCGCCTCGGAATCTGTGTACGGTCGGCGATGTGGTTCCCGGCGCTCGGCTGCCGGCTTTTCAGAGGAGGTGTGCCACGGGGAACGAGCCAAAGACGAGTACCCAGCAGGAGGTTTCCGACCGAAAGTGCTCACATCAAGGAGGAGACTCATGAGAGCGAAATCCAGCGTCTTCTTCAGGGTCTGGCCGGTGGTGCTCGTGTTGGCGCTGATCGCCACAGCGTGCGCGCCGGCAGCCGCGCCAACCGCTGCACCGGCGCCGACCCAGGCCAGTGCCGGGTCGCCGACTCAGCCTCCGGCCCCGACCCCCGTGCCGCCGACCGCCGTGCCGGCCAAGCCGGTCGACATCGAGTTGTGGGCGATACCGACCTCCAGCCAGGCTCCGGCGCCGCCCGACGATTGGGTCGGCTTCAAGGTCATCCGCGAAAAGCTCAATATCAACCTCAAGTACGTACCCATCCCGCAGGGCGCCGACGGCGAGACCAAGGTCAATGCTGCAGCAGCGGCGAACGCGCTGCCCGACCTGTTCCAGGCCTACAGCACGACCCTCGAGCGCAACAAGCTGCTCGACCTCCACAAGCAGGGTCTGATCGCGCCTGTCGACGACCTGATCAAGCTGATGCCGACCCGCGTCAAAACGCACTACAGCGACCCTACGGCTACCTCCCTGGTCATCTTTGACGGCAAGCAGATGGGGTTCGTCGAAGTGCCCAACCTGCCCCGGCGCGAAGGGCTGGTCATCCGCAAGGACTGGGTGGACAAGCTCGGGCTCAAGATGCCTACGACCATCGACGAGCTGTTCACCGTCGCCAAGGCCTTCACCGAGCAGGACCCCGACGGCAACGGCCAGAACGATACCTATGGCCTCGGTGGCTTCTTTGACGGCTCGTGGGGCGCCGGCGCCCGCTTCGCCTTCTTCTTTGGCGCCTATGGCCTGCCCGACATCTGGAATTGGGACCTGAACAACTTTGGCCTGAGCGTGCGCAGCTCCGACTACTACAAGGCGCTCGCCGAGTTCCGCCGTTGGAACGAGGCCAAGGTGATCGACCCCGACTGGGCCACCATCAACCGCGACGAGTTCCGCATCCGCTGGCCCCAGGGCAGGTACGGCATCATGTGGGAGGACTTTGCGGCCCTCTCCATGGCGGCCAACTATCCCAAGTTCGACAAGAACTTTCCTGAAGGCGAATGGGTCCCCCTGCCGGCCCCTAAGGGACCGGACGGCAAGGCCTTCTACGGCGCCTACGGTTCCATCGGCAACATCTTTGCCGTCTCCAAGAAGGCGGCTGACGCCGGCAAGGGCCCCGCGATTGCCGCGCTGCTCGAATGGATGGCCACGCCCGAGGGCTACTACCTGTGTGGCTTTGGTCAGGAAGGGATCAACTACACCCTCGACAGCGACGGCGTCGTGACCACTGCCGGCTTGCCCGACGCCACCAAGGCTTGGACCCACGAATCGATGGCGCGCTATACCCAGATGCGCAACCAACTGGTCTTCGTCAACGACCCGAAGGAAGTGGCGGCGCGCTATCCGGCACACAAGTCCATCAATGGCCGCACCATCGTGCCCATGTCGTTCTACAACTTTTTCTCGACCCAGCCCTGGGTCAACTCGCGGCCGCAGCAGTTGATCCTCAAGGCGTCGAACCATGCAGACCTGCAGCGCTTCTACAACGAGAACATCCAGGGCTTTGCGCTGGGCACCAGGCCCCTGAACGAGCAGACCTGGGCCGAGTTCCTGGGCACGCTCGACAGCAGCCTCAACGCCAAAAAGTGGGAGGAAGACACCAGGGTCATCCTGAAGGATGCAGGCATCGTGAAATAGGGTGCGGCTCTCGCAACGATGATCGATCCATGAGGCGCCGGGCGATGAGCTCATCGCCCGGCGCCCAGACTGTCGGACAAAGGTGCATCGCTGTGCCGGGGAATGACGTTCCAGCCATCGATCTCAAGATCGCCTACATCGGCGGCGGCAGCCGCGAGTGGGCGCGCAAGCTGATGATCGACCTCGCCCTGTGCCGAGAGCTGACCGGCCAGGTGGCGCTCTATGATATCGACGTCGAGGCGGCGCGCCGCAACGAGCAGCTCGGCAACTGGCTGCAAGGCCAGGCGGGCGTGGTCGCGCGCTGGCGCTATGTGGCCGTGCCCACCCTGCGCGAGGCGCTCGCAGGTACCGATTTCGTGGTGCTCTCGATCCAACCGGGCACGTTGGAGTGTATGGCCGAAGAGATTGCCATCGCCGAGCGCCACGGCATGTTCTTCCCCGTCGGTGACACGGCCGGCGCGCCGGGGCTGATGCGCGGCCTGCGCTCGGCCATCATCTATGCCGAGTTTGCCCGCAGCATCGCCCAGGTCTGCCCCAGGGCCTGGGTGATCAACTATACCAACCCGATGGCGATTTGCACGCGCACGCTGACCCGCGTCGAGCCACGCCTCAAGGTCTTTGGGTGTTGCCATGAGGTGTTCAGCACGCAGCGCATGCTCGCCTCGCTCGCCGGCTGCTGCCTCGGCCTTGACGCGACGCCGGCCCGCCACGAGATCGAGGTCAACGTCTCGGGCATAAACCACTTTACGCTCATCGATCGCGCCCGCTACCGCGATGCCGACCTGTTGGCCTTGCTACGCCGGCACATCGCCGCGCCGGGGGTGATGCGGCCCTACACTCGCGAAGAGGTCGAGGGCTGGCACGACTGGTTCCACTGCGTGCACCAGGTCAAGTTCGCCCTCTTCCAGCACTGGGGCGTGCTGCCCGCCGCCGGCGACCGCCACCTGGTCGAGTTCCTGCCCGGCTTTGTGCGCTCTCCCGAAGAGCTGTTCCGCTGGGGCATCATCCGCACCCCGGTCTCGTATCGCCTCGAGCGCTGGCGCCATGCCCCGCAGCAGACCTGTGAGCTCATGGCGGGCCGCCGGCCGCTCCGGCTCGATGCCTCGGGCGAAGAGGGCGTGACGCTGCTGCTGGCCCTGCTCGGCCTGGGCGACCGGGTGACCAACGTGAACCTGGAGAACCAGGGCCAGGTTGCCAACCTGCCGCGGCACGCGATTGTCGAGACCAACGCCCGCTTCAGCCACGACGAGGTGCGGCCGCTCGCGGCGGGTGCCCTGCCGCCGGCCCTGGAGTCGCTCGTGGCCCGCCACGTGGCCAACCAGGAGATGATCGTCGCCGCGGCACTGACCGGTGACAAGGAGCTCGCCTTCCAGGCAGTGTTCAACGACCCGGCCAACCGTCTGCCGGTCGACGAGAGCTGGCAGATGTTCAACGAGATGCTGCAGGCCGGCCGGCAGTTCCTGCCTGGTTGGGATATTGCCTGACAAGAGCATGACCGGCGATCACAACGTGGGAGCGCTAACCCATGCCCAGCCATACACTGCAGGAGACTGCAACAACCTGGTCGGTACGCATGGCCGATGCGGTCCTGAAGCGCAACGTGCCCTTCCGCTGGCACTACGAGCACGGCCTGATGCTCCTCGCCCTCCTGCGGGTATGGCAGGCCAGCGGCCAGGCCCGCTACCTGGACCATGTCCGCAGCGTGATCGATCCCTTTATCGACGCCGGCGGCCATATTGCGACCTATGCCGTCGCGGAATACAACCTCGACCAGATCAACCCCGGCCGGGTGCTCCTGTTTCTGCATCGCCTCGGCAGCGACGAGCGCTACCGGTGGGCCATTGCGCTGCTGCGCCGGCAGTTGCGTGAGCAGCCGCGCACCTCCGAGGGTGGCTTTTGGCACAAAAAGATCTACCCCCACCAGATGTGGCTCGACGGCATCTACATGGCCTCGCCCTTCTATGCCGAGTTCGCCCGGGCCTTTGGCGAGCCGGCCGCGTTCGACGATGTGGCCCGCCAGATCGCCCTCATCGAGCAGCACACGCGCGACGCCCGCACCGGCCTGCTCTATCACGGGTGGGATGAAAGCCGGCAGCAGCGCTGGGCGAACCCAAAGACGGGCTGCTCGCCGCACTTTTGGGGGCGCGCCATGGGTTGGTACGCCATGGCGCTGGTCGACGTGCTGGACGACTTCCCCGCCGGCCATGCGGCGCGCTGCACCATCGTGGCCATCCTCCAGCGGCTGGCCGCAGCCGTGGCCGCCGTGCAAGACGCGGCCAGCGGCCTGTGGTTCCAGGTGCTCGACCAGGGCCGCCGCCCGGGCAACTACCTGGAGGCGTCGGCCTCGTGTATGTTCGTCTACGCGCTGGCCAAAGGGGTGCACCACGGCTGCCTGCCCGGCGGCTACCTCGATACGGCAAGGCGGGGCTACCAGGGGATATTGGCCCACCTGATCGGCGTCGACGACCAGGGGGCGGTGAGCCTCAAAGACACCTGCGGCGTGGCCGGTCTCGGCGGCGACCCCTATCGCGACGGCTCGTACGAGTACTATGTCGGCGAGAAGAGGGCGACTGACGACTACAAAGGCGTGGGGCCATTCATCATGGCCGGCCTGGAGATGGCACAGTGATGGCACAGCGCTCTCCGGCCTTCTTTGATGTGCACGACTATGGCGCGCGCGGCGACGGCCGGGCGCTCGACACGCCCGCGCTGCAGGCCGCCATCGATGCCTGCAGCCGCGCCGGCGGGGGCACGGTCTACGTCGCCGCCGGCCGCTACATCACTGGGTCGCTCGTGCTCCACAGCGACATCGTCTTGCACATCGCTGCCGGCGCCGCGCTCGTCGGCAGCGAGGATGAGGCCGATTATCCCCTGATCCGCACACGCTGGGAGGGCATCGAGTGCGAGGGGCACGCGCCACTCATCGGCGGCAGTGGGCTGCGCAACGTGGCGGTGAGCGGGCGCGGCACCATCGACGGCAGGGGTGCCGGCTGGTGGCAGCGGGCGCGAGAAGGCCGGCTCCGCTATCCGCGCCCGCGCCTGGTCTCTTTTGACCGTTGTACCAACCTGTTGATCGAGGGCCTCATGCTGGTCGACTCGCCCAGTTGGACGATCCACCCGCTCCGCTGCGAGAACGTCACCGTCGACAAGGTGACCATTGTCAACCCGGCCGACTCGCCCAACACCGACGGCATCAACCCCGACTCCTGCCGCCAGGTGCGCATCGCCAACTGCCACATCGACGTCGGCGATGACTGCATCGCCATCAAGTCGGGCGTCGAAACGGCCGGTCGCGCCGCCCTGGCGCCCTGCGAAGCCGTCACCATCGCCAATTGCACCATGCTGCATGGCCACGGCGGCGTGGTGATCGGCAGCGAGATGAGCGGCTCGGTGCGCCGCGTCGTCATTGCCAACTGCGTGTTCATCGGCACCGACCGCGGCCTGCGGCTCAAATCGCGGCGCGGGCGCGGCGGCGTCGTCGAAGACGTCCGCGCAGTCAATATCGTCATGCACGACGTGCTGTGCCCGTTTACGATGAACCTCTACTATCACATCGGCATGAAGGGCAACAAAGACATTGCCGACCGGTGGCCGCACCCGGTCACCGAGGGCACGCCGCGCATCCGCCGCATCCACTTCGGCCACATCACGGCGCGCGGCGTGCGCTACGCTGCCGCCTACCTCGACGGCCTGCCCGAGATGCCGCTCGAAGACATATCTTTCAGCGACATAGCCATCTCCATGGCCGGCGACGGCCCGGCCGGCCCGCCCGAGATGGCCGACGGCGTCGAGCCTATGCAGCGCGCCGGCCTGTTCATCCGCTGCGCATCTGGCCTGCGGCTGCACAACGTCGAGGTCAGCGGCCATGTGGGGCCGGCGCTCTCGGTCGCCGCATCGGCAGACGTCGACATTGCCGGCAGCGGCACAGCAACGCCGGCCCCCGGCGCCCCGGTCGTGCAGTTGCAGAACGTCCGCGGTGCCCTGGTGCGCGGCTGCCGCGCCAGGCCCGGCACAGAGGTCTTTCTGCAGGTCGCAGGAGCCGACAGCCACGATATCGCCCTCTGCGGCAATCACCTGGGGCGCGCCGCGCAGGCGGTGGCTTTGGCCGGCGGGACCCCGAGCGACGCCGTGACGAGCGACAGCGTATCCTGAGATCACGGAGCGGAGGTCGCTTCGTCGGCGGCCGCTCCTCTGCAGTGACCGGCACGGTTTCTGGGGCTGCACATACTGCAGCGCGCATGGGTAGCAGGCCCGGGGTTTTGCAGCATCTACACCGAAAGGGAGGATTGCCATGTCGTACTTTGAGCGCATCTCTGGCGACAGGGGGCTGAATCCACTGCCGGCGAGCCCATTCCGGCTGCTCGACCTGGGCTACCTCGTCCTTGGCGACGGCGAACGCTTCGAGGCCGCCACCGGCGAGCGCGAGGTCCTCGCCGTCGTGCTCGGCGGCCGGGGCACCTTCGCCGTCGCCGGCCACACCTTCGCCAACGTTGGCGGGCGCCCGAACGTCTTCTCGGGCAAGCCACACTCGGTGTATCTGCCCTGCCGTTCGAGCTATGCCATCACCGCCCAGGGAGCGCTGCAGGTTGCGCTCGTCAGCGCGCCCAGCAGCCTGCAGACCGCGCCCTACGCCATCGCGCCCGAGCGCGTGGCTGCGGGCACGTGGGGGGCTGCCAATTTCAGCCGCAGCTACCACCAGATTCTCACCCTGGCCAGCCAGCCCGACCTGCCCGCCGCGCGTCTGATCGTCGGCGAAACCTACACCCCCTCGGGCAACTGGAGCACCTTTCCGCCGCACCGCCACGAACGCGATGACCTGCCGCGCGAGGCCTATCACGAAGAGCTGTACTTCTTCAAGGTCAGCCCCGCCGACGGGTTTGGCATCGCGCGCTACTACGACGACGAGCTCGATACCGGCTTTATCGTCCGCGACGACACCGTCCTGATGGCGCCGCACGGCTACCACACCGTCGTCAGCGCGCCGGGCTACACCACCTACTACCTGTGGGCGCTTGCCGGCAACCAGCGCATCCAGGCGACTGTGGAGGATGCGGCGCTGGCCTGGGTCTCGCGCACTGTGCCCATGCTCAAGGCGCTGGGGCACTGAGGGGAGCCACATGATACTCGATAGCTTTTGCCTCGACGGCAAGGTTGCGCTCGTCACCGGGGCGACGCGGGGGCTGGGCCAGGGCTGCGCGCTTGCCCTGGCCCAAGCCGGGGCCGATATCGCCGGCCTGCACAACTCGCCCATTGCCGAAACCGCCCAGGCCGTCGATGACCTGGGGCGCCGTTTCCTGCCGGTCCACTGCGACCTGCGTACTGCCCCGGTCGAGCAGTTGCGCGCCATCGTCAGCGACGTCGTGGCGCAGTTGGGGCGGCTCGACATCTTGGTCAACAACGCCGGCATCATCCGCCGCACGCCCGCTGTCGATTTCGGCGAACAGGATTGGGACGACGTGCTGCACGTCGACCTGCGCGCCCTGTTCTTTCTCTCGCAGGCGGCGGCCAGGGCGATGATGCGGCAGGGCGGCGGCAAGATCATCAACATCGCCTCGGTGCTGTCGTTCCAGGGCGGCGTCTTGGTGCCCGCGTACACGGCGGCCAAGAGCGGTGTGGCGGGCCTCACCCGTGCCCTGGCCAACGAATGGGCCGGGCACAACATCAACGTCAACGCCATCGCGCCTGGCTACATGGTCACCGACAACACGGCGCCCATCCGCGCCGATGCCGCCCGCAATCGCGCGATACTGGAACGCATCCCCGCCGGCCGCTGGGGCACGCCCGGTGACTTGCAGGGCGTCGTCGTCTTCCTGGCCTCCGCCGCGTCGGACTATATGCACGGTGCCATAGTCCCGGTGGATGGCGGCTGGCTCGCCAGGTGACATGAGGAGGGGTCTATGCCACGCTTCTCGCGCCTTGCAGTGCTGAACGCGATTGTCGAAACCGGGCTCGTCCCCGTCTTCTATCACGCCCGGGTCGACGTCGCCAGCCGCATCGCCCAGGCGCTCAGCGCCGGTGGCGTCCGCGCCATCGAATTCACGAATCGTGGCGACTCGGCCCCCTGGGTGTTCAAAGAGCTCTGCGAGTACCTTGCCCAAGCCGACCCCGGTGCTATCCTGGGCGCCGGCACGGTCATCGACGCGCCGACCGCCGCGCTGTATATCGCCGCGGGCGCCCACTTTGTCGTCGGCCCAGTCTTCAACCCCGAGGTGGCGCGCCTGTGCAACCGGCGCAAGATCGCCTACATCCCGGGCTGCGGCTCGGCCTCCGAGATTTCGGCAGCTGAAGAGCTGGGCGTGGAGATTGTCAAGATATTCCCGGCCGACGCCGTCGGCGGGCCCGCCTTTGTACAGGCGCTGCTCGGCCCCTCGCCATGGACGCGAGTCATGCCCACCGGCGGCGTCGAGACCAGCAGGGAAAGCATCTCGGCCTGGTTCAGAGCGGGCATTGCCGCCGCTGGCATCGGCTCGAGCCTGGTCAGGAAAGAGTGGCTCGCCGCCGGCGACTATGCGGCCATCGCCGCTCTGACCGCTCAGGTGCTCGCGTGGATCCGCGAAGCACGCGGCAACTAGGAGCGCCCAACAAGAACAGCAGAGCGGCTCCCACGCCGCCGGACCGCCCGAGGAGTTGGACCATGGCAGACGTCGTCACCTACCGCCAGATCAAGCCGGCAGAACGCTGTCGCTACGACGCCGTGTCGCTCGGCGAGGTCATGCTGCGCCTCGACCCGCTCGATGTGCCCACGGCGCGCGCTCGCCTGATGCGCGTCTTCCAGGGCGGCGGCGAGACCAACGTCGCCTGCGGCCTGGCCTACGCCTTCGGCCTGCGCGCGGCGGTCATCACCGCGCTCGTCGATGACGACATTGGCCGCAGCATCCGCGACCAACTGCGCGAGGCCGGCGTCGACACCAGCAAGATTATCTGGTTCAACACTCGCAACGACGGCTCGCGCTTCTCTACCGACCAAAAAGGCACCCTCATGAACGGCGTCAACTTTACCTTCCGTGGCCGGGGCGTCCTCCCCTCCGACACCCTGTACTACCGCGCCCACACCCCCATCCGCGAGCTGCGCCCCGGCGACGTCGACTGGGAGGCGCTCTTTGCCCGCGAAGGCGTCCGCGCCTTCAACACCGGCGGCATCTATGCTCTCATCTCCCCTGCTGCGCCCGACCTCGCCCTCCAGGCCATGGAGCGCGCCAACGCCCACGGCACCTTTGTCGCCGCCGACCTCAACTACCGCGCCAAAGTGGAGCCCAACAAGCCCCGCGCCCACGAGATCAATCGCCGCCTCGCCCCGCACCTCGGCTTCCTCGTTGGCAACGACGGCGACCTGCACGACGCCCTCGGCTACGACATCGGCGTCGCCCCCGATGCCCCCTACGAAGAATGGCTCCCCGCCTACCGCGAGCTGGTGCGCGCCGTCGCCCGCGACTATCCCAACCTCAGCCTCATCGGCACCCAGTGGCGCGGCGCCACCAACGCCGACCTGGTGAGCTGGGGCGCCGTCCTCTACGATACCGCAGCCGGCGAGCTCTACCAGGCGCCCCTGCGCCGCGACGTGCCCATCGCCGACCGCACCGGCGGCGGCGACTCCTTCGCCTCCGGCGTCCTCGCCGCACTGCTCAAGGGCCACGACCTGGCTACCGCCGTCCAGTGGGGCGCCGCCCACGGCATTCTCGTCCAAGAGACCCCCGGCGACACCACCATGGCCGACGAGCGGCTCGTCCTCGCCGAGGTCAGGCGCGCCCAGGCCAGCGCCGGCGTCAGGGCCATCCGCTGAGTCGAGCGTTTTGATCGCAACCGCGCCGCCTACCGCGCCGGGCAGTATAACGAAACCCAGCTCCGCCGCGAGTTCCTCGACCCTCTCTTCGAGGCCCTCGGCTGGGACGTCACGAATACGCAGGGCCACGCCGAAGCCTACAAAGAGGTCGTCCACGAAGATGCCATCAAGATCGACGGTGCCACCAAGGCGCCCGACTATTGCTTCCGCATCGGCGGCGCCATCGCCCGCGTGATGTTCTGTACCTACCAGGACTATCTCCAGCGCTGGGACGACATCGCCGCCATCTTTTCCCGCGACGCCGTCTGGCGTGGCTCGTTCGACCGCTATGCCGACTCGGCCCGCGCCAAGCGCGGCACCGCGGAGGTCGACGCCGCCTTCCTCAAGGAGATCGAATCCTGGCGCGAGCTCCTGGTCCGCAACCTCGCCCTGTGCCAGGCCCCCGGCGGCGAGTGGCGCCTCACCACCGCCCTCGGCGCCAACATCAAATGCGGCAACTCGCTCATCGGGCCCGACTTTTCCGGCGGCTCCCAGCTCAGCCTGTTCGACGAAGAAACGCAATACCGAAATCCCAAGATCGTGTACCCCGATCTCTGCTCGGCACCGCGTTTCGGGCTCAACGAAGACGGCATGTACCCCAACAACACCGTCTTCTGCAACCCGTAGCTTAGCCCCTTGTGGGCGTCGCCCGCAGGCGAACTCCGCGCCATGGCGGGGCAGTACGGGCACAAGGCCTTAGAACATCGGTCAAGCATTCGTATAGACGACGCAGCCTAGCCCCAATACAGTTCGAATAAGCCGGGCGACTGCAAGTCGCGCCTAGAGGGCCTGCGGGCCGGGCGTCGGCCTGCGCCGACGCGGCCGTGGCGACCAGCCCACGCAGGTGGGCGCCGGGCGCCGCAGCGCCCCCTTGGCCGCCAACGGGGGCTCCCAGGCGCGATTTCCAATCGCCGGCTCCGTCGAGACGGGCGAGGCGCTGTTATTTGATAGTACTTACGCGGTCGTGCAAGGCGCTGCAGTGCCATCGTATAGAGCCCATCCCCCCGGCCTCGCCTTCTGCGCTGCGGCGGGAAGGGGGAGTCCTTAAATGGGGGTTCAGCGGGCGCTTCGCGCGTCGCGCGAAGCGCCCGCTGAACCCCCTAACCTCCAGTTTCCCCGCCCCCGCGCCGGGGGCGGGGCTAGGGGTGGGGGGGCTTTGCTGGAGGCAGGTCGACCGCGTAAGTACCATTATTTGAACTGTATTGGGGCTAGGCTACGTCGTCTATACGAGTACTTGACCGATGATCTAGGGTGTGTTTGCAGACCCGTAGTCTAGCCCCTTGTGGGCGTTGTTGGCGGCGAATCCGGTGCCGCGGAGACGCGAAACGGGCACGAGGCCGTAGGCTACGCGGCTGCTCGGATAGGCCCTTACTATAGCACAGGAAGGGCGCTCCCTCAAGCTCGTGCCGCGGGCGGGGTACCACTACGAAGGCATCGCCCGCTCCACCCAGGCGAGCATCTGATCGAGGGCGTCGAGCACCTGCGCCACTTCGTCGGACTCGATGGTGAGCGGTGGCAGGAGTTGGCTCACCGACTGGTCGTGGTTGGCGTAAATGGTCAGCACACCGCACTGCAGGCCGGCCAGGGTCAGCAGTGGCCCGCAGGCGGGGCTGGCCATCTTGAGCCCCATCATCAGCCCGCGCTGCCGCACCTCCACGAGCAGCTCAGGGTGCTGCGCCTTCAGCCGGGCCAAGCCGGCGGCGAAGCGTTCCGCCATCCCTTGCACATGGGGCAGGAAGCCGGGCTCGGCCAGGATGCTCAGCATCTCCAGCGCCGCGTAGCAGCCTACCTCGGCCCCGCCAAAGGTCGAGATGTGGATGAAGGGGTTGGCGCGCATGAAGGGGTCGAGGTGCTCGCGGTAGATGGTGGCCGACATGGGATAGATGCCGCCCGAGAGACCCTTGCCGCTGACGATGATGTCGGGGATGACGCCGTAGGTGTCGATGCCCCATACCGCGCCGCAGCGGCCCAGCCCGGTCTGTACCTCGTCGGCGATCATCACGGCGCCGTGACGGTCGCACAGGGCGCGCACGCCGGCAAAATAGCCCTCTGGTGGGATGGCGATGCCCAGGGTCGCCGGGATGGTCTCGAGGATGACCGCGGCGGTATCGTCGTGCATGGCCGCCTCGAGCGCCTCCAACTCGCCGAACGGCACCTGCACAAAGCCCGGCGCTAGCGGGCCGAAAGGCTCACGGTAGCAGACCTCGCCTGCCGCCAGCGCCAGTCCGGTGTGGCCGTGGTAGCCGCCGCATGCTGAGATGATCCCCGGCCGGCGCGTGTGCGCCCGCGCCAGTTTGAGCGCCACGTCGATGGCCTCGCCGCCGCCCACGCCCAGGATCACGCGGTTGAGGTCGCCCGGCGAGAGTCCGGCCAGGCGCTCACCCAGGAGTGCCCGGTGCTCGCTGATAAAGTGGTGGTTGCCGATGTCGAGCTCGTCGAGCGCGCGTTTGAGTGCGGCGATGACGCGCGGGTTGTGGTGGCCCAGGTTGAACACGCCCCCGTTGCAGTGGCAGTCGATCAGCCGGCGCCGGCCGTCCACATCCCATATGTAGACGCCCTCGCGCCGCCCAAAGACCAGGTCGATGCCTGCCTGGGCAAAGAACTCGGCCTTGCCGCTCGAAATGTGGCGGGCAAAGCGGGCAATGGTCTCTGCTTTGGGACCCTGGCCGATGAGCGACATACCTACCTCCTTGCGTGGGAAACACACGTGGATACACCACAGAGGAGGCAGAGGGTATCTGAACAAGCCTCAGCGCCCTCTGTGGTGAGTTACCCTCTCAGCTCGTCACTATCGCTTCACTTCATCCGGCAGGATGTAGGGGTAGCGGCCTCGCAGAAGCCGGGCGCGGATGAAGCGGTCGACCTTGCGCATGGCGAGGTAGAGCCGCCAGATGGTGGCGTCCTCACGGTAATAGTCGCGCACCTCGCGCTCCGCAATCGGTGCCACGGCCAGCTCGGCCGCCTCGCCCGCCAGGAAGTTGTTGGCTGCTGCGATGACATCGGGGATGAGATCGGCGCGCTGCTCCTTGTAGAGGTTGGCGATCAGGTCGACAACGACTCGGTGTGGCTCGTAGTAGCGATCCACCACATCCTTGAGGAAGAGCCAGCGCAGCAGCCACGCCATGAAGGAGGGAGCGCTGCGCAGGAAGAGCTCGGTGTCGAGCTGTTCGACGCCGGCGACGCGGTAGAGAGGGGTGCTGGTATCGACGTAGAGAAGCGCAGCGGGGCCGGCGATCGACCAGTTGGAGATTTGCCCGTCGATGGCGACCTGTAGGTGCTCCTGCCGGCGGTTGAAGGCCCACACCCGACGCAACTCGCCAAGGATGCGCCGCATCAGAGACAGCGCCTCGCTGCGCGGCAGCAGGTGGATGGCCCGGTTGCCGATCGAGTCGTAGGGCAGTTGCTGCTGGACGATGTAGAACACGGGGCGGCCCGCATCGTCGAGGAAGGCACAGTGACCGTGGGGGGGCAGCGTCAGGCCGATTCCTTCCGTGAGCAGGCGGATGTACTCGGCGTAGACGGCCTCGTAGCGCGCCACCTCTGCGCCATCTCGAAAGATGGGCAGGCGCTTGCAGGCCAGGCCGCGCATGCCTTCGGCCTGGACCTCGAAGACGGTGCTGATCTCGCCGTAGCCCAGGATGCGCGCGGGGATTCTGCTGCGCTCGGGCCGCCGCGGATCGAGGCCACGCTCGAACTCGCGTAGGAGGTCCACGTCGGTCGAGATGCCGCAGGGATTGTCCATCGGCCCCCTCCGTGGCGCTCAACTGTGCCGCCTATCGTGATTCTAACACCGCAGAGGGTGCAAGTCAATGCCTCTACAGCCATCAGGCAGAGCCGGTGTACTGATGCCGCCAGAGCAGGCGACGGCTCGTAGTGCGGGAGAAAGGGTTGGGGAGCCGGCCCCAGCGGTGCACCGCTGGGGCCGGCTCCCCAACCCTTTCTCCCGCACTACAAACGAGTCTGGCCACAGCGCCGCCGCATGGCCAGCGAGATAGCGAAATACGCAACGTTGACCGAAGCCGCATTCTGTGTTAGCATGGGGCACAGGATAGTTGAAGGCGAAGGAGTCGGCCAGGCGATGATCAAGACAGGGCTTCAGGTGCTCCTCCGCGAGCGCCGCGACCTCATGAGCGGCCGCCGCGTGGGCCTGCTGACGCATTCTGCCGCTGTGCAGCCCGACCTGACCGGTACCCGAGATGCGCTCTTGGGGGCCGAGGTCGAGGCGACGGCGCTCATCGACTTGCAGGAAGGCGACACAGCCGGCGCGCTGTGCGCGGCCCAACTCGCTGCCGTGGACCTGCTCGTCGTCGACCTGCAGGAGAACGGCGCGCGCTGTTCTACTGTGGGAGAGGCGCTCTTTGGCGCGCTGCAGGCCGCGGCCGGCGCCGGCTGCCCGATGATCGTGCTCGATCGCCCTAACCCCAGCGGCGGCGCCCTCGTCGAGGGGCCGGTGGCCGAGCCGGGCTTTGTGCCGTGTGCCGGCGGCGCCGGCCTTCCCATGCGCCACGGCCTGACCCTCGGCGAGATGGCTGGCTACCTCAACGAAGAGTGTGGTCTGGGTGCGACGTTGACCGTCATTGGCATGCGCGGCTGGCGGCGCGCGATGTACTTTGACGATGCCGGCCTGCCCTGGGTGCCTCTGGAGCCCGGCCTCCGCAGCCTGGTTGCGGCCCTGCTCTACCCCGGCACTTGCCTGCTCGATGGCACCAACCTCTCAGCCGGTGCCGGCAGCCCGTTCCCCTTCGAGGTGGCCGGCGCGCCCTGGCTCGAGGGTGACCGTCTGGCCGAGGTGCTGAACGCGCAGAGGCTGCCGGGGGTGCGCTGTGAGCCGCTGCGCTTCGTGCCCGGCGCTGGCCGCTATGCTGGCGAGCCCTGCGGTGGCGTGCGTCTGCGGGTCGCTGCGCGTGGCAGCCTGCGCCCGGTGGCCGCCACGCTGCACCTCATCGCCGCGGCCCGCACTCAGGCGCCGCGGCGCTTCGAGTTCCTGCCTGGCCCTGCGGATGGCCGGGCGCCCCTGTTCGACCGTCTTGCGGGAACGGCGCGCCTGCGCCAGGGCCTCGAGGCCGGCCTGTCCGCCGAGTCGCTCGTGCAGAGCTGGGAGGTGGAGGTCGCGCGCTTTGAGGCGCGGCGCAAGCGCTACTTGCTCTACAGTTAGCTTGCCTGTACCGGCGGGGGCTCGGGCACGGCCAGCGGCGCCCGCACCACGGCACGCCCCAGCATCTCCAGCGAACGGCGCAGCCCTGCGGCGGGCATCAGCATCGTATCTTCATGCTGTACCACGATGGCATCGTCGTAGCCCGCCAGACGCAGCGCTACCACCATCTCGCGCCATGTCTCCTCGCCATGACCATAGCCCACGGTGCGCCAGCTCCAGCAACGCTCGTGCTCATAGTAGAAGGGCTTGGCGTCGAGCAGGCCGTGGGCCGGGGCGTTGAGCGGGTCGGCGTGCGTGTCGGTGATATGCACGTGGCCGACGGCGGCGCCCAGGGCGCGGATGGCGTGCACTGGGTCGACGCCCTGCCAGAAGAGGTGGCCGGGGTTGAAGCAGGCGACAATGACATCGCCGACCAGCCGGCGCAGCTCGAGGAGCGTCTCGGGGTTGTACACCGCGTTCACCGCGTGCATCTCCAGGCAGAGCTGCGTCACGCCGTGCTCGAGGGCGAACTGCGCCTGCGAGGCCCAGAAGGGCAGGAGGGCGTGCTCCCACTGCCACTGGCGCAGCTTGACCTGCTCCGGCGGCCAGGGGTAGGTGACCCAGTTGGGGATGGCGGCCTGGCCCGAATCGCCCGGGCAGCCCGAGAAGGTGACGACCTTGTGCAGGCCCAGGCGCCCGGCCAGCACGATGGTGTCGCGCAGGTCGCGGCGGTGCGCCAGGGCCACGTCGCGGTTGGGGTGCAGGGGGTTGCCGTAGCAGCACAGCGCGCCGATGGCCAGCCCCCGTTCCTCCACGGCGCGGCGCAGCACGGCGGGGCCGTCGCTTCTGGCCAGGAGCGCCGCCGGGTCGCAGTGCACCTTGGTGCCATAGCCGCCCGTCGCGAGGTCCACCACATCGGCGCCCAGGTCGCGGATGACGTCGAGTGCCTGCTGCAGCGGCAGCTCCTGCAGCGTCGCGGCGAAAACCCCCAGCCTCATCGCACCTCCTCACCGGCTAGGTCGTGTTCGCAAACCGTCGTAGCCTGGTGGTTCGTCGCATTGGTTTTGATGGGCTCCGACGCCCACAAGGGGCTAGGCTACGCCCATCAAAACCAATGCGACGAACCACTAGGGCACCTTGGCCGCCACCGGCGGCTTGTGCCCGTTTTGCCGTTCTGTGGCGCCGGTCTCGCCACCCAAGACGCCCACGAAGCCGCCTACGGCGGCCAAGGGGGGCTATGCTACGGGTTTGCGAACACGACCTAGTTGGCCGGGTGCAGAGGTCGAGCAAGCCGCGTGCCAGGGGGGAGCATGAAAGGCACGAAAGGGGCGCGAAAGAGGCACGAAAGGGAAGAAGAGCGCTGTTGCCGTGCTATTGCCCGGGATGGCGCGACTGCGGTATAATGCGGCCGTGGCTTTCCGCATCGCCGCCCACTTGACCGAAGGAGGCTCTGTGGCCGCAAAAGGATGGACCGTTGTGCTCGACGCCCGTTGGTGCAAGGCCTGCGGCATCTGCATCGAGCTCTGCCCGCAGCACGTCTTCGCCGCCGAGCCCCTCACCGGCATCGTTCGCCTCGAACACCCCGAGGCCTGCAGCGGCTGCCGCCAGTGCGAGCTCCTCTGCCCCGATTTTGTGATGACGGTGGAGGAGGAGCGTAATGCGTAAAACGCAAAGTGTGATGCGTGAAACGTGATGCGTGACGCTGTTGAGTGTTCCACCGCATAGGTTCGGGCCAACGGAACACGCACCACGCAACACGGTCACGCATCACGCATCACGTACCACGCATCACGTGTCACGCCTCACGCCGTCAGCACCGCCCCAATCTGCCCCAGCATCCACTCCATCTCTTCGTGTGTGATGACGAGCGGCGGTGCCAGGCGGATGACGGTGCCGTGGGTCTCTTTGGCGAGGACGCCGCGCGCCTGCAGCGCTTCACAAAAGCGGCGCGCGCCGCCGGCCTCGGGCTTGAGCTCGATGCCGACGAGCAGCCCGCGGCCGCGGATCTCGGCCACGTGCGGGCTCTGCAGCTTGCGGAGCCGCGCCATGAGCTCGTTCCCCAGCTCGGCCGCGCGCTGGGGCAGTTGCTCTTCCACAATGACGCGCAACGCCTCGCGCGCCACTGCACAGGCGAGTGGGTTGCCACCAAAGGTCGAGCCGTGGTCACCCGGCTGGAAGACGCCGAGCACCTCGCGCGAGGCCAGCATCGCCGAGACGGGGTAGAGCCCGCCCGAGAGCGCCTTGCCCAGCGTCACCACATCGGGCCGCACGCCCTCGTGCTCGCACGCCAAGAGCGTGCCGGTGCGCCCCAGCCCCGTCTGGATCTCGTCGGCGATCATCAGCACGCGGTGCCGGCTGCACAACGCGCGCACCTGCTGCAGGTAGCCCTGCGGCGGCACGATCACCCCGCCCTCGCCCTGCAGCGGCTCGAAGAGGAAGGCCACCGTCTGCGGCGTGATGGCCCGCTCGAGCGCCTGCGCATCGCCATAGGGCACGAGCTTGAAACCGGCGGGGAAGGGGCCAAAGCCGTCGCGGTACTGCTCTTCGGACGAAAAGCCGACGATGGCGGTGGTGCGGCCGTGAAAGTTGCCTGTGCAGGCGATGATCTCGGCCTGGCCGGCGGGCACGCCCTTGATCGTGTAGCCCCACTTGCGCGCCGCCTTGATGGCCGTCTCTACCGCCTCGGCGCCCGAGTTCATCGGCAGCATCATCTCGTAGCCGATCAACTCGCACAGCTCTTGCGCCAGCAGCGGCAACTGGTCGTTGCGGAAGGCGCGCGACGTCAGCGCGACGCGGCCGAGCTGCTCGACCATGGCGCGCACGATGCGGGGATGGTTGTGCCCCTGGTTGACGGCCGAGTAGGCCGACAGGCAGTCGAGGTAGCGGCGGCCCTCCACGTCCCACACCCATGGGCCCTGCGCGCGCGTAATGACGACATCGAGCGGGTGATAGTTGTGAGCGTTGTAGCGGTCTTCGAGGGTGATGAACTCTTGCGTGGCGAGTTGTGTTTTGGCCGTGGTCATGCTTCTATTCCTTTCAGGGATCCGGTCACACACGCTGACGTACCAAGAGTACCGAGCAGGGGGCGCGCTCGGCCACCTGGTCGGGAATGGCGCCAAAGAGCCAGGTGCGCACCCACGACTCGCCGGTGGCCCCGATGACGATCAGATCATAGGCCGCGCGCCGCGCCTCGGCGAGGATGGCCGGCATGGCCGCGGGCTCGCGCGTCAGGCGCAGTTCTGTGCCGTAGCGCAGGCCCGGCGCTTCTTCCTGCAGCAGCTTGACCAACGCCGCGCGTTCGCCCTCCCAATCCACCTCGCCGGCCATCGGCAGCACGCGCAGCACGGTCATTGCGGCCCTGGTGTTTGCGGCCAGCCGCTCGGCCAGGCGCAGGCCCAGGCGGGCGTGTGGCCCCCAGCCGACCGGCAGGAGCACTTTGCGCAGCGGGCCCAGCTCCGACCCATGCAGGCGCAGCACGGCGACATTGCTCTGCGCCCGGCTGACAATGGCCTGGTTGATGCTGCCGCGCAGCCGGCGCCCGCTGACAGCGCCGCGCCAGCCGAGGAGCAGCAGCCCGAGGTCGGGCAGGCTGCCGGCATAGTCGAGGATGCCCGCTGCGGCCTCGCCGGCGACCTGCAACTCGGTGCTCAGCGACAGGCCCGCCTCCACGGCATAGCCCGTGGCTTGGGCCAGGGCGCCCTCGTACTGCTCGCGCATGGAGAGGATGTAGCGGCGCGCCTCTTCGATGGGCACGCCACGAGGGGCGGTGACGATTTTCAGGGCGACGAGCTCAGCGGCGGGGCGGCCCGCGCCCAGCGCGCTCGCCATCTGGATGAGGCCGCGAGCAGTCGCGGGGTTGGCCACCGGCACGAGAATGCGGGCCAGCTTGAGCCCGGGGGTGGGGACGAGAGGAATGACGGTCGCTTGCTTGCGCTCGGCGCTGCGTCGCACAGGAGGAGAATCCTCCTTCGCGATGTCGAGGTGCGCCGACGGCCGTGACGGCCGTCGCGGCTTTTGTGCACTACTTTGTGCCAATGTCGATTATCCCCTAGTCTAGTGATCCACCGGTGGTGCAGGTGGCTACGGAAGCCTGGAAAGGGGCCGATCGTGCTTGGCCTGTAGGACTCGCATTATACGCGTGCCCGGCGGGGTGTCAACTCGCACAGCACGCGCGGGTCTGCTAGCCTTTCTCCGAGTTGGCGATGGCATGGATGCACTCGGGCCGGCCGATGCCCTCGGGGTCTCCCTGGTACATGCGCGTCTCGCGGTAATACTCGGCAAAGCCGTGCGCGTGCACGAGCTGCAGTGCGGCCGCATTCGCCGTGGGCACGCCGACATGCGCCGGCTCGGCGCCGATTGCCTGCAGCGCGTGGGTGAGCAGCGCTTCTGCGGCCCGGGTGCACACCCAGGGGCCGATCGTCCAGTGGTCGTGCGTCACGCGGGCCATGAGGTAGCCGCCCACCCCGGCGCCGTCTTGGGCCAGGACAGCGACTGGCGAGAGCTGCAGCAGCCCGCGCAGCGCCCGGCCGCGGCCCGAGCCGAAGCAAGGCCAGTCGAACATTGTCACCGCGTGCAGGTCTCGCGCGCGGAGGGGCCCCACGGGGCCGGCGCTGGCGTTGGGCGCCGGCTGCGGCGGTCGCTTGAGGTAGAGGATGTCGAAGGCGGGCTGGAAGCCCGAGCGCAGGTACAGGTCCGCCGAGCCCGGCGTCGCGTCGAGCCCCACAGTGCGCACGCCGCGGTCAAAGAGGTAGGCCACCGCCCTGTCGAGCAGCGCCTGGCCGTAGCCGTGCCCGCGCTGCGCCTGCTTCACGACCAGGCTCGATACCCAGCCGAGCTTGCCGTAGGTCACCGTCAGCGCCACGCCCACCGGCTCGCCATCCACCTGGGCAGTGAAGCAGCCCTGCGGCTCGTATTGCACCGGGCTCTCATAGTCGCGCGCCGCAACGCTCCAGCCTTCGAGCTCTGACGGATGGGCGGCAAAGGCGACGTCGTCGGGACAGAAAGGCCTGATCAGCATCGCGCTGGCCTCCTCGCCTCGCACGGCGGCTCGCAAACCCCATGACTCCATTATAGCGTCCGAAGCCATCCATTGTCAATGCTCTACGAGGGTTTTTTCGCCGCCCCGGACTCCCGAACTTGTTCGGGCCGTCCCCAACAAGTTGGGGGCTCCGGTCCCGGACTGCTATACGTTGAACCTGATGTTCAGGATGTCGCCGTCCTTCACGACATAATCTTTGCCCTGCAGCCGCACGTGGCCGCGCTCTTTCGCCGCCGCCAGCGAGCCTGCAGCGATGAGGTCGTCGTAGGCCACGACCTCGGCGCGGATAAAGCCGCGCGCCAGGTCCGAGTGGATCGCGTCTGCGGCCTCCACCGCTGTCGCGCCGCGGCGTACCGTCCAGGCGCGCACCTCGTCTTGGCCCACGGTAAAGAACGACTGCAGCCCGAGCAGCTCGTAGGATGAGCGGATCAGCCGGCTGAGCGTCGGCTCGCTGATGCCGAACTCGTGCAGGAAGGTCTCAGCTTCGTCGCCCTCCATCTGCGCGATCTCCATCTCCAGGCGGCCGCGCAGCTCCAGCATCTGCGTGCGGCGGTGCTCGTACGCGAGCGCCGCGGCCTGCGGGGCGCCCTCGTCGCCGATATTCAGTGCCACGAGCACCGGCTTCAGCGTCAGGAAGGCAAAGCCGCGCAGCTCCTTCTCCTCTTCGGGCTCCAGCGCCACATCGCGTAGCGGCGTGCCCGCCTCCAGCGCCTCTTTCAGCCGCAGGAGCAGCGCCTGCTCGCGCGCCGCCGCCTCGCGCCGCGCCGGCTGCGGGCTCTGCAGGTCCTTCTGCATGCGCTCGAGGCGCGCCTCGACGATCATCAGGTCTGAGAGCAGGAGCTCCGTGTCGAGCGCGGCCAGGTCGCGCGCCGCGTCCACCGAGCCCGCGCCGTGCGGGATGGTGTCGTCTTCGAAGGCGCGCACCACGTGCAGCAGCGCATCGTTCTGGTTGATGGCGTTCAGCAGCGGCCCTGGGATGCCGCCGTTCTTGCCCACACCCGGCGCCAGGCCGGCGATGTCATTGTATTGGACCTGGGCGTAGGTCGTCTTGCGCGGGTGGAAAAGGTCGCTCAGCACGCGCACGCGCGGGTCGGGCACATCCACCGTCGCCGCGTGTACCTCGGCGGCGCACGCCGGCACCGGCGTCGTCTCGGCATGGCCCCGCGTCAGCGCGTTGAAGATCGTCGTCTTGCTGCTGTTCGGCAGCCCAATGATGCCAATCTGCACAGGTAGAACCTCTCTTTGTCGCAGTGACTCACAAATAGGGGGCGGCCAGCCCGGCCGCCCTCATTCGACAGTGATTCTAGCATGAAGGAGAGGCCAGCGCAAACGGGCGAGCACACCTGACAGGTCGCCACAGACCCGTCAGGTTGTGTCGGGTACTACGAATGGATCTCGCCGACGGGTCTGGGACGTACCCCGTTGTGCGGGTATATCCCGTCAGCGTTGGCGACCGGCTCTTGGGCTTCGCACGAACCCGGCCAGCACATGGGTGCCCCACAACTGTGGGATATGCCCCCGTTGTGCCGGCTTCTTGAGGAAGACCCCTGCTTGTGGTATAATCTTGACACGCAACCGGCGCTGCCGGCCTGCTGCAGCCTCTGAGCACTGGCCGGGCGACAACGCCCCCAACTCCTTCGACCCCGTCTGGGCGTCCTCTGGTCGAGTCGCGGCGTCATTCTCTCGGCGGGCTGGCTCGTTGCGATGATTACCCGCATTGCAACCCTCTGGCGGGAAAGGGAGGGGAGAGCTATTGGTTCCGGTAGCCATTCACAGCGTTCAGGTCAGCCTGATGTCGCACCACCGCGTGGTGATCCTGAGGGATCTGGAGTCTGAGGAGGAGCGCCTGCTGCCGATTTGGATCGGCCCGTTCGAGGCCGACGCCATCACCATCCGGCTGCAGGGGCAGGAGGTCGTGCGGCCGCTGACGCATGACCTGCTCAAGTCGGTCATCGAGGCGCTGGGGGCGACGCTCTCGCACATCGTGGTCAGCGACCTCGACGAGGGCACGTTCTACGCCCGCCTCGTCTGCCTGCGCGATGGCCAAGAGTTCGAGGTCGATTCGCGCCCCAGCGATGCCATCGCCCTGGCGGTGCGCGCGCAGGCGCCCATCTACGTGGAAGAGTCGGTGCTCGAGCGCGCCGCCATTACGCCAAGCCCCGACATCTCGACAGGCCCCAAGCCGGCCGAAGGTGACCGGGGCTCCGACGCATTCCGCGATTTCGTTGAGGGGCTGGATCTGGGCGGCCTCGAGGAGAAATAGGGCGTGTCGGTCGAACGTCTCCCGCCGCAGAACGTGGAGGCGGAACAATCGGTGCTGGGCAGCTTGCTCATCGACCGCGATGCGATCATCCGCATCGCGCCGTTTTTGCGGCCCGAGGATTTCTACCGCGAGAGCCACGCCCAGATCTACCAGGCCGTGCTCGACCTCTTTGAGCGGCGCGAGCCGGCCGATTTCGTTACCCTGTGCGATACCCTCGAACGCCGTGGCGCGCTCGAGGCGGTCGGTGGCGCGGCGTACATCACCTCGCTGATCAACGCCGTCCCGACCTCCATCCACGTCGAGCACTATGCCCGCATCGTCGAGCTGGCCGCGCTGCGCCGCCGGCTGATCGACGCCGCCGGCCAGATTGCCCGGCTGGCCTACGAAGAGGACCGCGAGATCGACGAGGTGATCGATCGCGCCGAGGCCACGCTCTTCGAGGTCACCGAGCGCCGCGAGAGCAAGGACCTGGTGCCGATCAAGCGGCTCATGGCCGACTATTTTGACCGCATCGAGTATCTGCAGGCGCACAGCGACGAGCTCGTGGGCCTGCCCACCGGCTTCATCGACCTCGACAAGCTGTTGGGTGGCCTGCAGCCCTCGGACCTGCTGATCATCGCCGGCCGCCCTGGCATGGGCAAGACCTCCTTCGGCCTGACCATCGCCCAGAATGCGGCGCTCAAACACAGGGCGGTCGTCGCTTTCTTCACCCTCGAAATGTCGGGCGAGCAACTGGTGCAGCGCATGCTGTCGGCCGAGACGGGCATCGACTCGCGCCGTCTGATGGTGGGCGACATCCACGACGTGGAGCTGGACCGCATTGTCAAGGCCTCGGGCGATCTCTCTGATACGCTGATCTTTGTCGACGACACGCCCTCGCCCACGCCTTTGGAAATCCGCAGCAAGTGCCGGCGCCTCGCTGCCGAGTACGACCTGGGCCTGGTCATCATCGACTATCTGCAGCTCATGGCCGGCGGCGTGCGCATCGAGAACCGCCAGCAAGAGATTTCCTACATCTCGCGCTCGCTCAAGGGCCTGGCCCGCGAGCTGCACGTGCCCGTGATCGCCCTCTCGCAGCTCTCGCGCGCCGTCGAAGGCCGGCAAGACAAGCACCCCATCTTGTCGGACCTGCGAGAATCCGGTAGCATCGAGCAGGACGCGGACATTGTCATGTTCATCTACCGCGACGAGGTCTACGACGAGCTTTCGGACCGGCGCAACATCGCCGATATCATCGTCGCCAAGCACCGCAACGGTCCCACCGGCCAGGTGGCCCTGCGCTTTGCCAAAGAACAGACCAAGTTCATGGACCTGGAGACGTATCGCACGGATGGAGAGTATGCGTGAGGCGCGACGCACAGCCCATGACCGACAACACACCCTTCCCCGGCTTTCCTGGCGGCCGGCTGCGCTTTGCGGCCGTGCCGGATGTGTTCTTTAGCGAGCTCTTGCCGGCCATCGACGACCTGGCGGAGCTCAAAGTCACGCTGCACGCCATCTGGCGGCTGCAGCGCGTGAAGCGCGAGCCGCGCTACCTGGCGCTGGCCGAGCTGCGTGCCGACGCCGCGCTCGTGGCGGGGCTCGCTGCGACGGGGCAACCGGCCGAGGTGGCGCTGGAGCAAGCCCTGGCGCGCGCCGTCACCCGCGGCACGATGCTGCGCCTGCAGGGCGAAGGGAGTGACGAGGCCTGGTTCTTTCTCAACAGCCAGCAGGGCCGCCAGGGCTTTGAGCGGGCGCTGCGCGGCGAGGTGAGCCTCGCTGGCGGTGCGCCGGGCGTTGAGCCGCGCCTGGTCGCGCCGCGGCCCAACATCTATCAACTCTATCAGCAGAACATCGGGCTGCTGCAGCCGCTCATCGCCGACCAATTGCGCGATGCCGAGGCCACCTACCCCGCCGAGTGGATCGAGGAAGCCTTCCGCATCGCCGTCGAGCGCAACGCCCGCAACTGGCGCTACGTGCGCGGCATCCTTGAGCGTTGGGCGCGCGAGGGCAAGGGCTCCAGCGAGCGTTCGGGCTCTGGAGGCGAGCGTCTCGAGCGTGACCGCTGGAGATACATAAAGGGGAAGTATGGCGACCGCGTCAAGTACTAGGCGCACACCTGACAAGCCGCGGAGCAGCGACTCGGGCGCCCGGGCACGCGCCTCGAAGGTTCCTGCAGCGCCGGCAGTCTGCGGGCGCTGCGGTGGCACGGGCTATTACCGGCGCGACGTGCCCGTGGGGCACCCCGACTTTGGCCGCGCCATGCCCTGCGATTGCCAGGCGGCGGCGCAGCAACAGGCGCGCCTCGACGGACTGCGCCGCGCCTCGAACCTGGGCATGCTCAGCCGGCAGACCTTTGACACCTTTGTGCCCGACGGTTTTGGCCTCGCCCCGCACGTGCAGGCCAACCTGCGCCGCGCGTTCGAGATGTGTCGTGCCTACGCTGAGCAGCCGCAGGGCTGGCTGCTCTTGCGCGGCCGCTATGGCTGCGGCAAGACGCACCTCGCCGCGGCCATCGCCAACTATCGCATCGCCCAGGGCCACTCGGCCATCTTTATGGTGGTGCCCGACCTGCTCGACTATTTGCGCGCGGCCTACCGGCCCGATACCGATTCATCCTACGACGAGCAGTTCGACGCCGTGCGCAACGTGCCGCTGCTTATCCTCGACGATCTCGGCACGCAGAGCACCACCCCGTGGGCGCAGGAAAAGCTCTTCCAGCTTCTCAATCACCGCTACAACGCACTCCTGCCCACGGTCATCACCACCAACCGTGAGCTGGAAGAGATCGACCCGCGCCTGCGCTCGCGCCTGGCCGACACTGAGCTCTGCCAGGTGCTTACCATCCTCGCGCCCGATTTTCGTCAGGCGGGCACCGAGGGCTCGGAGCTGAGCAGCCTCTGCTTGCACGGGGACCAAACCTTTGAGAGCTTTGACACGCGCGGCCGGGAACTGGCACGCGATGAACGCGACAACCTGCGAAACGTCCTGGAGGTGGCGCGCAACTATGCCGCCGCGCCTCAGGGATGGCTCGTCCTCATGGGCGAGTATGGGTGTGGCAAGACGCACCTCGCCGCCGCCATCGCCAACGAGCGCGTCGCCAATGGCCATCCGGCGCTCTTTGTCGTCGTGCCTGACCTGCTCGACTATCTACGCGCCGCCTTCAACCCGTCGAGCACGACCTCGCTCGACCGGCGTTTCGACGAGGTGCGCAGCGCGCCCCTGCTCGTGCTCGACGACCTGGGCACGCAGAGCGCGACGCCGTGGGCGCAGGAAAAGCTCTACCAGCTCCTCAACCACCGCTACAACGCGCAGTTGCCGACCGTCATCACCACCAGCATGTCGCTGGAGGAGCTCGACCCGCGCCTGCGCACGCGCATCCTCGACCCGCGGCGCGTCACCGCCCTGATGGTCGTGGCTCCCAGTTACCATGATCGGCTTCACACCCGCGCTCAGAGCGGTGACACCGGCCGGCCCAAGTCGCCGCGCACGTATCGCGGGAGCAGGTCATCAAGATAAGCGCCAGCGCACAGGGGGCGTCGGCCAGGCGCACTTGACAACCCCCGCCACTTCCAGTACAATATGGCCACCTCAAGCCGAGGTAGCTCAGTTGGTAGAGCACGCGACTGAAAATTGCGGTGTCCCCAGTTCAATCCTGGGCCTCGGCACTGACCGGGGTTCGCCCCCCGGCCGAGCGGAAGTGGCTCAGCGGTAGAGCATCTCCTTGCCAAGGAGAGGGTCGCGGGTTCAAATCCCGTCTTCCGCTCCACGCCTATTGCGTAATGCGTAATGCCAGCGTTGTGCGCATACCCGTCGAAGCCAATACGCATTACGTTTTACGTTTGTCCCGGCGACGTAGCCAAGTGGTTAAGGCAGGGGTCTGCAAAACCCCGACCGTGGGTTCGAGTCCCACCGTCGCCTCCTGGATACAGCATATGGCAGCCCAAGAACGGCCCCCCACTACCGATCGTGGTAGCGGGGGGTTTTTCGTTCCGGGCCGTGCTAGGGCGTGTTTGCAAACCTGCGTAGCCTAGGGCCTTGTGCCCGTTTCGCGTCTCCGCGGCACCGGGTTCGCCGCCAACAACGCCCACGAAGCCGCCTGCGGCGGCCAAGGGGGGCTAGACT
>Ga0116161_1000526_pt1 | contig 42982 bp, 31 predicted proteins | sample AD_JPNAS3_MetaG_FD_89877 | JGI IMG/M metagenome (GOLD analysis project Ga0116161, IMG submission 89877) | Active sludge microbial communities of municipal wastewater-treating anaerobic digesters from Japan - AD_JPNAS3_MetaG | ecosystem: Engineered > Bioreactor > Anaerobic > Digestate | place... | reverse complement strand
TCGGTAGGAGCGCTTGCATCAATTACTTTTGTGCCCGGCCAGGCAACAAGCCAATTTCCGCTGCCACTATTCCAATTATAAACATATGTGTCAGCCCCATCGTCATTCCACCAAGATCCACTTTTTACTTTGACCCAAATCCTTCGAGTTAAAGTTGTGGCAGCCTCAACTTCTCTTGAGGGATTTACAGCGCTGAGCGTCGCGCCAACACCAACAGTCAAAACCGCTCCAAGAGCTATCGCAGCGAGCTTCGTCAGCAATGTGTTTCCTTTTTTCATAACTTGTTTCTCCCACTTAAATAATTAAATAGCAAAAAGATTGTTTTTCCAAATTTACCTCATATTGTAGCAAAATGCATACACTTGTCAAATGCAAAAATAGTTTTAATTGTCATAAATATTTAACTGATTATAGCTATGCTACTATATAAGTCGACACTCATTTTGCAAGTAATAAAGTCTCTGGAGTCTTTGATATGATTAATGGAGAAATTTAATTTGCTGACTTTTTATTAACAACAAAATTGCGCGAATGCGTCCTAAATTATTATTAATAGTGCGTGTCTTTTCGGGGTTTGATGGTTCCGCTAAATGTTTACAAATGTCTAGTAAATATTATAATAAGAGCGTGTAAACTTAAATTGTAACTGGGCATGCGAAGATTTTCGCTCCCTTTACAGAAAATTGCGAAAGGAGACAATTTATGTTTAAACCGAAAAGCCTCTTTCTATTGATGGCGTCGCTTTTGGCCTTGTCGGGCTGCGGCGATACTACCGAAGGAGAGACGGTCCGTCTGCAGGTGTGGGGTCCCGCTAAAGAAGGCGAAAAAGAAGTTTACGAGTATTTAGCCGGCAAGTTTCAAGAAGCCCATCCCGAAATCACATTTAAAATGGGTTTTGGTGATGTGGGTGAAGGTGATGCGGCCACGATGGCGCTCGGCGATATCGACACCGCCGCTGATGTCTTCATGTTCGCTGACGATCAACTAGCCAACCTCGTTCAAAAAGGCGTCCTCAATGCCTTGCCGACAACATATGCAAACATTGTCAAAGGACGCGATCTCGAAAGATGCGTTAACGACGCCAGCTTCACAAAGCAAGATGAAGAAGAAAAAGTTTATGCCTTTCCGCTATCCTCGGATAACGGATACATGCTTGTTTATAACAAAGCATTTTTCACTGCGACCGATGTTCAAACTTTAGAAGGCATGATGGCCAAAGCTAATAAAGATCATCAAGTCGTCATCGATATGGGTAATGGTTATTACTCTTTAAGCGGTTTGCTCGATTACGGTGAGTTATCTTATGATCCGTATGCTCGCGTTCACGAGACTGATTTTGATTCGACCGCTAACGCCAACGCTCTACAAGGTTTGATTGATATTATTCAACCGAAAAAGGACAAAGGCTTTAAGAGCGTTAACGTCGACGATATCATGACTGATTTCTCCGATGCCAACGGCAACAAAGTCGTCGCTGCCGTCACCGGCAACTGGAACGTCGATAATATCATGGAAGAACTCGGCGATGATTTTGCCGCCACCAAGCTTCCAACATATACAAGCGCCGATAGCAGCACCGTGCAAATGGGATCTTTTTCTGGCTCTAAATTAGTCGGTGTTAAGTCTTCCTCCTTAGTCTCTGCCTGGGCTTTGGCCTTTGCTGAGTTCGTCACTAATGAAGCTGCTCAACAATATCGTTTTGAAGCGATTAAGAAGGGTCCTTCCAATATCGTCGTCGATGGCTCTGCGGCTGTTCTAGCTGAACCTGGACTAGCTGCTTTGGATGCTCAATATCCATTCTCGATTCCGCAAGGCAAGTCCGTCGGCGAATCATTCTGGACTCCAGCCGCTTCCGTCGGCAACTTCATCGTCAACGGCCCAGCCGGCGTCGATGGCCCGCAGACCATTCAAGAACAACTCGCAGCTTTTGTTGCAGCCGTCACCGCTGCTCCTGAAGTATAGTGAATAAGATCTTTTAAAATTAACAGCTAAGGGGATTCATAAAGAGTCTCCTTTCCTGTTTGTTTACTAGCTCATCACAAAGTGATACATTAAATACGGAAGATTTTAACAACTGTCAATCTAAATGAGTGCCGCTTTGTCCTCGATAAGCTATTCGCCAATCATCATGCATCATTAAGCAAAGGAGAATTGTTATCGCTTGATAATAATCACATAATTATGAACGAGAAAAAAACGACACCTCCCTTAATGTTCCCCGGCCAAGACAAGAAAGATTTTTATCTTTCGACGGGAACTGGACATTATTCCCATCTCATGAGTTCTTTTTCGAATTTCGTGATCGGCCTCGTCATCGCCATTAGCATGGGAGGCTTTTTTATTGCTCGCCTCCTCCATTTGATTTTCACTTCCACGAGCGTTGATGCGTCTTCTCAATCAGCCTATTGGCTGTTGATAATCGCGACTCTCGTCCTTTCCGCCGCCGCGCTGGCTGGGGGAGTCTTAGCCGCCGTTTCTTCATCGTCGCAGCGGGCCAAGGTCAACCGCGAAGAAGTTCGAGATGAAGTCTTAATAAAATGCTCGCGTTATCAAGCGATTGTCGGTCTTGTTAATGTCATTCTAACGAGCGTTTTATTGGCCCTTGAAATCGCGGCAATAATAATTCTTAGCGCCTCGACCTCAGGAGCCGTTATCACCCCCTCTTTTTGGTGGATTATTCTCCTCGCTGTTTCAGTTTTGGCATCTATCGGCTATCTCATCATCTCTCTTGGCCATATTAAAGCCGTTAAGAACGGACGCGAATATTATTTGGCTAAGAAAGTTGAACCGATCAGCATGGTCGAATCGATTGTCATCGGCATTGGAAGCGGAGCCAAGAACCTTGGAGTTGGACTATTTAACTTCATCATGCTCTTCATCAAAGCTTTCATTAATCTATTTGTGGCTCTCTATAAGCTTATTGTAAAAGTCGCAATTGCCGTCGCCAAATTCGCCAAAAAGTTTACCATGACTTTTATCAAGGGCACATATCGCACGAAACTATCTTATTTCTTTATGGGCTTGGGCCACGCCCTCATGGGAAGACCGGTCAAAACCATCTTATATTTGATCCTAGAAGCTGGCTATTGGCTTTTTATGTTTTTGCCTCAAGGCGGTTTTTACTGGCTTTCGAAATTCGATAACTTGGGCGACCAAGCTTCTAAAATTGTCTATGAATGTTCAATTATCGGCATGCCGATAAACATCTGTCCCGTCGAAGACCAAATCGAAGTTACAGTCTTTATGGATAATTCGATGTTAATCACTCTCTTTGCTGTGGCGACTATCTTGCTGACCGTCGCTTTCTTCGCCCTTTATTGGATTTCGATTCGCGGCGTTGTCAAAGCTGAAGAAACTTATGTTGAAGCTTTGAAAAAACACGAGAGCACCGATGAGGGGACAACTAATTCCGCAACGCAAGAAAAACCAAAATTCAAGAGTCCACTTCCAACTTTCAAAAATGAAGTTAACGAGCTCCTCAACTCGCGCTTTCATCTGACGACTTTGTCGATTCCCGCCATCACGATTACGGTATTCACCCTCGTCCCGCTGGTATTCATGATTCTTCTGGCGTTTACTAATTTCAACCAGCAAAACGGACCGCCGAACACCCTTTTTACATGGGTTGGGCTTCAGACATTCGCCCAACTCTTCACTTCCGTCGGCGGAAGCAGCTTTTCAAAAGCTTTCGGCGATATCCTCGGCTGGACGTTCATCTGGGCTTTCTTTGCCACTTTTTCTAACTACATCCTCGGCTTAATTTTGGCGATGATGATCAACCGCAAAGGCATCAAACTCAAAAAGATGTGGCGGACGATATTCGTCATCACCATCGCCGTTCCGCAATTTGTCACCCTGCTATTGATGAGTCAATTGCTTTATAAGTACGGACCGCTTAACGAGACATTGTTACGGCTGGGATGGATCAGCGAATATATCGATTTCTTGACCGTCCCTCTCAACGCTAAGATCGCCGTCATCCTCGTCAACGTCTGGGTCGGCGTGCCTTATACGATGCTAATCACCTCGGGAATTTTAATGAATATTCCCGATGATCTCTATGAATCGGCCCGCATCGACGGGGCCGGACGTTTTACTCAATTTGTCAAAATCACCATGCCATATATGCTGTTTGTGACCGGACCATATTTAATTACGCAGTTCATCGGCAACATCAATAACTTTAATGTTATCTTCTTCTTGACCGGTGGCGGTCCTTCCGCCAACCTGCCCGGTGTCGAATACGGCAAGACCGATATCCTCGTCACTTGGCTCTACCGACTGACTGTCGGCGGAGCTCAGCAAGAATACGCCATCGGCAGCGCCCTCGGCATCTTCATCTTCTTAATCAGCGCCTTTATCACGTTGTCGCTCTACGCTAAAACGAGCGCTGCGACACAGGAAGGAGATTTCGCCTAATGAATGCCAAAGTCGAAACCAAGCCGACCAAAATCGTCGGCAATGTCCTCGGTTTTAAAAACCAAAAAACAGTTAAGAGAGCAACAAATATCGCCGTCTATATCATCTTGGCGGTCCTATCCATCATCTGGTTAGCTCCAATCGTCTGGCTCATCCTTGATTCACTGCGTATCGAATCGACGGGTCGAGTCAGCTACTTTATTCCTCAGCAGTTCGGATTCGATAATTACATTCAACTCTTCACCGATCCGCGCATTCCGTATCTACAGTGGTTTTTAAACACCTTTATCGTCGCGATTTTCACGAGTTTAATCTCCACCATCATCGTTCTCCTTACCTCCTATACGTTTAGCCGCCTGCGCTTTAAAGGGCGTCAAGGAATGATGAAACTACTGATGATTCTCGGCATGTTCCCCGGTTTCATGGCCATGATTGCCATCTACTTCATCTTAAAAGGTATCGGATTGCTACCTAGCGGTAGCGAGCAAGTGCCGATTTCTAATTATTTAATCTCGCTCATCCTCGTCAACAGCAGCGGGGCGGCCATGGGCTACCTCGTTTCCAAAGGCTACTTCGACACGATATCTAAATCGATTGACGAAGCCGCCGAAATCGACGGAGCTAATAAAGCACAGATTTTCTTTAAGATTATCCTTCCACTTTCAAAACCGATTCTCATCTTTACCGCCCTCACTTCCTTCATGGGTCCGTGGGGCGACTACATTTTCGTCGCGACCATCACTCGTCAGAGAACTGATGCGTGGACGATTGCCCGCGGTCTATATAATATGCTGAACGGACAAGGCATGGTCGCCGAATATTACACGATGTTCGCCGCTGGTGCCGTCTTAATCAGCATACCGATCACCTTACTATTTATTTGGATGCAAAAATATTACGTTAGCGGCGTCACCGGTGGCGCGGTTAAAGGTTAATATGATGACAAAAAGTCGCGTTTCAACACTCTTTGGCCTTTTATCAATACTTCTCACCTCATGCGGAGCGAACACCGTTCCGCAGAATTATGAATTCGATCCCGATGTCGCTCCGGGAGCAAGCAAAGCTTACTACGAGATTTTCGTGCGGTCCTTTGCGGATTCCGACGATGATCAAATCGGCGATTTCCAAGGTTTGACCGATAAAGTTCCTTATTTAAACGAACTTGGTGTCGGCGGGGTGTGGCTCATGCCTATTCACCCTTCTCCCACTTATCACGGGTACGATGTCGAGGACTACTACGCCATCAATGAAGATTTTGGCACACTTGCCGACTTCGAAGAATTTGTCGATACCGCTCATGACGCCAACATCGATGTCATCATCGACCTCGTCATCAATCACACATCGTATACCCACCCTTGGTTTATCCAAGGAAAGGAAAATTTCCGCACTAACAATTTCAGCCCCACTGACGAGACGAATAAAGCCAACTGGTACAATTTCTACTGGGAGGGGGGAATCGTCAAATACGAGGCTGGTTTTGGCGATTGGATGCCTGATTTAAATCTCGATAATAGCAAGGTTCGCGAAGAAATCGCCAACATCTGCGCGTATTGGCAGGATTTAGGGGTCGATGGTTTTCGCCTCGACGCCGTCAAATATTTCTACATCAGCGAAGCTCAGAAGTCGATTGATTTTCTCTCTTGGTTAACCAATGTCGTCCGCGCTAACGACTCCGACGCTTATCTCGTCGGCGAAGTTTGGGATGATCAACCGACCGTCAATCTCTATTACGGCGGAATGGATAGCCTCTTTAATTTTGCCGGAGCGGGAACAACCGGCTATATCATCGACAACATCACCTCGGTAACCGGCAGCACTTTTGCCTTTCGCATCGCCGATAGCCAAGAAAAAATCTTAACCATCAATGAAAATGGACTTATGGCTAACTTTCTAACTAATCACGATATGGACCGCTCGAGCGGCATGTTCATCATGGATACGGAGGCACGCCGCAAGCTCGCCGCTTCCGCATACTTGCTGACACCCGGTGTTCCTTTTATTTATTACGGCGAAGAAATTGGTTTACGCGGGACACGAGGTTCAGCGCAGACTGACGCCAATCGAAGATTGCCAATGCAGTGGACAAGCGGCGATGATCCGTGGCGGACGGCGTGGCCAGAAGGCACGACCTACGACATGACCAAGCAAGTTAAAGAGGGAGCCTTTGAACTGCTCGAGGAGCCCTTTAGCCTCACTAATCATTACAAAAAAGTTCTCAATGTCCGCAACGCCTACCCGTGGATAAAAGATGCCATCGTCGACGATGTCGCGGTCGCCAACAACGCATTGGCAGCATTAAAACTTTCGAGCCGCGATGGAACAAAAGACATATATGTCGTCCATAATTTCGCCGCTGAAGAAATGGCGCTTGACCTATCGCGTCTAAGCGACGACGAATTAAAAATAGCCTATGACATCTTCACAAATCAGACTCGCGCGTCAATTAGCGAGAGCAACCTCACTCTCAGCGCCTACTCATCAGTCATTTTTGAGAAGAAGTAATTAATAGGAGGATAATCATGTTAAAACTATTAGCGATCGCCTTGCTGACCGGACTCATGTCGTTAGGAGGTTTAAATCTCCCATCAGAGCCAACGCAAGTCAGCGGGGGGCAAGAAGCCCCAAATGTTTCTTCTTTAGCGCCATATGAAGAAGAAACCGTCGTCTTTCACTATCATCGCAGCGATAATAACTACACGAACTGGGATTTATGGGTGTGGGGTGAGGGCGTCACCGGCATGGCCTTTAAATACACAGATGATGATGATTATGGTAAGTGGGGAGCCTTGCCGCTCACCGATTTCACCGATAAGACATATATTAATATCATCATTCGTCCGGGGAGCTGGTCTCAGCAAACCGGAGATATGACTGTCGAATTTGCCGATTTTACCTTGCAAGACGACAACGCTTATCACCTCTATCTAATCAATATGGAGGAACATGTCTATTCGTCCGCCGAAGAAGTGCTAGCCGGCCGTCTAGTCGTCGCCGAGTTCATCTCGCCGACACAGATTTTTGGCGCCACCAACATCGCCACCACCTCTTATAGTCTGAGCGTCGGTGATGATGCGCTAAGCTCTGGAGCGACCGGAAGCGCCTATGACGCCACGCAATATCGTCACGAATTCACTCTGACGCTCCCTGTCAGCCATACGATTAATCTAAATAGTAATTACTATTTACGCGTCACGTTTGCCGAAGCCGGCAACGACGATGTTACATCCCTCGTCTCTCTCGCCGGTCTTTTCGATGACGAGATGTTCGTCGATGAAGCCACTTATAGCGGCGCTGATCTCGGCGTCACCTATTCTTCGAGCCAATCGACATTTAAAGCCTGGGCTCCGACGACTTCTTCTTTGAAATTACGTATCTATGAAAGCGGAACCCCGACTACCCTCGACGATGAAATCGGTGATGACACTTTTGAAGAATACGATTTTTCCAAAGGAGAACAGGGTGTCTGGACCGCCGTCGTAAGCGGTAATCTCCATGGCAAATACTACACATATATCGCCACCAATTCCGCTGGGACGAATGAATTTGTCGATCCGTATGCCCGGGCCGCCGGAGTCAATGGCTTACGCGGCATGATCGTTGATTTTAGCCAAACCGATCCCGAAGGTTGGGACGATGTCACCTTCAGCGCTAAAGAAGAGACGGAAATAATTCCTTACGAACTCCACGTCGCCGACTTGACGGCCGACGATACGTGGAACGGCACCGAGGCCAAGCGCAAAAAATATCTTGGTCTCATCGAAGAAGGAACGACTTACACAGAAGACGAAGTCACTGTTAAAACCGGCTATGATCACATCAAAGAACTAGGTGTTAACGCCGTGCAACTCCTCCCGATATTCGATCAGGAAAATGATGAAGTCAATGTCTCCTTTAACTGGGGATACAACCCGCGAAATTACAATGTTCTCGAAGGAGCTTATTCATCTAATCCTTACGATGGTCTAGTCCGCATCCGCGAATTCAAGCAAGTCGTCAAGCGCTTTGCCGAAGATGATATTCGCATCATTATGGACGTCGTCTATAACCATGTCGCGAACATTTCCGGCAATTCTTTAAGTAAACTCGTCCCCGGATATTATTTCCGCTATAACGAAGCCGGCGCTCCAAGCAATGCCAGCGGCGTGGGAAACGATACCGCTAGCGAACGCGTGATGATGTCGCGCTTTATGACCGATTCGACTTATTTCTTGGCCAGCGAATACAAATTAGGCGGCTATCGCTTTGACTTGATGGGTCTTCACACCGTCGAGGCGATGAACGCCTTAAGCAGCAAATTACGCGAAGATTACCGCGAAGATATCATTATTTACGGCGAACCTTGGGACATGTCGTCCACCGCGATGAGCGTGACGATGCCTCTCGCCTCGTATCAAAACATCAATGACACGAATCAAGTTGGGGGCTTTAGCGATCAAATTCGCGATGCGGCTCGCGGTGGCGTCTTTAAAAGCACCGATGCCGGCTTTGTCCAAGTCGGAGCCGATAAAATCGATGTCCAGATGAAAAACCGCCTCAGTTTCGCTTTGCTCGGCAAAGTTTTCGGCGGAACAAACGATCCGACAAAAACAATCAACTATGTGTCGTGCCACGACAACAACACCCTCTATGACAAGATTCGTCTGGCGGGTGAGAGCTATGGTTATGATGAGGCGCGCCTTAGACAGCAAGCCGTTCAAGCTCAGAGTTTTGTCTTATTAGGTCAAGGCGTGAGTTTTTTGCACGCGGGCAGTGAGATGCTTCGCTCCAAGCCTCTCGGAGATGGAAAATACGATCACAACTCTTATATGAGTTCCTATGAAGTCAACTCTCTAAAATGGGATGAAAAAATCGATAATCTCGACATCTTTACGACTTATCAAGCCATGATAGCCTTAAAACGCGATAACGCCGCCTTCCAGTACGCGACTCGCCAAGAGATTGACGATAATGTCAGCGTCGAATTTGGGAGCGACTTTGATATGGCTGATACCTTGATAAAAATGACCGTCGAAAGCGAAGACAAAACTTATGTCGTCGTCTTTCTCGGCTCAGCGCCGCGCACCAAAGTTAATCTCGATGGCATGGAAGTCTTGATCGACACGACCGCCGTCCTAGAACCAGGAACGGTAATTGAAGGTGAATACACGATGTCGGCCAACACGACATTAGTCCTCGATGCGAACCCCACCGCCGAAGAAGGTGGCTTATCAACCGGAGCTATTATCGGCATCAGTGTCGGTTCAGCGGCCGGTGTCGGAGCAATCGCAGTATTGCTATTCTTCTTGCTTAAAAGAAAGAAAGTTGTCTAGAGCATTAACGCGTATTCGTAACATAAATATTTCAAGGAGGTAGAGACAGGCAAGTTTTGTTGACAGCAATTGTTTACAATTATAAAATTGTATATGAAGAAAAAACCTATTTAGGAGCCTAAAAAACAAAGGAGGAAACATGAACAAATTGTTTAAAGGCCTATTTGTCACAGTCTTAGCAGCTGGGCTGTTGGCGGGTTGCGGACCCGAACCAGTCGTCACCCACACAGTCACCTTTTACGAAGACACTGTCGGCAAATTCTATGCAGAAGTCGAGGTTGAACACGGCACGGCAGTCGATATGCCGGCTGATCCAGTCGTCGAAGGAAAAGAATTCATCGACTGGTTTACCACCACAGATCTCACGACCACATTCGATCGCGAGACACTCATCGTCGAAGACATCGATCTTTACGCCAAGTTCCGTAAAGAATACGAACCCGATACTCGGACTTTCTATGTTATCGGTGATCTTAAGAATACCGCTTATCCTGGCGCCGCTCTATGGGATCCGCTAGCAGCTCCAGAAGAAGGTTTGGTTTTTGAGTTAGTCGAAGAGGGTGCTAACCTCTTTGAAGTCGTTGTCGAAATCGGCTACATGGGCAAGTTTAAAATCAAGCAGCCAGATGTCGCTTGGAACGCCGAAGAGGAATATAACTGGACTAATATTCCCGCCGACCAAATCGATGCAGAGATTATTAAGGAAGCTGATTTTAGCAACATTCAGATGATTACGGCAGGCAATTATCAAATTCGCATCGAAACTGACCTTCAAGAGCTCTATATCACGCGACTCGGCGATGCCGTCGGTGAAGGTGTAACTCAAGATCCAGATCCTGATGCCATTAAGAATTGGGGTATCGTCGGCGCCGTCAATGGTTGGGGTGCCACACCTGATATCGCTCTTAATTATAAAGAAGATGGCGCTTACTATTACTATGATGCTCTATATTTAGAAGCCGGTGATCCAGCTGGATCAAATGGCTTGAAACTCCGCACTGACAACACCTGGGGTGAAGAGTTAGCGTCACATGAAGACAATGTTCTTCCAGCCAATGGCGGAATTACTAACACGGTAGAAGAAGAAGTGGTTACTGAAGGTGGTAATCTCAATGTCATGATTGATGGTTTCTATTCATTCTACCTCATCGAGACCGAAGGCGTCTGGATGCTCACCATCGAGAATATGGAAATTGTTCTCCGCGGTGCTGTATTTGGTGATTCCTGGGGTGCCGATCACGATGCTCTGCCACTCATTTCAAGAGTTGCCGATGCCGAAGTCGCCACCACTTATGATCTCGTTTTTAGCGGAACCGTAACTGGTTTATTAGCTGGCGAATTCAAAGTCAAACTCGGCGAATATGGCGGAGTTAGTGGCTGGGATGTCGCTTTTGGCAACGCTGAAGGCGGAAACCTCGTTATCGAAACCGCTGGCGATTATGTCGTTGAATTAGCTGTTGAACTCGATACCCTCACTGGCGAATTTGCCAATGGAGTAGTCACCGTCACAGCTGTTCCCGGCGAATAACAACAAAACAAACTTTTCCTAAAAAGGGTTTTAAAGGCCTGCATAAAGCAGGTCTTTTTTCTATTCTTTTGACAAATGTTATATATTTAAACAATTAATTGTTATGATAAAATTGTTAAAAGAGGAATTATCGCATGAAAAAAATTAAAATACTTTTTGCTTTATCTCTCATGGCCACTTTTGTCCTCGGAGCCTGCGAACAATCAAACACAAGCGGGACGACGGACGATATTAGCGGAACTGATACGACATCAGCATCAGGTAGCGACAGCGAAAGTGGCGATATCGTCGGAACGCCGATTCTTCCTGGCGAAGTCCCGAATTTCGTCGATATCTATTTTAGTTTTATGGGCGAAAATTTAGGAAATTACCAATTGTGGCTTTGGGATGATGGCGGCACCGACGGGGTTGCTCTCGACTGGGATTTGATCGAAGGCGATTGGGCTGTTCGCCGAATCGACACCGCGGCTTTTGCTCCTGTCCACGGTCTCGGAATTATTATCCGATCACGAAATAGCTGGTCATTCCAGACTGCTGATGGTTTCATTCGTTTTAGCGATTTTGGCCAGGTTGACGGGGTTTTAAGCGTCTACACAATTATCGGCGATGGCAACATTCTTGAATACTATTCAAGAGCCAGTGACGCTCTCGGCGATCGCATCATCAGCGCCGATTTTCTCGATTTTGATCGCGTGGAACTCGTCTCCACCGCCGAACCGACATCGATTATCTTGTACATTGATGGGGTGGAAACACAAAATTTCGTCCCTTCGCAAACCACACAAATATTGACTTTGTCAAATAAAGCTGTCCTCACCAAAAAGTATGAGATCTACACGACATATGCGACTCATCAAAAAATAAAGATTAAGCCGGTTTCGCCACGCGCCATCTACAAGAGTCAAGCTTTTAGTGACGCTTATACCTATACCGGCGATGATTTAGGCGCGACATATACACCTCAGCAAACGATGTTTAAATTGTGGGCTCCGACATCGTCGGCCGTCCGCCTCCATCTTTTTAATTACGGCTCACCATCAACCTTGACGGGCGACGTCTTAAGCGATGTGCCGACCGCTAAACACGATATGATCTTAGGTGAGAAGGGCGTGTGGAGCGTCACCGTTCAAGGCGACCTCAACTTAAAGTTCTACACCTACCGCGTCACTAACTCGAACGGGGTCAGCGAAATCGTCGATCCATACGCAAAAAGCGTCGGGGCCAATGGTCTACGCGGCCAAGTTATAAATTTCGAAAACTATGAAACAGCGACATTTGATTCCTCAATCAATCAACTCTCGCCAATTGACAGTCCCACTGATCTCGTCGTTTACGAGATGCACGTCGCGGACTTGACATGGGATGAAACATGGAATGGCTCCGAAGAAAATCGCGGCAAATATCTCGGCCTCATCGAAGAGGGCACGACTTACACCGAAGGTGAAACAACGGTGGCGACCGGATTCGATCACATCAAGGAATTAGGTGTCAACGCCGTTCAGATAATGCCGTTTTATGATCAGAGTAATTTTGAATACCCGCGTCAAGAACTCATCGTCGACGAAGATGGCGAGCCGATTCTTGATAATGAAGGTAACAATCAGTATAACGAGATTATCCCATCGCATAACTGGGGCTATAACCCGCTCAATTTCAATGCTTTGGAAGGTATTTATGCGAGTAATCCGTATCGCGGCGAATATCGCATTCAAGAATTTAAGCAAGTCGTTGAAACATTTGCCGAACATGACATTCGTGTCATCATGGACGTCGTCTATAATCACGTCGCCAGCGCCAGTGCTTCCAATTTTAACAAAGTCGTCCCCGGATACTACTTCCGCTACAACTCAGATTGGACTTTAAATAACGACTCGGGCGTCGGCAATGTCTTCGCAAGCGAAAATCCGATGGCCGCCAAATTTCTCATCGATTCAATCCTTTTCTGGATAGATGAATATAATATCAAAGGTTTCCGTTTCGACTTGATGCAGTTGATAAACGATGACACGCTCATCGCTCTCGACCAAGCCTTAAAAGATGCCGGACATGATGATGTCACGATCTGGGGCGAACCGTGGAGTGCAAAATTTGGCGATTATTCCGGCGGCGATAAAGTCAACCGCGGCGTCCTCAAAGACACGCGTATCGGCGCCTTTAACGATCAAGGACGCAATGCTTTGAAAGGTGGTAACAACATCACAAATAATGAGCATTGGGGTTGGGTTAATAAAGGCGTTGCCGATAACTACGAACAGCCATACATTAATCGGGTTAAAGGGCTTTTAGCTGGTATTCACGGCAACTATTACGAGGACAATGGTCAATTTGACTCCAAGTATAATAACAATCCTAGCAAAGCTGTTAACTATGCCGGAAGCCACGATAACTTCTCACTCTTTGATCAAATGCTATTTAGTTTCGGAGGGAACGAAGAATTGGCGATGCGCGCTCAGACGACGGCCAATGCCATCATCTTGTCGGGACAAGGCATTCCCTTCTTTCAAGGCGGGGATGAAATCGGCCGTAGCAAACCATTTGATGAGACGAGCGAAATAGCAAGCGAATTTATCGCCACTCACGGAGGCGAATACGCTATTCTCAACGGTCAGTATTACAGCGGCAATTCCTACAACATCGGATACGAGACAAATAGTTATAAATGGGACGATAAAATCAAGTGGCTTGACTTCTTTAATGCCTATAAAGAGCTGATTGCTCTACGCTTAGGAGAAAAAGGTGATTTCCTCCACCTTAAATCAGCTTCCGAAGTTGGAGATAACTTCCGCTATTGGCAGGACATGAATCCGCCACTTGGCTGGAGTTCGATCGCCAGCGAAAACAAATTTAATTCAACCGGCTACCAAAGTTCAGGCGCCATCTATTCTTTCTACACCGCTCGCATTTCTGAAAGCGATACCGCAACTGAAGTTTTCCGCTGGTCGAACGCCGGCGTTCAAGCTCGCGTCATCTACGATAGCGAAGGGCTATTAACCGGTCAGACTTTGATCAATCAAGTCGCGATGGGGCGTTTCCGGGTTATCATCGTCGAACGCCTGTAATGAAAAAGATCAAACGTCCATATCCGAGCATTGTCGAGGCTTCTTTTGCAAAGCGCCTCGGGGCTTTGCTCATCGATTTGTTAGCGACCATAGCGATTGGCCTTTTAGCCTATATGGCCGTCGATGGGATTTTTCATCAAACGACAGTCGGCGGGCAAATCGATACGCGCTTGTTTAGTTTAAAGCAAGCATCCGGGCTCTATATTTCTGATGGCGAAACGGAGACGACATACATTCTCGAAGGCGACGTTAATGAGGAGGCCAATTCCCATTATCTTCCCCGCATCTCACATTATTATCTACTAGCCAAAGATCCACTTGATGATTCGAAGCTCTTCTCTTATGCCGATTCGACATTTTACACATATGGTATCGCCTTTGACTTTTACGATATGGTGTTGAAACGCGGGCAGGAGGATTGCTTGTTCGATTTCACCGGTGAAGAGCAGATTACCTTTGCTTTTAAGGATAGTGTTAGCTTTTATGAGCGCCAAGCGGAATGGATTCGCCTCTACAATCAGGCGATTGACGACTTTGAAAACTGCGAGCAATATCTTACCGCCCGTAAACCTTTAGGCTTACTCTTTTTAATCGGGGGCGGATTCGGTCTGGCCATCGGAGCCGTGCCGCCAATCTTAATTATTCCACTCGTGTTGGGCAATGGTCAGACGATTGGTAAATATATCCTCGGATTAGCTCTTGTAAGCAAATCCGGTCACCAAGTGAAAAAAGGAGCTATTGTCATTCGCTACTTTGTCTTCGGTTTTTTTGAAATCGGCGCTTCGCTCGGCCTCTATGCGATGCCGTTATTCATATCGAGCGCAGCCGTGACGGTCACGAATTCAAATCGCGCCCTTCACGATTTGCTCGCGGGAACATATGTCGTCGATGCCCGGCAATCAAAAATATTTAGTAACGAAGAAGACGAGAAGCGCTATTACGCCGAAAAAACATCCGAAGAAGATAGACGAGAAATCCCATATTTTCGAATGCCACCAAAAACCATTAAACGAAGTTAATGATAATTTTAAATAAAAAAGACCGTGAATTGCGAGGTTCACGGTCTTTATTTGCGGGTTTCTATCTCGCCGATTAATAAATGCGTTTAGTTGAACGCGGATCGAAGAGATGGAGCTTTTCTTTGTTGAAGACTAGTTTCAAATCATCGTGAATGCTGATGAGGTGATGGGCGGGAATCTTCGAGACCATGTCGGTTCCGCCAAAGTCGGTGTGAACATAGTATTCGTGGCCGAGGAGTTCGGAAACCGATACTTTGGTGCTATATACTTCGCCAGGGTATTTCTGAACATTTTCATCTGAAGCTTCGTAAATATCTTCTGGACGAATGCCAAAGACGAGGCGGTGAGAACCCTTATATGAGGCGAGAGCATCCTGCAAATCAGCGATTTCCTTATCGAGGGCTTCGTCAGGCGCTTCGCTGGCGGCGCGCTTGCTATTAAGTTCGTCTAATTTGGCATTGCCTTCGACGAGGGCGTTAGCAAAGAACTCATCATGGGCTTTGACGATATCGGCAGGGAGAGTAATCTTTTTGCCATCATTAAAAACAACAGAGCCTTTTTCATAATTGACATCGATAAAGTTCATCGGTGGAGAACCGATAAAGCTAGCGACGAATAGGTTGTTAGGATAGTTATAGATTTCAAGCGGCGTCCCGACTTGTTGAATATAGCCGGCCTTCATGACGACGATGCGCGTCGCCATTGTCATAGCTTCAGTTTGGTCGTGAGTGACGTAAATCGTCGTCGCCCCGAGCCTTTCGTGGAGCTTGATGATTTCGCTTCTCATCTGAACGCGCAATTTGGCATCGAGATTTGAAAGCGGTTCGTCCATCAAGAACACTTTGGCATTACGGACGATGGCGCGACCGAGGGCCGCACGTTGCCGCTGACCACCGGAGAGGGTTTTTGGTTTGCGTTCCAATTGCTCCTCGATTTCAAGAATTTGTGCCGCTTCGTGAACGCGGCGATCAATTTCTGATTTTGGCAAACGGCGGATTTTAAGACCAAATGCCATGTTATCGTAAATCGTCATGTGCGGATAGAGGGCATAGCTTTGAAAGACCATGGCGATGTCGCGGTCTTTAGGAGCCCGATCATTAGAGTATGTGCCGTCGATCCACAATTCTCCGGACGAAATGTCTTCAAGACCGGCAATCATTCTCAGTGTCGTTGATTTGCCACAGCCTGAAGGACCGACAAAAACAACGAATTCTTTTTTGGCGATTTCGAGGTTGAAATCATAAACGGCTTGAAACTTGTTCTCGTAAATCTTGTTGATGTTTTTTAGCGAAACATAAGATTTTTCGGCTTCTAGTGCTTTCGCTTCTTTTTCTTTCATAAAATACCTCCGTTATTCAAATTATAACGCGAGCGATTTTAAATGAATAGTGCACAGTGCACAAATCTAAAAGGCGCTTATAAAACTTCGAACAAATAGCATTCGAAAGGTCGCAAGTTAAGAGCGCCATCTGACTCAGAAATGTCTGAATAATTATGTAAGAGCGTATTTTTAATCGTCGAATTGAATTGAAAAGGAATGGTTTTTGCACGAAAATTGGCGATGAGAACGATTTTTTTATTACCGTCGTGGCGATAAGCGAAAACATCTTCGTGGTCTTGGCTGATAAGCGAAAATGCTCCAAATAAGACCGATTCACTGATGCTTTCTTCCTTGCGAAGAGCGATGGCTTTTTGGTAATAGCGCAAAATTGAATCCTCATCTAGGACATTTTTTGCAACATTTACTTGGCGATAGTTTCCGTTAACTTTTTGACTTGGGGCAACCCGCGAAAAACCAGCATATGCCTCATCGCTCCACTGCATCGGTGTCCGAGCATTGATTCGTGAGGTGCGGCGCAAGAAGCGCAATAAGGTCTCGCTATCATAACGATTCTTATTTTCTTCAACATAATTGCGGGCGCTCACATCGTTAAAATCCTCGATGTTTGTGTAGTCGACATTGCTCATTCCGATTTCATCGCCATAGTAGATGAAAGGTGTGCCATACATAAAAAGCAAAGTCGTAATTAGCATCTTAGCCGATTCTTTTCGAAATTTGACGCTGCCGTACTGCGATAGGACACGGGGGTGGTCGTGATTGTCCCAGTAAAGCGGCATCCAAGCTTTGCTGTTACATGTTTTGTACCAGCGGTAAAAATTGTTTTTAAGTTTGATGACATCCGTCGATAGCTCTTCGTCTTTCTTATCAACACTATCGTATGCTCCGTTTTCCCAAGCCGTGTCGAAATTGAAGACCATACTAATTGAACCGTTTTCGTATCCCGATAAGTCAAGTGATTGTTCGGGTGAGATGCCACCGCCCACTTCACCGATTGTCACGCAGTCATATTTTGAAAATACTAGATTGTCAAATTCACGCATGTAATCAAATAATTCTGGACGATTAGAATACTTAGACATGTCGAAGGCCAGTCCGTTATCGTCGAGACTGGCGTCTGAATTTTTAAAACTCATGTCACGCGACAAATGAGCGAGGGCATCTAATCGAAAACCATCGACGCCTTTATCCAAATAGTATTTAGCAATGCGATAATACTCTTGACGTAAAGCGGGATTTGACCAATTGACATCCGGCATCTTCTTCGAAAAGATGTGCATGTAGTAACGATCTAGTTTCTCGTCATATGACCAGGTCGAAGTCGAAAAAAAGCCTTTCCAATTATTCGGGGGCATTCTCTTGCCTTCAATATAGCGAGGCGGCAGCGTCAAATAGTAGTCGCGCTTGGGGGATTGGGGATTATTTTGGGCTTCTATAAACCACGGATGCTCGTCGCTCGTGTGATTCAAGACGAAATCGATGACGAGGCGAATGCCGCGGGCGTGAGCCTCTTTGATTAACAAATCAAAATCATCATTTGTTCCAAAGCGTGGATCGACTTGAAGATAGTCGCTGACATCGTAGCCGTTATCATCCATCGGCGATTTGAAAAAAGGACAAATCCAGATGAGATCGATGCCGAGATCCTTAAGATAGTCGAGTTTTGAGATGATGCCTTGTAAGTCGCCGATGCCATCGTCGTTGCTATCTTTAAAAGTGCTTGGATAGATGATGTAGCCAATGGCCGTCTTCCACCATTTAAGCTCTCGATGTTTGTTGTTCATGTTAATTATTGTGCTGTATTGCCTAGCGAAAGGCAATCGCTTGCGATCTAAAGATGGGTCAGCAAATAACCGAACATGCCACCCAAAGAATTGCCGACGACAATAATCGCGACGTTGAGCAACAAACCCCAAGTCCAAGCGTTTCCTAAGGTGAAGATGTACAGGTTGGCGATGCAGTGTTCCATTCCGAAGATGACGAAAAGGGATATAAAAAATATGAGACCGATATATTTGACCCAGATGTTTTTAGCTTTTTTAAAAGTGTGAATCGCGAAAAAGATTAAAAGGCCGCAAAAAAAGCCATAGATGATAGCTAAATACCAGGGCTCGCCACTTCCGATTTCGCGCCCGGCGCTAGTTGCGTCAACGATATCAAACAAGGCCGTCCATCCCGTATAACGGAGTAAGGAAAGAAGCGCACCGGCAATAATTGCTGCCGTCGCGTTACCCAAAAAGATCATCAGGAGATTAGTCTTTTTAGGTCTGTCTTCTAAGGCGAAAGCATAACCGATTTTTCCAGTGTAAAGAGAAAAGCCATAGTTGACGATGAGAATGAGCCCAACAGAAAACAAAATCGAACCTAATGGTCGCAAATTAAACGAATAAAAAAGGAGGTAGAGGGAGGTGGCCAAGACGACACATAGTCCGCCATATATACCCGAGATGTACGTTTTAAAAATTTCCCGCTGTATTTTCACGATTGATATTATAGCGGATTAAAGCGAAAAACTGAGAGCGAAATGATAAAGACCCTTTCGGGCCTTTAGTTTCGCAAAAATGAAAGATGATTGAGCTTAGTCTTTGTCTTCGTCGTCGCTATCGATAATGTCAATCTCAATACCTTTTTCGATGCGGCGATGGTGAAGGAGCTTGTCGATAGGGCCGAAGACTGAATAGAAGATCGGTATGGCTAAAAAGATAATCCAATAAGGATGCCATAAGTTAAAGCCCATGCCCAAGAACAAATAGACGGCCGCCACTAGGACCGGAAGGGCGAAGGCTGTAATCCGCTTGCGATGAAAACAGGTGAAAAGCGACGAGACGATGGGAATAAATAAGAAGATGATCCAGCCGGTCGTCCATCCGATACCACCAGGCAGCAAAAAGCCGAACAGCAAGAAAGCGACGACTGCGAGCAGAGTAAATGAGCCAACTACAGCGCCTTTCACGATTTCGTATTTTGAGGGCTTATAGTGGTAGTTCTTGCCACATCCGACGTTGATTTCTTCGTCTTTATCTTTCACGAAGATGCCGTCACCGCTGATGTGAACTTGTTCGCCATCCTTGCTTTCGACATGAATGCCGTCCGCTCCGATGTGAACGCGATCCTTTTTCACCTCTTCTTCTTTGGCTTGTTCTTTAACCTGTTCCTTGACGATGTCTTCAACGCTATCGCTCGTATTTAATAAATCATCTAAGGATACGCCATAGATGCGTGCCAAGCAGATGAGGTTGTCGGTATCAGGGCTCGCTTCGGCGCGCTCCCATTTACTGACGGCTTGTCTTGATAAGCCCAATTTAGAAGCAAGTTCTTCTTGTGATAAGCCCTTTTCTTTGCGGAGTTTGATGAGGCGTTCAGCAATTTCAATATTCATAAATTAATCCTCCTTACTAAACAACTACATTTTAGGAAAAGATGGTCGGTTGCATCTACCAAGTCTGCTTTTCAAATGCGCAACTTACGGTTGCATTTTAGCACTTTTTGCCAAAAATGATTGTATCAGCAAAAAATGATGAGCTAAATAAACTTGACCATCTCATAGATCACAAAAATGATGAAGATAAGGAACTTAAGGCGCCATGCTCAGGACAATAAGCAACATGCCGACAAAATAAAACAAACTATTGGCCCTTAAAATCCATTTGTTGTGGCGCATGACAAATTTGTGGATGACGAGGATAAAATCGGAAATCATGAAAAGAACTGCACCCAAGCCCATGAGGGCGCTCGGCGAGATCGGAAACAAAACCAATAATGCGACACCCATCATACCGTGGAGGATAATCGAGGCTAAATAAAATGACATGGGCCATTTCATCTTTCCAAGTTTTAACATGTTGGGAAATTTTTGGGCCAAGAAGATGAATGTGGCAACTAGGACAAACCACGGTATCAAAACCCACCAGAAGTCTCCAAAACCATATCCGCCATTAACAATAGTCGCGAGGTAGTAGCTGACAAAAGCAATGTTGGCGCACAAAAAGAAATCGCCACCTCGGTTCATATCAAATAGCAAGGAGACATCACCCATGAACGCCATGAACAAGGCAATCATCACCAACAAGTGAAAGCTCAGAAAAGTATAATTTTGAAATTGAATGAGTGCGAAGATCAAAAACATCGACGATAGAATTATTTTGTTCGGGGCGCGAAGATACAGTTTCCCACTCGTCTCAGTTATAAAATAGGCGAAGAGCACAACGAGATAGGAAATGACGAACCACAGCATGAATTTTGAACCTCCGAAAGCGAATACGTAATCGCCTCGAATCCATTCTAAAGAAGTGAAGAGAGACAATTTCCAACATTAGCAAACGAGATAGTCTGAGTTTGCGTTACATATGTAATATAACAAAAATGAGGTCTTATCTCAAGGCGAGACGAAACATATTTTGATTCTTGGATACTTGTAGTAAAGCTTTTAAAATCACACGATTCAGATTTGGTTTTTGAGATTAACTAATTACCATATTAACACTTGTGTTATTGATGTCTTTTAAGTAGATATTGTTTCTTTCTTTTCGGTATTTGATTCCCGCTTCATTTAACCTTGTTATCAGCTTTTCGACATGAGAGGCGGGCACGCTGATTGCATACTCGATAAGACCAAGCTGATGGGGGCCTAGGTGAGGATTTCCCGAGCCTCCCCAAGTATTAAAAGCAAGATGATGATGATATCCACCGTCGCTCGTAAAAGAGGCGCTAGGACCATAATAGGAAGTTTTTTGAAAGCCAAGTGCGCCGATGAAGAATGCTTGCGCCTGATCGATGTTATTGACGCGTAAATGGAGATGACCCATTAATGTTTCTTGAGGAATACTTTCATACTCTCCCTCTTCTTTAAGAAGGGAGGCATGATCAATGGCGGCTGTCGTCATCATAATGCCATCCTTTGAGCGCTTCCACTTGTTCGCGGGAACATCGGCATATATCTCGATGCCGTTACCTTCCGGATCAAGGAGGTAAAGAGCTTCGCTGACATCGTGGTCGCTGGCCCCAGACAAAGGGTAATCAATGGCTAATAAGAAATTGAGAAAAACTCCTAAATCACGACGCGCGGGAAGCAGTAAGGCAAAGTGAAATAATCCTGTCGTCTTTTGACTCCTCACCGCTTGTTCATCAACGACGAGATTGACCAAGACGCGGTGATTGGCAGTGCCAAGGCTATAGTAGTTGCCTTGATTTGCTATTAGTTTCATTTTCAAAATGCCAGTATAGAATTCGAGCATTTTTTCGATATTTTTTACTCTTAATGTCACATTTTTGACATGCATCGTTTTTTCGCTATGAAAATCGTTCATATCCTAACCTCTTTTATATGTCACTATTTTATGGAAACATGTTCGATAATGCATAAGATATGCTCACTAAAAGACTTTTTGCCGCTTTCTTAGTTTTTGAAGTATCGGTTGCAGTAAGCGGAGGCTTGCCATCATAAAACGCTGAGGACTTTTCAGTTATTTGCAAAACGCAGACACTAATTAAAAAAATCCGATAAAATCGGACTTTTGATGAATTGGCGCGCCCGAGACGATTCGAACGTCCGACCCCCACCTTAGGAGGGTGGTGCTCTATCCAGCTGAGCTACGAGCGCATTTCTACCTCTAAAATAATAGCAGTTTTATTCTTTCCCACAATAACGATATAAAAAGTTCCCGTAATATCTCTCCAATTGTTTGGTCAATATTTAGGGAACTAATTTATCTGTGCTGGTCGGAACGAAGGGATTCGAACCCTCGACCTCTTGGTCCCGAACCAAGCGCACTACCAAGCTGTGCTACGTCCCGAGTTGACCGCAACTAATTATTATAATGATTTTTAATCAAAATTAAATTCAAAAATAGAAATTTGATTCGTGTCGCCTAAATCATCCAAAACGCCGAGCTTGCTCAGGTGCTCGACATTCGTGTTATTAAGCTTCGTCCGAGAGAGCAAATCCTCCTTGGATATGAACTTGCCGTTTTGCCGTGCCTCGATGACCGAATAGGCAGCGGCTTCGCCGAGGCCGTCCAGAACGCTGAATGGAGGAATGAGGACACCGCGTTCGTGATCGACGGTGAAATTGACGGCATCCGATCTCATTAGATCGATATTGCCAAACTTAAAACCTCTTTCGAGCATTTCAATCGCGACGATCAAGGTGTCGAGAATGCCGACTTCCTTCGGTAGAATTTTCTCGGAGCGATTGATGCTCTTGCGCCTCAACTCTTCGATTCTCGTCGTAATCGCGTCTTCGCCTTTGACCATCGTGTTGAATTCGTATTGCTTGCTGCGGACGCTGAAGAAAACGGCATAGAATTCAAGTGGGTAATAGACTTTAAAATAACCGACGCGCACCGCCATCATAACATAGGCGACAGCGTGGGCTTTCGGGAACAGGTATTCGATGCGTTTACATGAGGAGATAAAAAAATCAGGAACATTGTGCGCGACCATGATCTTTTCAAATTCAGGGGCAATTCCTTTTCCTTTGCGAACCGTTTCCATGACTGTAAAGGCAATCTTTGGTTCGATGCCTTTGGCGATTAGGTAAGACATGATGTCATCGCGACAGCCGATGACATCTTTGAGAGCGAGAATCTTCTGATCGAAGAGAACTTCGAGGTTGTTGGCCCAGACATTCGTGCCGTGTGTCAATCCGGATATGATAACGAGTTCAGCAAAAGTCTTAGGTTTTGTTTTTCTTAAGACGCCGCGGACAAAGTCGGTGCCGAATTCGGGAATAGCTAAGGCCCCTGTCTCAACCTTTAAATAGTTGTTCTTGCGCTTATAGACAGCATCGCTTGAGAAGATGGAGATGACTTTGGCGTCGTCCATCGGAATATCTTCGACATTGATATTTGTCATTTCGCACATCATTTTCAAAGCTAAAGGATCAACATGACCTAAAAGGTCAAGTTTGAGAAGTGAATCGTGTATCGCCCGATAGTCAAAGTGAGTTGTCTTCCATGTCGAAGTTTTGTCGTCGGCCGGATATTGCACAGGAGTAAAATCATAAACTTCCTTGTCATTTGGAATGACCATGATGCCGCCGGGGTGCTGACCAGTTGTCTTTTTAACTCCGGTTAAGGCCGCGGCCAAATAAGCAATCTCGGCGCGGGATATCTCATTGGGATTTCTTCCGAGGCGTTCGAAGTAACCGCGAACATAGCCAAAGGCCGTCTTGTCGGCCGTCGTGCCGATTGTCCCGGCGCGAAATACATTATTTTCACCGAGCAATACCTTCGTGTAATCGTGGGCTCGAGCTTGATAGTCGCTCGGGAAGTTCAAGTCGATATCGGGAATCTTTTCGGCATTGAAGCCGAGAAAGGTCTCAAACGGAATGTCTTGGCCGTCTTTGATGTACTTGCTTCCGCAGACGGGACAATATTTATCTGGCAAATCATATCCCGATGCATATTTGCTATCTTGTCCGAATTCTGAATTCTTACATTTTGGGCAGCGATAGTGAGGCTTGAGAGGATTGACTTCGGTGATGTGCGACATCGTCGCCACAAATGAAGAGCCGACCGAGCCACGACTGCCGACGAGATAGCCGTCTTCTTTTGCCTTGGCGATGATTTTGTGAGCGATGTAGTAGTTCACTGCATAGCCGTTGCTGATGATACCGTTAAGTTCACGATTGAGGCGATCTTCGATATGCTGTGGAAGTGGATTGCCGTACCACTCATGGGCTGTATTGAAGCACAAAGTGCGCAAAAACTCTTCACTTCCCGGGATTTTCGGAGCCGACAGTTGACTTTTGACAGGAAAAATTTCGCTGATTGAATCGGCTATGGAACTCGAATTCTTAACGACGATTTCCTTGGCTTTGTCTTCTCCGAGAAAGCAGAATTCCTTAAGCATCTCGCGCGTTGAACGATAGTGTTGATCAGGATTTTCAAAGTATTCGACTCCCGGCTTTTCATAAGGGTTGGTATTGAGAGGGTGCGGGCGACCACCGACAGCTTTAGCCATGATGTAGACATCGCGGTGAATTTTGTCTTCGGGATTAACATAGTGGGCATCGCCGGTGGCGACGACCGGTTTTCCAATTTCGTCAGCGGCTGAGATGATGTCTTGAATAAAAATTTTAACTTGCTCGTTTGTTTCAATGGAACCGGTATTGACGAGATAAGAATAATTGGGGACGGGTTGAACTTCGATATAGTCGTAAAATTCCATCACGCGTTTCAGGTCATCGTGCGTTCTGGTGCGAACCGTATCAAATACTTCCCCATTAAAACACGCTGAACCATAGAGGAGGCCTTCCCGGTGCTTAATTAGCTCGTGGCGAGGAATCTTCGGTATATCCGCGAAATAGTCGACATGGCTGATCGAGATGAGTTTATATAAGTTTTTTAAGCCGATTTCGTTTTGCGCTAAAACGACGATGTGACGAGGTTTAAGATGGCGAAGGATTGAATCTTTGGCTTTCAAAGACGCTAAATCGGCATGCGTTAATAGCATATTATCTCTGACGAGAATGTTGAGGATTGCCAGCCATACTTCGTTCAATATCCGCGCGTCAAAATCAGCGCGGTGAGCTTCATCATCATTATATGATGTAATTTCAAGATTTCGACAGAGAGCACCTAAGTTGTGATAGCGTGCTTCCGGGAATAGATAACGCGATAGAGCGAGGGTGTCGATGACGGGATTATCGATTTTTTCGGCTCCCGAGCGCAGCAGCGCTTCGTTTAAAAATCCGATATCGAATTCGGCATCGTGCGAAACGAGAATCGCGTCCTTGATAAAATTGCGAATCTTGGCGATGACGTCTTTTTCATTCGGCGCGTCTTTCACCATCTCGTCGGTAATGCGCGTCATCTCCGTGATCTTCTTGGGAATCGCTCGGCCAGGATTAATGAAAAAATCAATCGAATCGACGATCATGCCTTTTTCAAAACGCGTCGCGCCGAATTCGATGATGCGATCGTATTTTGAAGATAAGCCCGTCGTTTCAAAGTCGAAGCACACATAAGTGGCATCGTGAAGCGTGATGTCCTTCGAATTAGAAATATATTTTAGATCATCATCTACCATGTAGAGCTCAGCACCGTAAATCATCTTGATGCCTTGCGCCTTCGCTTCCTTTTGGGCATCAGGATAGCCTTGGACGACGCCGTGGTCGGTGATGGCGATGGCCTTATGCCCCATCGACTTGGCGACCTTGACATATTTTTCAATTTCGCCGACGCCATCCATGTTTGACATCTTTGTGTGGAGGTGGAGTTCGACGCGTTTGTCGTCTTCAGGATCTTTGCGCAGCGGGCTCGTTGGTAAAATATATAAATTGTGGCCCGTGACATTTAATTCATTGTTAAACTTATCGGATTCGACGACGCCTAGGACGCGAATGCTCATGCCGATTTTGTAATCATCAAATTTGTCTTCCTGCCCGTTTTTCGATCCGAACATCTTGACAAAGATGGCGTGGCGGTCATCGCCGACGCCCAAAGTCAAGAAGTTGCGTCCGTTGCCGAAAATGCGTTTGTCGTGACTAAAGATCTTGCCGACAAAGTCGACGCGTTGGCCCTCAGCGATAATATCGCCGATGCTCTCGATGACGGTGTATGTGCCGCCCGCTCGCGAGTTTTGCCGCTTGCGATCTTCAAGCATCGCTTTCTTGTTGGAACGCATGATGCTCAGCATCTTTTTTTCAACATCGGCAAGCTCTTCTTTATGCTGTTCTTCGATCGATTTTGGATCGCGGTAATAAGTTGTGTCTTCGTCTCCTTCAGACTCGAATTCTTCAATGACTTTTTCGGCTTTTTTGGTGAGGGCTTCGAGTTTGCTTGCGGAAACGGTAATAGCTTTTTCTTCGGGGACGAATTCATCTAAAATCGCGAACTCATAGCAAAGAAAATGAAAAAAATCCTTCAGTTCCGCCATGATAGGAGAAAAATTCTCGCGTTTTTGCTCATTGTGAAAGGTCAGTACGATATTTTCGTGATCATCGCGTATCTCAAATGGAGTGTTGGCGCGATAGTTGGCGCGATACCAATTCTCAATGATGTGGACGGCATCGTAAAACGACGGTTTCTCTTTATAAGAAAAGGTGACGGTATAAGGATAGGTGATTTTGCTCAATCCCCTCTGAAAGCGCTCGAGGAGATGATATTGCCAAGGGGTGTCCTTGACAATCGCCATGTCGACTTGGGTCTTATCGATCGGATTCATGCCGACGAGATCAAAATCAAGATCAAAAACCTCGACATCAGCGATGTCCAGCGAATTGAGAAAACGAACCATCTTGTTGTTCATGATCAATTAGAATAAATGGACGATATCCTTAATGGTTATGAAAATCATTAGACCAAAGAGTAAGACGAGACCGACCGCCGAGATGATGGCTTTAACTTTGGTCGGCACTTTTTTACGCGTGATCGCTTCGATGGCGGTCACGACAAGTTGCCATCCATCAAGACCGGGGAAGGGCAAGAGATTAAAGATGGCTAAGTTGACTGAGATGAGACCCCATAGATAAAGATAACTGGCAAAGCCAAAATCAGCCAAAATCGTCGAAGAGGTCGAAAAGATTCCGACGATGCCCGAAACTTCACCGCTGCCGGTAAAGAGCATGCCGATACCACGAACCACAGCTGTATTGGCATAGGCGAAGTCCTGCCATGTCGCCTTTAGGGCGTCGCCAAAGCTCCGCCACTGACGCGTGAAGGTAAACGACATGCCGAGACTAGCGAAAGCCAGCGGTTCATTGAGCCCCGGTGAAACGATGGTAAAAATTAAATCATAAAAGGTTTGGTTAATCGCTTCGCCATCATCGTTTAACTCATATGTCGAGATGTTAGCGACAAAGGAATCGTCAATGACAAAATCGTTGGCGGTATAGACTTTAGTAAAGTCGGGAATATTAGCGATTTTTCCTTCGTCGAGAAGAGCGATGTATGAATCATCGACCCCAGCAGCGCTCGCCGCTTCGCCGTCGGCGAATGGCAAATAGAGTTTAACACCATCTTCAAGTTTGGGATTATCGCGCACTTTATTCGGCAAGAAGCCGAGAACATAAGTGCTTTCGTTAAAGTTGACAGAACTATCGATGATCAGCGTTTGGCTGTCGCCATGAATGAAATTGACATATCCGAGCCGGTCGCCGGTGCGAATGCCCGCTTCGTAGGCCGGTGAAGCCTCGGCGATAACGCTTTCGCCTTGAAAGTAATAATAGGGCAGGGCGGTATTGGAGACGAAGAACAGCGTCATGCCAAGCACCATATTCAAGACGATGCCAGCCGACAAGATAATCGCTCGCTTCCATTTTTTAACGCCTTCGAGGCTTCGCTCTTCGCCGATGACGACTCCATCGGGAAGTTCCGTCCCCTCGCCATACATCAAGACATAGCCGCCCAAGGGAATGGAGCCGATAGAAAAGGTCGTCTCGCCACCTTTTTTCTTGCGCTTAAAAAACTTGGGGCCAAAGCCGATGGAAAACTCAATGCAATAAACCTTGAAGAGTTTCGCCGTCATAAAATGGCCGAGTTCGTGAATCGTAATCAAAACTCCAAGGGAGACAAGAAAGAGGACGAGATTGAGAATAAATGTTAATACTTGCATGTTAATTACCTAATACTTTTCTGAGATGGAGGCGAGTTAGACGGTCAGCTTCGATGACGTTGCGAATCGTTTGTCTTTTTACTTTAACATAGTTAAGCTCTTTTGCAATCAATTCGGAAATCGAAAGAAACGGAATACGGTTTTCCAAGAAGGCATAGACGGCCACTTCGTTGGCGGCATTGAGAACAGCGAGCGCTGTACCGCCCATGCGCAAAGCTTCTTTTGCCAATGCCACACACGGATATTTCGCAGCGTCAAAAGCATGAAAGTGAAAATTGTCGAGTTGCTTTAGCGATTTTATTCGTGTGCAAGAGAATTGGGTTTGACCTTCAAAAAGAGCATAGGTGATCGGAACTCTCATGTCCGGTTCGCTAATGTCGGCAAGCAGGGTTCCGTCATCTAATTTGACAAGCGAGTGAACATGGCTCTCATCATGCATGAGGATATCGATTTTATCAATTTCATAATTAAACAGGTAATGAGCTTCAATAATTTCGAAACCCTTATTCATCATCGTTGCCGAGTCGATGGTGATCTTCGCTCCCATCTGCCAGGTTGGATGCTTTAAAGCATCTGCGGCTTTGACGTCTGAGAGTTGCTCCTTGCTATGATTTCGAAAAGCGCCTCCGGAAGCGGTTAAAATGAGTTTGCTGACATGGTCCTGCACAGCCTGGCTCAAGCATTTGGCCAAGGCGACGTGTTCAGAATCAATCGGATAAATCTTGCCATACCCTTTTTTAAGAAGGCGATTGACGATTTCGCCGCCGACGACCAAACTCTCCTTATTGGCGAGGCATATCGTCGCTTTCTTTTTTAAGGCGGCAATCGTCGGGGGAAAGCCGGCAAAACCGACTAGAGCGTTGACGACGAGGTCGTACTTGGCCTTCTTGACAATCTTGATGAGACCCTCGTCACCGCTAAAGAAGGAAATGCGGGGATGTTGCTGTTTGAAGATATCGATATATTCGCCGTGCTTGATACACACACATTTAACCGAAGGGTGAAGGCGAATGATAGTCGAGACGAGATCAACTTTTTCTCCGACCGAAAAAGCTACCAGTTCAAAATTTCCGTTATTAGAGGAGATGACATCGAGAGTCTGCTGTCCGATGCTCCCCGATGCTCCGAGTAAAAGGACGCGCTTCATAAGAAGAAATCCCACCCATTGTTGATGAAGATGATGAGACTTGCGATGACGATTGCCGCAAAAAGGGCAGAATCAAGACGGTCTAAGACACCGCCATGACCTTTGAGCAAAGTGCCGAAATCCTTAATATCATAATGGCGTTTTACAGAGCTGAATGTAAAATCGCCGAGATTGCCGATAATCGGCATCGCAAGAGATAAGAGGATGATCCAATACCATTTATCAGGAGTTAAAAAGGGCAGAATTGGATAACCGAGATAGCCGACGAGCAAGGCGAGTCCGGTCGAAAAGAGAAAGCTGAAGAGAATACCTCCGAAAAACCCTTCCCATGTCTTCTTCGGAGAAATGCGAGGATTTACCTTGTTACGACCGAACAAAACACCAATGAAATAAGCGCCGATGTCATTGATCATGACTCCGACCGCTAGATATATAAGGAGAAACGCCGAGTGCAAGTACTCAAAAAATGGAGTCGTCGTGTCGACTGTGCTATCGGCTGCCCCAAAAGCGAACTTCGAATATGGGTAGTAGCGCATAAAGAGCAGCGACTGCATGCCCAGAGCCACCACCACAATCATCGTGAATAAGTAGCTCGCATCGTGAATAGTAAATTTATCATTGGCTAAGACGACGAGGAAAAATACGCCGGCCGCCACGGCAATGGCAATGGTCGAGACCGAAAGCGTATTAAATCCTTTTTCGATGGCAAAGACATAATTTTGGGGAGAATCGCGAAATTGTAAAACTTGGTTTTTAATAAAAACCCAGTAGACCAAAGAGAACATGACGACGAAACAAAAGATATAGATGAAGAGCGAAAAACGCCTTTTCCTTTCGACATAGACAATCTCGTGAGTGGCAATAGCCACCACTAAGAAGATGAGAGCAAAATAAAACCAGCCGCCGAGAAAGGCACACGGAAGGCATAAGACGGCCAGGATGATAGAGGTGATGATACGCGTCTTCATTGTCGCCTTAGTGTCTGGCGACAACTCGTTTGGCGTAATTTTATACATGTTATTATTCATTTTTCAGTCCCCCAAAACGGCGGTTTCGGCTTTCAAATTCTTTGAGGCAGGCGATGAGCGCTTCGCGGTCAAAATCGGGCCAATGCACTTTCGTAAAAATAAATTCAGCATAGGCGTTTTGCCAGAGCAAATAATTAGATAGGCGATATTCGCCGCTCGTGCGAATCATCAAATCGACAGGGGGGAGATGAGAGGTATATAAATGTTGGGAAAAGGTCTCTTCGTTGATGTCTTCGGTTTTAATTTCGCCTTTGGCGACTTTATTGGCGATTAGTTTTGTCGCTCGAACGATTTCTTGTTGTCCGCCATAGTTAAGGCAGATATTCATCACGTGCCTTGTCAAGTGCTTTGTGGCTTCAATCGCATCGGCGATCGTCTTCTGCGTCTTGAGAGGAAGGCGGCTCACATCTCCGGAAACCATGACTTGGACACCGTCGCGGATGAGCGTTGCCAATTCGCGCTTGAAGAATAATTCAAGGTAATTAAAAAGGTGGTTAATCTCAGCTTTTGGCCGCTTCCAATTTTCGGTTGAAAAGGCATATAAAGAGATGACGCGAATCTCAAATTCCATGCAAGCGTTGAGGACATCGATGATACGCTCGCACGCCTCTTTGTGACCGAGGTGGCGCGGTAGACCGCGAGCTTGGGCCCAACGCCCATTGCCATCCATGATAAAAGCCACATGCGATATCGATTTTTGCAATTTAAAGGCTTTTTGCTGTTCTTTTTCTTGAGCCGCAACCATACAAATAGTATACATTGTGCAGGCGCACTATAAAAGAATCAATCGGCGAAATCTTTTTGTATAAAAAAGAAAGAGCGGATTACCCGCCCTATATCGACATGATTTCTTTTTCTTTTCCGGTCAGGACTTCTTCAATTTTTTTGTTTGATTCATCCGTCACTTTTTGCACTTCGTTTTCGATGCGTTTTTTCAAATCGTCGCTGTAATCCTCTGAACTCTTGACGAAATCGACGTATTCGCGACGGATATTGCGCACGGCGACTTTTGCCTCTTCGGCATAAATTTTTGCGCGCTTGACCAAGTCGCGGCGCGTCTCTTCGGTGAGGGCCGGAATAATCAGGCGAATTTGATCGGCGTCGACAAGCGGATTAATACTTAAATCACTGGCGTTAATCGCCGAGACGATCGAGCGAAGATCACCGCGATCATAAGGCTTAATCAACAGTTGCCGCGGTTCGGGAATGGAGATGGAAGCGATCTGGCCGATGAGGATTTTATCGCCGTAATACTCGACCTCGATGCGATCGAGGAGGGCGGCGTTGGCACGTCCGGTGCGCAATGTGTTGAGGTTAGCTTTGAAGACTTGAATCGTCTTCTCCATCTTATCGAGGGCTTCAAGGGCTAGTTCATCCATATTAATTATCCTTTCTTGACGATTGTGCCGATTTTTTCTCCGTTGAGAACGCGGAGGAAATTGCTCGTGTCGTTCATATTAAACACATGAACGATAATATCTTCATATTGTATCATGCTGACAGCCGTCTGGTCCATGACTTGCAGGTTTCTCGTCAGGAGCTCACCAAAGGTGATTTCTGGAATAAAGTTTGCGTCTTTGTTCGTGCGGGGATCATCATCATAGACGCCATCGACGCCATTCTTGGCCATCAAGATAGCATCTGCTTCAACTTCGATGGCTCGTAATGTCGCGGTCGTATCGGTCGTAAAGAAAGGATTTCCGGTCCCGCCGCCAAAGATGACGACGCGACCTTTTTCCATGTGGGAAATCGCTCTTTTTTTAATGTATGGTTCGCTGACGGCTTTGACTTCAATCGCCGACATGACGCGGCATTCAAGACCGGTTTTTTCAATCGCGCTTTGAAGGGCGAGAGCATTGATGATCGTACCGAGCATGCCCATGTAGTCGGCCGTGCTTCTTTCGATGCCGATTTGCTCGGCGAGTTTACCGCGCCATATGTTACCGGCTCCGACGACGATGGCGATTTGCACGCCTTGCTCATACATCGACTTGATCGCCGTGGCGACGATGTCCAAATGCTTAGCGTCGAGAATGAGCTTCTGCCGGTTGTCAGATAAGGCTTCTCCCGATAATTTAAGCAGGATTCGTTTGTAGTTTATCATAAGATCTCCTTAAGAAAAAACACTCTTAAAGAGTGTTATTTCACTTGACTCATCACTTCTTCAGCGAAGTCACAGCATTTCTTCTCAATGCCTTCTCCGACTTGGAAGCGAACGAATTTAAGAACTTTATTGCCTTTGGCTTTCAATACCTCGGCGACGCTTTTTTCACCATCGAGCAAATAAGTCTGTTCGACAAGTGTTGTCTCGCTTAATAATTTGTTAACTTTTCCGAGGATGATACCATCGAGAATATTGGCAGGCTTGCTCGCTAATTTCTCGTCGGATTTAGCTAATTCGCGAGCGATATTCTTTTCGTGTTCGATGACATCGGCGGGAATTTCATCTTTGCTGACATAAGTCGGATTGTTAGCGGCGATATGCATCGCTAAGCCTTTGCCGAGTTCAGCGTCATCTTTGGCAAGCAAGACGAGGACGGAAATCTTGCCATTCATATGAATGTATGAGCTGAGTCCCTGACCATCCGCTGCCTTGAGAATTTCAAAACGGCGGTAGTCGAGTTTTTCGCCTAATGCGACTGCTGCGTCGGTGAGATGCTGTGCCACCAAGACGCGAGCGGCGTCGATATCCGCCGGCTCTTCGTGGAGCGTCTCTTGGGCGAGATTGTCGACGAGAGCGATGAATTTATCGCCGCGGGCGACAAAGTCGGTTTCGCAGTTTACTTCGAGGACGATGCCTTTGCCACATCCTTCGCAGACGCGTACTTTCGTCAATCCTTCGGCGGCGATGCGGCTTGCCTTTTTGGCAGCTTTAGCAATGCCTTTTTCGCGGAGCCAATCGATGGCTTTTTCGACATCGAGGTTATTTTCTTCAAGAGCTTTTTTGCAATCCATCATGCCTGCGCCAGTGCGTTCACGAAGGACTTTGATTAATTCAATTAGGTTGTTTGAGGCCATTATTTCTCCTCCGCATTATCGGGTTCTTCAGCTTTAGGAGCTGCTTTTTTGGTCACTTTTTTAACCGGTTTTGGTTCTTCGACCTTGACTTCGGCTTCGGCTTTTTCTTCAGCAGCTGGAGCTTCGGCTGCTTCTTCTTCAACTTCTGGTTTGCGATCGCGATTATCGCGATTGAAATCTTCGCGTTTGGCGGCGCGCATGGCTTGATAGCGCTCGTATCTTTCCTGACGCTCCTTGCGGGCGGCGCGAATTGCAGCAAGGCGCTCTTGATTTTCTTTATCAGCTTGGCGAATGGCGTCTTTCATCGTCACTTCTTCGCCTTCGTCTTTGGTGTAGGCGACAACCGGGATTCCTCCCTTGGCTTCGACGACGGCATCGGCGAGAACGCTGATGATTAAGCGAACGGAACGGACGGCATCATCGTTGGCCGGAATTGGATAATCTAAGACATCGGGATCAGAATTAGTGTCGACGATACCAAAAACCGGTATCTTGAGTTTGCGCGCTTCGCGGACAGCGTTGCGTTCGACTTCTGGGTCGACGACGATGACGGCTTGCGGAAGGCGGCGCATTTCTTTAATGCCCGATAAAGTATAAGCTAGTTTTTCTTTTTCTTTACGTAGGAGAGCAGCTTCTTTTTTAGGAAGGCGTTCGAGGACGCCATCGACTTCTTTGCCCTCTAACTGTTTGAGATAGCGAATGCGACTTTCGATTGTTTTATAGTTGGTGAGCGTTCCGCCTAACCAGCGGTTAGTAATATAGAAACTACCAGAGCGAAGAGCTTCTTCGGTGACGGCTTCTTGACATTGCTTTTTGGTGCCGACAAAGAGAACTTTGCCGTTTTGGCTAACGATTTCGAACAAGGCTTTGTAAGCGATGCTGATCGCTTCGGCGCTCTTGGCTAAATCGATGATGTAAATACCATTGCGGGCACCGTAGATGTAGCGAGCCATCTTCGGATTCCATTTGCGAGTTTGATGGCCGAAGTGGACACCGCCCTCTAACAGCTTCTTCATCGTGATGATTGGCTGCGATTCGTCATGGAGAACCATCTTCATGACATCTTCTTGTTTTGGCGCCGTTTCCGCTACTGCTTCGACGGCAACCTTTTCTTCTTCACTCATTGTGAACCTCCAATTTGTTTTTCCCTCCACTACTTCCAACAACGATCCCTCATCGGTGCCCCGTGGCGGTGATGAGACTAGGACGTTGAATCCATAGTGTGTGTAGTCTCTCTTTTGAGAGCCGATTTATTATAACACACGCGCCCCAGCATAGACAAGGAAAGAAAAAATGAGCCATGATATTTTGTATCATAGCCCTGAGATAGCGTCTTTTTACTTCTTTTTAGCCCGAGGGTGAGAGAAGAGATATTGATTTTTCATCGCCTCTTGCGAGACATGAGTGTAAACTTGGGTTGTATTTAGACTTTCGTGACCGAGCAGTTCCTGAATGACGCGGAGATCGGCACCCCCTTCGAGGAGATGGGTGGCAAAGGAATGCCGTAATAAGTGGGGATGAAGGCCGAGGTAAAGACCGGTCTTTTTTTCTATCTCTTTAAGGATGTATTCAAGACCTCTAGTCGTGAGTTTTCGCCCCTGAGAATTAAGAAAAAAGAAGCGGATATCGCGAAGTAATTCATCTTTGACAAGAAGGTTTTCCCGTGTTGTGTCTCGATAGTTTTCCAATGCTTCTTTCGCGTTAATCGAAAAAGGTACGATTCTCTCTTTTTTTCCCTTGCCGATGACGCGAATGGCCCGAGTGCGAAAATCGATATCCGCCAACTTGACATTAATCAGTTCTTCAGCTCGCATTCCCGAGGCGTAGAGAAGTTCGATGATGGCAGTATCGCGAGGGGCCAAAAAATCCTTGCGCTTGCTGTTTTCCAAAATGAGATTTTCAACTTGTTCAAGATATAAGGTCTGAGGGTAGCGAATGTCTTTTTTGGGCGTCTGGATAAAAGCAAAAGGATTGCGAGGGAGATATTTTTTGTTCTTCATGAATTCAAAATGGTGGCGAAGGGCGGCGATGCGCCTCGCGCAAGAGCGTTTTGATATGCCGTTTTGGAGTTCAACCGTCAAAAAATTGCGAATTACTCCGGAATCGACTTGATCAGCCCCGAGACCTTCTTGATGAAGATATTTGTAAAACTTATCGATATCGCTCCGATAGGAGGCGATTGTTCGCTCCGAAAAAAGTCTCTCACCGCGCAAATGGTCGATAAATTCTTGCGTCTGCTTATTCATTGGCTTCCTTCCAATATTTTTCGATATCGACAAGCGAACGCGCGATGTCGTTTTCGCGGTGACGTTTATTGGCATTTTCGAGGATCCCAAAATTGGCATTCATCGGCGAAAAATCTAAGGGGTTGGCTTTCGTGACATAGCGAATGAGCGAGCCGACTATCGTCGACGTCGGCGGCAAAATAGGCTTCTTAGCAGCGAGGAGGCGATTGGCAATTATGCCAGCGATAATTCCTGTCGCGGCGCTTTCGACATAGCCTTCGACCCCAGAAAGTTGTCCGGCGACGATAACATTGTTTTTGTTCTTTATAGCAAGATGTTCATCAAGCACTGCCGGGCTATTGATATAGGTGTTGCGATGCATGAGCCCAAAGCGGACAAACTCGGCGTTTTGAAGACCGGGAATAAGACGAAAGACGCGCTCTTGCTCGCGATAGGTGAGATTAGTCTGAAAGCCGACGATGTTATAGAGGCTGCCGATGAGGTTGTCTTGACGGAGTTGGACGACGGCATAGGGAGGATTCTGGCGATCTAGTGCGAGGCCTTTTGGCTTTAAAGGTCCATAGCGAAGTGTGTCGATGCCTCTCTTGGCAAGAACCTCGATCGGCAGGCAGCCCTCAAAATATTGGCTTTCAAAAGCGTGCAGTTTAACCGTTTCGGCCTTGCTTAATTCTTCAACGAAGCGATAATAGTTCTCCTTATCGAAGGGGCAATTGAGATAGCTATCGTCTCCTTGCTCGTAACGGGATTTATAGTAGGCGATGCTCATATCGATGCTGTCTCTGTTGATAATTGGGGCACTGGCATCATAAAAAGACAGGGCCTTAGTTTCGATAATCCGACCTAATTCTAAGACCATTTCATCGCTTGTCAAAGGTCCGGTAGCGAGAATAGTCAACTCATCCGTCAACGATTTTACATCCGCTTTATGAATAAAAATATTCGGTTTTTGCCGTATTTTTTCTGTTATTATCTGTGCAAATAACTCACGATCAACACTGAGGGCATTACCGCTTGGAACTTGCGACAAGGTGGCGGCTTCCATCGTCAGGGAGCGCATGATTCGCATCTCTTCTTTGAGGAGGCCACAGGCATTGTCGAGGCGGTTGCTCTTAAGCGAATTTGAGCAGACCAATTCGGCAAATAAGCCGCTTTGATGAGCGGGGGTCATGTGTTCGGGACGCTTTTCAAAGAGATGAACTTCATGGCCTTTTTCGGCGAGATAAAAAGCGGCTTCGACGCCGGCTAGACCTGCTCCGATGACATTGATTTTTCCCATGTGTCTATTATATAGCAAAAGCAGATGGTTGCCTCCATCTGCTCTTTCATTTTATTTGTAGTTTTTGCTGTAAGCGCACTTCGGGTAGTTGCTGCAACCGATGAATTTTTTACCGCGATAGGTTCGAACCTTTAGGTCACCACCGCATTTGGGACATAATCCGACCACTTCTTCTTCGTGGTCGTGAGGATGAGTGTGATGGGTCACCGCTTTCGATTTGTCATTTCGTGAATAAGTGCAAGAAGGATATCCGCTGCAAGCGATAAATGATTTATTTTTCCCGTATTTCCGACGCAGGAGAGGCTTTCCGCAAACCGGGCAATCTTCGCCAATATAGTCAGGCGCAACCGGCTCGGGTTTTTTAATGTATTTGCATGTCGGATATGAACTGCAAGCAATGAATGTGCCATGTCGGCTTTTTTTCACGACGAGCGGGCTGCCGCATTTTGGACAAGATTCACCTGTCTCTTCTTCCGGTTCTTTGTACATCGCCTGATACACTTGTTGGACTTTTTGTTCAAACGGACCATAGAAATTCGAAAGCATTTCAAGATGCTTAATCTTTCCAAACTGAATTTGATCGAGTTCTGATTCCATTTTTGCCGTGTATTTTAAATCGGCGAATTCCGGAAAATATTTAGCGATGACCGTCGCCGTCTTGATGCCTTGTTCGGTCGCGCGAATGCCTTCTTTGCCCATCTCGATATATTTTCTGGTGAGCAAAAGTTTGATTGTCGAAGCATAGGTCGATGGTCGTCCGATGCCGGCTTCTTCCATGAGCTGCACGACTTTAGCTTCGCTATAACGAGCGGGTGGCGTTGTGAATTTTTGCACTTTTTGTTTCTTAAGTATCTTAAAGCTGGTGCCTTTTTGCATGAGTGGGGTGCAGATGATATCAGTTTCCTCATCTTCATAAAGACGGCGATGACCATCAAAAAGGACCTTCTTGCTGTCGAGCTTGAATTCTAATTGTCCGCTTTTTAATATGGCGGTCGAAATTTCTTCTTTGGCATCTGTCATCAAAGAGGCCAAGGCGCGGTTGTAGATTAAGCGATATAGTTTCACTTGATCTGATGATAAGTATTTAGCGACGCTTTCGGGCGTCCGGTGATTGGCTGTCGGGCGAATTGCCTCGTGGGCATCTTGGCCAAGGGGTGTCGCTTTTTCCTTTTTGACGACGCCGATGTATTCAGCGCCAAAATTTTCGGTGATATATTTGCGCGCCCTTTGAATATAAGTGTCGCTTAAGCGCGTCGAATCGGTGCGAATGTAAGTGACGAGACCAACGTGTTCTTCACCGACGGTAAAACCTTCGTATAAACTTTGGGCAATCGAAGCTGTTTTGGATGTCGAAAAGCGAAAGCGATTTGATGCTTCTTGTTGCAAGGTCGAAGTTTTAAAAGGCGGTTTGCTCGAAACGCTACGAATCTTTTTGATGATTTCATCAACAGTCAAAGTGTCGCCTAGCTGAGTAAAAATTTGCGCGGCGCTTTTCTCATCTTTTAAGTCGAGGTTAACGCCTCCCGCTTTCGCGAGTTTAAGGGTGTAGATTTTTCCGCATATTTCGACATCGACCAAAATTTCCCAGTATTCTTCGGGAACGAATTTAGCTATTTCTTTTTCGTGATCGGTGATAATTTTCAAAGTCGCGGACTGAACGCGTCCGGCAGATGGCGAACGCAATTTTTTCTGCATCAAAGATGACAGTTTAAAACCGATGACGCGGTCTAAGATACGCCTCGTCTCCTGCGAGTTGACGAGATTCATATCGATGGTGCGAGGACTTTGTATGGCGGCTTGAATCGAATCGCGGGTAATTTCGTGAAATTCGAGGCGCTTAGTCTTTTCGATTTTCAATTTAAGCATATCGGCCAAGTGCCAAGCGATGGCTTCGCCTTCGCGGTCCGGGTCGGTCGCCAGTAAAATTTCTTCAGCTTTTTTAGCCTCAGATCTTATTTTTTCCCAAATCGCGCTCTTTTTGGGCATCAATTTATAGTTAGGTTTGAAGTTGTTTTCGACATCGATGCCGAGACCACCTTTGCCGGAGGTCGCCAAGTCACGCAAGTGACCTTGGGTCGCCAAAATATTAAAACCGGGACCGAGATATCGGCTGAATGATTCACTCTTTTTTGGCGATTCGACGATGACGAGTTTCATGGTAGTCCTCAGTTGTACAATTGATAAATATAGATATCGTCACCGACTTTGTCAATCGTTTTAGAACGGCCAATTTTTCTTAAAGTAAATACTTATTTCCTTTAAAGATATTAGTTATATTTTTGGACGTCGCGTAATTCTTGACTACTGACTTCAATTCCCATTTCTTCATATACATCATTTGCGTTTTCGACGAGTTTTGCCCCTTGCTTGATGAGGCTGTTACATGCCGATGAAGCGTCTGCCGGGTAAGGTACACAGCACACATCTCGGCCTTGTGAGAGGGCATAACTGACGGTGATCAGAGTTCCGGACTTCAAGTCTGCCTCGCCGACCACCACCGATTTGGCGAGCATGGCGATAATTCGATTGCGGAGGGGAAATTGGCTATGGTCAGGTTCGACGCGATTAGGATATTCGCTGATTACTAAGTGGTTTTCTTTCATAATTTTGTAGAGTTCAAGATTTTCGCGCGGGTAGCAATAGTCAATGCCTGAACCTAACACCGCGATTGTCTTGCCTTTGACATTTATTGCCGTTTCGTGCGCGACGGCATCGATACCTTTGGCCATCCCTGAGACGATAATCATCTTTTTTGCTAAATCGGTGACGATGATACGCGTCATTTTCTTTCCGTAATCACTCGCCTTTCGGCTTCCGATAAAAGCAACCGTCTCCTGCGGATGCTCGATAAGGCTCAGGTCTCCGTAATAGAAAAGAACAAAAGGGGGCTTGTGGGTTTGCTTCAGGTGATCTGGATAGTTTTTATCAATGATTGTGATAGCGTTGGCTTTTAACGTCGCAAGCAGATCGTTAAAAGAGGCGTCATCGATTGGCTCTTTGCGCTTAATCGCTCCATAGATATCGTCCCAGTTGCCTTTATACTTAATCGCTAAGTAAATTAAAATATCTCTTCCGGTCATAAAAAACCTCCACTTGATATATAAGGGAGGATTTATCTGTTAACTGCTATTTTTTTATAAGAGGCTGACTCTATCAAAAAGTAGACGGGCGACGGGTCTATATGAGTAGCGATGAATTCCTTTTATCGGTCCGTTGCGCATGAGTGCTTGAATGTGAGCTTTTGTCGGATATCCTTTATTGTTTTTAAATCCGAAATCAGGGTATTGCTTATCTAAATCGAGCATAATATCGTCGCGAATGACTTTGGCGAGGATCGAGGCGGCGGCAATCGCCCGGACCTTAGCATCGCCTTTGATGATATTTAAAACCGGAACATCATATCCTTGTAGCGGCATGGCATCAGTCATAATCAAATCAATGGGAACGGAGATTTGATCCAGCGCCATTTTCATCGCTAATTTCGAAGCTTGGTAAATGTTGATTTCGTCAATTGTCTCGGGGCTCACAATGCCTATTCCATAAGATAGGGCATTGGCGATAATATCGTTAAAAAGGAGCCGCCTTTTTTTAGCGGACAATTGCTTTGAATCGTTAACCTCATTATTTAAATACATGCGCGGGAGCACGATTGCGCACGCGACAACCGGACCGGCTAAAGGACCGCGGCCGGCTTCGTCGACCCCGGCGATGTTTTGAGTCCTATCGGAATAATATGAATCTTCGAACGTCAAAAGCATATTAAAGTTTCTCGAGGCTAAGGCGGGTGATCTTGCCGTTGCGAAAATCGTTGAGGAGCGTGCTGATGGCGCGGTTGAGATCCGGCTTCCCACCATCGATGATGCCGATGCGTGAGCCGATTTCCGCAATGATTGTCGCTTCGTTCTTTTGCTGAACATCGGTAAGCGAATAGGCTGAAGAAAGAGCGGTTAAATGGTTCTTTTTGAGGTACTGTATAATTTTATATGCGAGCTCTTCTTTGGGCAGAATGTCTTCTTTGACCATGCCTAGAAGGGCTAAGTTAATCGCATAATCAGGATTGTCGAATTTCATCGGTAAAATTCCTGGCGTATCGAGCAGTTCAAACTTATTATCGACTTTGACCCACTGCTGGGCTTTGGTCTTGCCGGGGCGGTTTTCAACTTGAGCGACTCTTTTTTTAACCAGCTTGTTGATAAGCGTCGATTTACCGACGTTTGGCACGCCGACGACCATAATCCTCAGAGGCTGAGGTTTGAGTCCTCGCGCGGCTTCTTTTTGCCGTTTTTCGCCATCGGATGAGCAGATGGCCTTGAGAAGTTTTGCCAAATCTTTTGGCTCTGTCAAATCGACGCTGATGGCGCGTTGACCTTCAGCGACAAAATGGTCGATCCATTTTTTAGTCTCGGCTTCAAGGGCTAGATCGCTCTTGGTTAAAACGATGAGGCGTTGGCGTTTCTTGATTTGATTGAGGACATCTTGATTTGCCGAACTTAAAACGGCGCGAGCGTCGCGAAGTTCGACGACGAGGTCGACAAGCGCGGCTTTAGCGCCGATTTCGCGCAGAGCGCGATTCATATGCCCCGGAAACCAGTGGATGTTAGGCATCTCTCCACCTCAGCGACTGGGGCCACGAAAAGTTGACGCGACCGGCTTGGCATGACTGCCCGGGTTCGCAGACGAGGACACATGTACCTTCAAGAGCGATGGCGACGCCTTCAATAAAATTGTATTTAATGATGTAGCCTCCGCTTGAATCGCTGCTGTGCTGACGGTTGTCGCCTAAGACATAGTATTCATCGTCGCCGAGCGTTTTGGGGCTATCTTCTTTCGGGATGTTTGCGCCGCTATAATCTTTTTGCCGCAAGATGGCCTCTGAGCCAAAAGTCTGAGGGATTAAAACGCCTTCGCTCGCACCTTCGGGAATGAGATAGAAGTCACCGTTTGTCGCTTCGTTGGGCGAGGTGCTCACAAAGTAAAAAGTCTCACCTGGAAGAGCGATAACTCTCTTGATTTTATCGCTGATATCGTCTTCGCTGTACTTGGTGACGATGATATCAAAGCGCCGAATGCCTTGCTTGGTAAACTCATGAGTATCCATAATGCCGTAATCGACAGTTGCACCATTTAACGATTTTGAGTAATTAAAGGTTTGCCCGATGAGCGTGCCATCGCTATAAGTTGCGTTACCGTTTAGTGTCGGATACATCGATTGACCGTTAACAAAAAAGGAGCGGTAGTAGAGGTTATGAAAGATGACGACATTGCCGACGATGAGGGCCGAGACGAAAAAAATCGTAAAGAGAATTTTAAGAAAAACACGCAAAGGGTTGCGCTTAATACCCAATTCTCGGCGAATTTGGCGATCATTTTTGGGGTTGCCTGTCGGCTCTAAATATGTGTCGACCATAAATACCTATGATTTAGTATAATACGGATTAATAATTTTACAATAAAACCATTTTGGTTTTAATAAACGGAAGATAAGAAAAGGCCCTCGAGATGCGAGAGCCTTTTTCGCTGGGATTAAAGAATTTCTTTAATGCGAGCCTTTTTGCCAGATAGTTGACGCAGATAGTTGATTTTGTTGCGGCGAACTTTACCCTTTTTGATCAACTCGATTTTAGCGATGGCTGGCGAGTGGAGCAAGAATGTCCGTTCGACACCGACGCCTGACGAGATTTTTCTGACGGTAAAGGTGGCGCTGACACCCGAGCCACGGCGTTGCATGACGACGCCTTCGTAAGCCTGGAGACGTTCTTTTTTGTTTTCGATGATACGCACGAAAACCTTGACGGTGTCTCCGGAGCTGAAATCAATGAGGTCGGATTTGAGTTGTGAAGCGGTAACTTCGTTAACGATGTTGGAATTCATTGTTTATTCCCTCCTTTTCATGTGGTTTCTTAAGGCGTTCATGTCCCGATTTTTGACAGCGGACCGTCCGCAGCGCATTTTAACGCGCTTAGTTATATTACCAAATAAGTATTTGGTTGACAAGAAACATTTATTGCGTGTTTGCTGTCAAGTATTTTTGCTTG
>Ga0116161_1000523_pt1 | contig 43158 bp, 34 predicted proteins | sample AD_JPNAS3_MetaG_FD_89877 | JGI IMG/M metagenome (GOLD analysis project Ga0116161, IMG submission 89877) | Active sludge microbial communities of municipal wastewater-treating anaerobic digesters from Japan - AD_JPNAS3_MetaG | ecosystem: Engineered > Bioreactor > Anaerobic > Digestate | place... | reverse complement strand
GTCAAGAACGGCAAGGGTGCCTACGGCTACAACGTAGCGACCGGTCAGTACACGGATCTGGTCAAGGACGGCGTGCTGGATCCGGCCAAGGTCACGCGCAGCGCGCTGCAGAATGCGGCGTCGATCGCGGGCCTGCTGCTGATCACCGAGTGCATGGTCACGGAAATTCCTGAGAAGAAGGAAGCTCCGGCGCCGAACCCGGGCATGGGCGGCATGGACATGTAAGAGACGCAGAGCCGCTGGCGGTTCGCCGTTAGCGGCTCGGCCTTTTCTTTTCACGTGCCACGCCCCGTGCGGCCAAAACCGCGCGGGGCGCGGTTTTTTTGCGCGCCTGCATTTCACGAAGGGCAGCCACAAAAAAAACTGACCGTCACAATCTGTGATGATCAGTGGAAACATGGAGGTGCGAAGCGGAATTGAACCGCTGTACGAGGTTTTGCAGACCTCTGCCTAACCACTCGGCCATCGCACCCTTATGAAAAATTTACTTTTTCATCGCGGCGCGCAGCTTCTGGTTGATCCGCTTGTTGCGGGCTTCCCGGCGCTGGCGCTTCAAACGTTTTCTAAGTTGCTGTCCCATAACGAGCGGTCACTATATCAGGCCGGGTTTTCCCTGTCAACCGCCCGTTTCGAATCGGTTTCTTTTTCCTGAGACAAAATTTCAGATGCGACGCATTGCAGGTTGACAAAACAACAAAAAACGTCATGATCAAGCGTTGTTTTCAGCACGAAAGGATTGGCATGTTTGTCCATATCACCGGTACAGGTTCGTATCTGCCGACGCGCGTGGTCACCAACGCGGAGTTGGCGGAGAAACTGGACACCACAGATGAATGGATTTTTTCGCACACCGGGATCCGGAGTCGGCATCTCGGCGCGGATGACGAAACCACTTCATCCATGGCGATCCAGGCCGGCCGCGCGGCGTTGGAGGCCGCGGGTGTGCGTGCTGAAGAGTTGGGCATGATCGTGGTCGCCACGTCCACATCTGATTATCAGGCTTTCCCCTCGACCGCTTGTCTGGTGCAGCACGCATTGGGTGCGACGCAGGCCGCGGCGTTTGATCTGCAGGCGGCCTGTACCGGGTTCATCTATGCCCTGTGGATGGTTTACGGTCTGATGCAGGTGGATCCCCGGCCTACGCTGGTGATCGGAGCGGAGATGATGTCGCGCATTGTGGATTGGACGGACCGTAATTCCTGTATTCTTTTCGGGGATGCGGCCGGCGCGGTGGTTCTGCAGACCAGCGGGCAGTCCGGCGGAATCCGCGATGCCATCCTGCGCGCCGACGGTTCGGGTGCGGACCTGTTGTACCGTGAAGGGGGGGCGCGGCAACTCGCGACCGGTCCATGGATGCACAATACGCTGTTCATGAAAGGACGGCCTGTTTTCAATTTCGCGGTCAAGGTGTTCGACGAGATCCTCTGCGGGCTGCTCGAACGGTCGGGCCATACGTTCGCCGATCTGGCGTGCGTGATCCCGCATCAAGCGAATGCGCGGATCGTCGAGGCGGTGGCGCGCCGTATGAAGGTGCCATTGGAAACATTCCACATGAACGTCGCGACCACCGGTAACACCTCTGCGGCCTCCGTGCCGGTCGCGCTGGATGACGCGGTCCGTTCCGGTAAGCTTACGGACGGAGGGTTGGTTGTGCTGATCGGGTTCGGCGGCGGCCTGACCTACGGCGGGATTTTGCTCCAGTGGCACGACGTGGCGGGTGGCGTCCCGCCGCAGCGTCCGCATCCGGAGAGTGCTTAGCGTACCCCAAGTGGGAAAAAAAGGAGACCAGTGCTTATGAGCGGGAAAACCAAGGTTGTCATCACCGGTTTGGGCGTGATTTCGCCTGTCGGCAACACGGTGGGGGAGATGTGGGACAATATCCGGAATGGGGTGTCTGGGATCGCACGCACCACCCGGTTCGATCCCTCGCGTGTGGATTCCAAGATTTCGGGTGAAGTGAAGCAGTTCGATATCACCCAGTACGTTGACCCCAAGGAGGCGCGCCGCATGGCGCTCTTCACGCAGTACGCGCTGGCAGCGGCCAGGCAGGCCTGGCAGGATGCCGGATTGGCGGACGGGGGCGCGGATCCGGAGCGCGTGGGGGTGTTTGTCGGGAACGGCATCGGTGGCAAAGAGGTGGATGACGAGGCATATCAGGTGCTGTTCAACCGCGGGCCGGGCCGGCTCTCGCCGATGCTGATTCCCAAACTGATCGCGAATGAGGCTGCCGGAAACATCTCGATCGCGCTCAAGGCCCAGGCCGCCGTGCACACGCTGGTCACGGCCTGCGCGTCGGGCACGGACGCCCTCGGGGTCGCGATGGACATGATTCGCGCCGGACGGGCGGATGTCATGATCGCGGGCGGGACAGAGGCGACGGTCACCGAATATTGTGTGGGCGGGTTCTGTTCAATGAAGGCGCTCAGCACCAAGTACAACGACACGCCTGAAAAGGCCTGCCGCCCCTTTGATGCCGGGCGCGACGGGTTTATCATGGGGGAGGGTTCTGCGATCCTGATTCTGGAGGGCGAGGCGCATGCCCGCGCCCGCGGAGCGCGGATCTACGCGGAACTCGCCGGCTACGGCGCGTCCGGAGACGCCTATCATCTGACCGCGCCCGATCCGGAGGCGGCGGGTGCCATCCGCGCGATCCGTCTTGCCCTGAAAGATGCCGGACTCGCGCCGGATGAGATCGATTACGTCAACGCCCACGGCACTTCCACCCCGTTGAACGATCCCATGGAGACCAAGGCAGTGAAGACGGTGTTCGGTGACCATGCGCGTAAACTGAAGATGTCCTCGACCAAGAGCATGACCGGTCATATGCTGGGTGCCGCAGGCGCGATTGAGGCGCTGATCTGCACGCTGGCCATTCGGGACGGATTCTATCCGCCGACCATCAACTACACGACACCCGATCCGGCGTGCGATCTGGATGTGGTGCCCAATCAGGGGGTGAACGGACCGATTCGCGCGGCCCTTTCCACCTCGCTCGGGTTCGGTGGACACAATGGCGTTCTGGTATTGAAGTCCGTGTAAACGGCAAACGCGGAAGGGGAGGTAAACTCCGTATCCTCTCCGGATCCGTGGCGAAGGGGATGAGCATGAGTAACGAAGAGAAAATAACATGGCAGCAACTCGTGGCGAGCGGCAAGGAATATCCGGGATCAATTGAAGAACTGCTTCCGCACCGGAAACCGTTTCTGTTCGTGGACCGCTTGTTGTATTTCGATCAGCAGAACTATATCGGAGAGATGACCTATGGCGAGGACATGTGGTTTTTTCAGGGTCATTTCCCGGGATACCCCGTTGTGCCGGGCGTTATCCTGATCGAAACGATGGCGCAGTGCGGGGGCGCGGGGCTGGTTGCCTCCGGTCTGATCCAGAACGGCGTGTTTCTGCTGGTCGGCGTGGACAACGCCAAGTTCAGGCGGCAGGTCCGTCCGGGCGATACGCTGCGGATGGAGGTGGAAAATCGGCGCGTGAATAAGCGCATGGCCGTCCAGCATGGCAAGGCGTATGTGGGAGAAGAACTGGCGGCCGAGGCGGATTTCCGTTGTGTCATGAGGCCTGCCACGGATAACTAGGGACGCATCAGGGAGGCGTCCGCTCGGCAGGGACCGGCGGCGGTTTGCGGGGAAACCGCCCTGCCAGCGGGCGAGGACGGCCGCGCTCCCGATTCTTTGCCTGTCCCTGTTTTCATGAAAATTCATGTGTTTCATGATACGAAAATCTGAAACCGTGATGCGTCCGCGTGTTTCCGCCCATAACGCTTGTCAAACGATGAAGCGTCTGCTTAACTGAATCGTTCATTGTAAAGGGGGGAACCGATGTGTCGAGGCGGGGTGGCTGGACTTTGTTTTTTACTGGGTGTGTGCGGTGCGCTTGCGGCTAACGTGACGCTGCACGTTTCGCCGCAGGGGAAAGACACGTGGAGCGGCACGTTAGCCGCGCCGAACGCGGCGAAGACCGACGGGCCTCTCGCCTCTCTGGGCGGAGCCCGGGATGCGTTGCGGCGGTTGCGCGATGCCGGCACGTTGACGCCGAAGCAGGCGGTCACGGTACGTTTTCAGATCGGCCGTTATGAGCAACGGACCCCGGTTGTTTTCACGAAAGAGGATTCGGGTTCGCCGGAAGCGCCGGTCGTTTTCGAGGCCGCCCCGAACGGGCAGGTGCGGATCACGGGCGGTGTGGCGTTGTGGAAGATGAACACGTTGACCGACACCAATCTGCTGCGGCGGTTGCCGGAGGCCGCGCGCGGCAAGGTCCAGGTGATCTCGTTGCCAGCGCAGGGAGTTTACGAGTACGGCGTGGAACCGGTCGGATCCTCTGCCGGACCTGTGTCCGGCATCCAACTCATCTACGGTGACGAGGTGATGCGGTTGGCGCGCTGGCCCAACGAGGGATTCGTGACCATCGCGGATACGCCGGACGGCAAACAGGGAAACACCTTCACGTATGCGGAGGAGAATCCTTCCCGCTGGATTGACGAGATCGATCCGCGCGGACAGGGGTATTGGGCGCACGACTGGGCGGCTTGCGCGATCGCGTTTGAGCGGATCGACCCGGCAACGAAGACGATCACGCAGAAGGTCCCGGGTAGCCACTACGGATTCCGCAAAGGTGGGCACTGGTTCGGTTATAACCTGTTGTGCGAATTGGATAAGCCGGGCGAGTACTATGTGGACCGGCTGGACGGCAAACTCTACTTTTGGCCCCCCGGGAAATCTGCGAACACCCGTGCCGAAGTGTCGGTAGGGACGCGGCTGATCCAGTTGGACGACGTCGCCCATATGCAGTTTCGGGGGCTGACGTTCGAGAATTGCCGCGGCGAGGCGATCCTGATCAGTCAGGGCGAGTCGGTGAACGTGATCGGTTGCACAATGCGGAACATCGGGCACCGGGCGGTGACGATCCGCGGCGGAAAAACGCATCGGATCGCGGGGTGCGAGATGACGCGTCTGGGCGACGGAGGCATCCAGGTCTCCGGTGGGAATGAGCGGAGCCTCGAGCGCTGCGGACATGTCGTTGACAACAACCATATCCATGATTACGCGCGCTTCAGCATGACCTATGGTGCGGCGGTCCAGCTCTACGGTTGCGGAATCCGGGTTTCGCACAACCTGATTCATAACGGACCGCATGTGGCGGTGCTGTTCAGCGGGCGGGAACAGGTGATGGAGTACAACGAGATCCATAGCATCTGTCTCTCCTCGGGTGAGATGGGCGCGTTTTACGCCGGCCGCGACTGGACGCTGGTCGGGAATGTGATCCACGGCAACTATATCCACGATATCTATAACCCGCGACCGCAGCGCAATCGCGCGATCATGCTGGATGACGGCGCGGCTGGCATCACCATGACGCAGAATCTGATTGTCCGCGTAGCCGAGGGCATCTCGCTCTCGGCGGTGGGTAACGTGATCGACAACAACGTGTTTGTTGATTGCCATCCCGCGATTTCCGGATGGCAGACCTATGAGACGCCGGAGTCGGTCACGCCACCGAAGGGGGTGCATGCGCAAATGCCCGAACGCCTCTTCGCCACGCCGGTGGAGGATCCGCTGTGGAAAGAACGTTATCCTTGGCTGTTGGCCTTCCGTAATGCGGTGCGCGATAAAAAACTCCGTCCGCCGGAAACGCGCACACGGGTCGAGCGCAACGTGATTTGGGGCGGACCGTCCGTGTGGTTGGCGCATTATAAAAAATATCCTCGCACGGTTCATTCCTGGCTGGTCGGCGAAAACAATCTCGCGGGTGCGGATCCTCTTTTTATCGATGCCGCCAAAGGGGATTACCGCCTGCAGTCGGCGTCTCCCGCTTTCAAGCTGGGGTTCCGTCCCCTGCCCATCGAGAAAATGGGGCTTTACGCTAGTCCTGAACGCGCGGTCTGGCCGGTCCGGCACGAAGTGACCCAGGTCTGCACCAATCTGACTTACGTGAAACCGTGAGCGCCGAATGGATCAGGTGAACGCATGACTCGTTTTACAAAGAACTTTTCCGCATGTTGGCGGACCGCTAACCTGATTGCCGTTGCCGGGGTGGTCCTGACTACGGTTGCGGAACTCGAACCGTTGCCCAATCCGCCGGAGTTTGCGCGGCGCGCGACCTTGAGCGAAACCATGCTGCACAATCTGGGTGCGCTCCGTAATTGGGAGGCGGCACACGATGCGCGCGCGGCCGCGCCCGAAGGGCTCGAACTCGGGGTTTGGCATGTGTTGGGGCCGCTAAAACCCGACTCTCCGCTGACGGACAAGATTATCAATGAGTACGGCCTGATCGACCTCACTGTTCCGTTGGAGGATCGGCACGGACGGCACGCCTGGATTCCCTGTCCGCAGTTCAAGGACCATGCGGTCTGTGATCTGACGGCCTTCCGCAATGCGGGACCCGGGGATCGCTTCATCGCGATCCGTCCGGTGACGCTGGCTGAGCGGTGCGATCTGAAGGACGTCATGCTCGATGTGTCCCTGAGCGACGGGTATTCGCAGTGGCATCCGGGACGCAACCGGCGGGATGAACAGGGGACATGGCCGGTGTTGGATGACGGGTATGCGCTGACCATCCGTCCGGGGCCGAACCAGTTCATGATGGTCATCAGACCGGATCGCGACGGCTATCGCCGCTTTTATTTCCGCGTGTTCCGCCGTAACACACAATCTCCGGCCAGCCACAGTTGGCAGCGTTCCCAGCGGCGTCTGGCTCTGATGCGCCGGGCATTGGCCGAGGTTGACGCCGCGCCGCATCAGATTCGAATGGCCGAGTGGGAGGCGTTGGCGTCGGTCTGGGTGCCTCAGGAGTACAACCGGTATCGGTATGCCTGGGTCCCCGGATGTGAGGCGGAGTTCGCTTCAAACCGCTTTGCGACCGCCTGTAACGATGTCCTGGCTGAGATCGCGGGTCGGCTGGCGCGCATGGAGGGCCTCCCGGCGCAGGCGCTGACCCCGTACCGGGAGATGCTGGAAACGTGGGTCGGGCAGGCGCGGAAACCGGAGGCGGCGTGGCGTCGGTCTGATCCCCGTGCGGCGTTTCTGAAAAGTTGTGCCCTGCGTGAACTGATGACCAGCGCGGCAACCGTGATCTCCATACGTCTGGCGGTCGAAGACCATATCCGCATGTTCAAAGATGCCTATCCGCAGGGTCATGCGGCACGGCGGCAAATCGATGCGCGATCCCGGGAAATCGCGGAGGAACTACGCGCCTTCCCGCATAGTGGGCCGGATCTTCCTGAACGTGCCGCCCGACAGTCTGTCGCGCTCGACGCCTTGCGGCAGACCGTGCTGCTCGACACCCCGCTGCTCGCGTTTAACCGGGTGCTGCTGGCCCGCGGTTCGGTCTCTTTCAACAGCAATTGGGGCGGAGCCAATCAGATCGGTGATGAACTCGCCATTCTCTCGCCGGTGGCGCCTAGCGGTAGCGTGACGCGTGTGCACAAGGGAACGGTTTCCGATTTCGATCTGCACTGGGACGGTCGGCGTGTCTTGTTCTCCGACCGCAAGATCCTCTGGGAACTTGACTTGCAGGCACCCGACGACCCGCCGCGCCGGATCACGGACGCGCCGCCCGATGTGTGGCATTATGACGGATGCTATTTGCCGGACGGCGGCTTGCTGGCCGTCTGTAACGCCTGTTATCAGGCTGTGCCCTGCACCGGCGAGGCGAATGTCGGCAACCTGCACCGGATGGATGCCGACGGCCGTAACGAACGCCGGATCGCCTTTGACCAGGATCACAACTGGAACCCCACGGTGATGCATGACGGCCGCGTGCTCTATACGCGCTGGGAGTATGCCGACATACCGCACTATTTCTCACGTTTCCTCATGCGGATGAATCCCGACGGTTCGGGTCAGATGGAGTACTACGGAAGCGGTTCGTACTGGCCCAACGCCATGTACTGGCCGCGTCCGATCCCCGGTGATCCGCACCGCGTGGTCTGCATCGTCTCCGGGCATCACGGGGTCAGCCGGGCAGGGGAGGTGATTCTGCTGGATCCGCGTCAGGGGCGGCACGAGGCATCTGGCGTGGTGCAACGCTTGCCGGGATACGGACAAACCGTGGAGCCGGTGATCAAGGACCAGCTCGTCTCCGATGTCTGGCCGCGTTACGCTGCCCCGTATCCGCTGGCCGAAGGGCCTGCGGCGCTGGGTGCCGGGCGCTACTTTCTGGTGTGCCGCCAACGCAATGCCTTCTCGGGCTGGGATCTCTGCCTGATCGATATTTTCGATAATGTCACGCCCATCAAACATTTTGAAACTCTGCCGAACGGGCAGTTCGTCAACTATATGTCGCCGGTGCCGCTGCGCGCCCGGCCGCAGCCGCCGGTGATCCCGTCGCAATGCAATCCCTCCCGGAAAGACGCAGTGATCTATCTTTCCGACATCTATAGCGGCCAAGGTCTGCGCGGTTATCCACGCGGATCGATCAAAGCGCTGCGCGTCGGCACCCACCACTATCGATACTTTGGCAACGGGTTCACCTATGCCCACGCTTTTGAGGGAGGCTGGGATGTGAAGCGCATTCTTGGCACCGTGCCGGTGCATGAGGACGGTTCGGCTTTTTTCCGGGTTCCCGCCAACACGCCGATCTTCGTTCAGCCGCTGGACGCGGAGGGCAAAGCGCAGCAGCAAATGCGCAGTTGGTATACCGCCATGCCGGGTGAGACCGCCGCCTGCATCGGATGTCACGAGCCGCAGAACTCCGTGCCGCCGGTTCAGCCCAATCTGGCCGCGCGCGGCAAACCCGTTGCCATCACCCCGTGGCAGGGACCGGTTCGCGGTTTTTCGTTCGAACACGAGATCCAGCCGATTCTCAGCCGGCGTTGCGTGGGGTGTCATCAGGACAAGCCGCTGAAGTCCGGGAGCGGGGGGCAAACAACGATGGAGGATTTCCGCGACAAACGGCTGCAACCGCATGATCCCAGTCTGATTCCCCCCAAATGCGAGTGGTGGTGGTGGCTCGGTTCGGCGAATAAGCATCTCAAGGAACCGCCCCTCTGCTTCAGTCCCGCCTACATGCGCTTGCAGAAGTATGTGCGCCGTGCCGGCTTGGAGGCGGATCTCCACCTGCTCGCTCCAGCAGAGTTCGAAGCCGACACCAGCGAGTTGGTGCAGCGGCTTAAGAAAGGGCATCACGGGGTTACATTGACGCAAGAGGAGTGGGAAGCCCTCTACACGTGGATCGACTTCAATGTCCCGTACTGCGGCACATGGCGTGAGTCCAATCTGCCGCCGAACGAGAAACATGTGCGCATGCGCGCTGAGTACAAAAAACGGTATGCCGGATTGGAAGACCGTGATGAGGAGGGGGTTCCGCTTCCGCCGATTCCGCGCTTTGAGCCGCCGTCCGCTCCGGTCGCGAAAACGACGGCCGCGCCGCAGGTCGATGGCTGGCCAATGAATGCCGGACAGGCTACGGCCGCGCAACGGGCCGCCGGTGAACCGGAACTAACTCTGGATCTGGGCGGGGGGATCAGCATGCGTTTCGCACTTATCCCCGCCGGAACGTTCGTGATGGGGCGTGCCGACGGGTTCGCGGATGAGGCGCCACGGCATGCGGTGGCGATCGACAAACCGTTCTATCTCGGCGTTTGGGAGGTCACCTGTGAACAGTATGCCCGGTTCAATGCCCGGCATGAGAGCGGGTACATCGAGGGGCGTAACAAAGACCGCACGACGCGCGGCACGTTCATCGGATCGCCGCGTCACCCCGTGGTGCGCATCTCTTGGCGCGAGGCGATGGCGTTCTGCGCCTGGCTCTCGCGGGTCAGCGGACGAACTTGTACTCTCCCCACCGAAGCGCAGTGGGAGTGGGCCTGCCGCGCTGGCAGCGATGCCGACTTTGCCTTCGGACCCGCACTCGCCAACCATCAGGCCAATCTGGCGGATGAAGGCATCCGCGACTGGAACTACGGCCGGGCGCAGACAGGGTATCAAGACGGCGCGCGGTTCAGTGCGCCGGTTGGCCGGTATAAGCCGAACGTCTGGGGACTTTATGACATGCACGGCAATGTCGCCGAGTGGACGCGCAGCGCGTATCGGCCCTATCCGTGCGACCCCTCGGGGGATGAGGACGAAGCGGGGCTAAAGGTCGTACGCGGCGGCTCGTGGAACGACACGATGGCTTTTGCCGGTTCCGCCTCGCGCTGGCGATACGCGGCTTGGCAACCGGTGTATCAGGTCGGGTTCCGGGTGTTGGTCGTCCCCTGAGCGGAATCAGAGTGCGCAGGGAACATTCGCGGGCTGCGCCCGTATGCGGATCATGGATGTGCTGTGATTGAGTTTAAAAAAATCGGTGTGCGGTACGGTACGCAGAGCGTGCTGGAAGAGGTGAGTTTCCGCGTGAATACGGGTGAACGGGTCGGGATTGTCGGCCCCAACGGATCGGGCAAATCCACACTCTTCCGGCTGATTCTGGGGGAGGCCGACGCGGATGCCGGTGAGGTGATCACCGAGGGCACACCCCGCATCGGGCATATCCGGCAGCATCTCGCGGCGGATCACGAAGACGAAACGTTGCTGGCGTACGCCTTGCGCGGGATTCCCGGCCTGACCGAGATGGAAGAGGAGATCCACGCGCTGCAGAACCAGTTGGCCGGAGCGGAGGACGAGGAGACGCGCAACCGCCTGTTGCGTCAACTGGGTGACGTCCAGACCGAGTTCGAGCATCTCGGCGGATACGAGATGGAGACCCGCGTCAAGGTCTCGCTCGGCGGTCTGGGTTTTGATGCGTCGGAGTTCGATAAACCGTTCAAGCACTTCAGCGGCGGCTGGCAGATGCGCGCCGAACTTTCGCGCGTGCTGGCTTCCCATCCTGACCTGCTGTTGCTGGATGAGCCTTCGAACTATCTCGACCTGCCGGCGGTGGAGTGGTTGCAGCGTTTTCTGGCGGGGTACGACGGCACCCTGATGCTGATCTCGCACGACCGGTATCTGTTGCGCACCCTGACTTCGGTCACGGTGGAGGTGGATGCCAACACCGCCACGCGATACAACGGCGATCTCGATTTCTATCTGCGCGAGCGTGAGGCGCGTCACGCTAATCTGCTGGCCGCCAAGGCCAACCAGGATCGGCGGATCGAACAACTCGAACGTTTTGTCGACCGCTTCAAAGCACAGGCTTCCAAAGCCGCGCAAGCGCAAAGCCGGATGAAGATGATCGAAAAAATCGAGGCGGTGGCGGTCAAGGTGCCCAAACGCAGTCTGGCTGCGGGATATCTGCGACTCGCGCCCGCTCCGCATTCCGGTGCGGAGGTCGCCCGGTTGGAACATGTGGATTTCGCATATGATCCCGGCCGTCCGGTATTGCGGGATGTGAACCTCAGCATTGCGCGGGGCGACAAAATCGCGATTGTCGGCTATAACGGCATGGGCAAAACCACGCTGCTGCGAATCCTCGCCGGTCTGCGTGTCCCCACCGCTGGCGTGTGTGTCTTGGGCCACAAGGTTCAACCCGGTTACCTGTCGCAGGATTTTTCCGAAACGGTGCCGCCGGACGTCTCGGTGTACGAGTGCGCCAAGCGGTGCGCGCCGGATACGCCGGAAAAGGTGATCCGGGCGCAGTTGGGCGCATTCGGTTTCTCGGCCGACGATATCGGAAAGCTGGCTGGCGTGCTCAGCGGCGGCGAAAAAATCCGGCTCGCGTTCCTGCGTCTCTTTCTTGCGCCGCCCAATCTTATGCTGCTTGACGAGCCGACCACGCACTTGGATCTGGAAGGGCGCGCCACACTGGAAAAGGCGCTTCGCGCTTACAACGGCACGGTCTGCCTTGTCAGCCATGACGTCGAATTTGTGCGCAACACGGTCACATCGGTCATCGAAATCACGTCGGCCGGTGTGCGCCGTTTTCCCGGCGGGTATACCTATTACCGCGAGAAGATCGCGACCGAGAGTCGGAACACGGACAACGTTTCCCGGTCGGTTCCCGTCGAACAGGCAACGACCGACGAACCCGTTACGCACGCGCGCGACGCGCGGCGCGCCCGGGCGCAGGCTCGCAGCAAGTATCAGGCCGCCATCCGCACGTTAAAAGAACGGGTCGCCCGGACCGAGGCGCGCATCACGGATTTGGAGGCGGAACTGGAAACGCTTTCCGCCTGTCTCTTCAATCCCACACCCGAGACCGATTTCGCCGCCACCAACAAACGACTAAAACGAGTGCAAGACCAGCTTAGTGTGTTTTCCGAGGAGTGGGAACGCGATGCGACGGAACTCGACCGCCTGCAACGCGAACAGCAGGCGGCGGTTTCCGGCACGTGATCTTCGAAGCGGCAGACAGAAGACGGGAGACACGAGACCGTAGGCGTCCCCGCCGATGCCGGTCATTGCTTGATTGGTGTGATCCGCAACAGCAGCACGCCGTGGCCGGGGAGGGTGGTCTTGAAGGAGGCGTCGGCAAAGGTGCCGAGGTCACGTTGACGCCAAAGATCCCGTAATTGCTGCGGGCCGGTGAGGCCGAGCGTAGTAAGATCCAGGGTCACGGGGGCGGTCAACATGCCGCGGTTGATGATTCCCGCGGCCAGACTGCCGTCCTCCAGAGGTTTGGCCCAGACCTCTTGCGCGTCAGTGCGTTGCACACGGACGGCTTGGCGTCCGAGCGGATCCTGATTGACCTCCAAAACCTCATCATTGGTCAGCAGGTTGAGGGTAAAAGCGTCCAGGCGCGTCAGATCGCATCCGATCAGCAGCGGCGCGCTGAGCAGGCACCAGAGTGAGACATGCGTATATTGCTCGTTGGGTGTCAGGCGTGAAGGACGGGGCGAGCCCCAGCCAACCGTTCCCACCACCAGCATATCGGGATCATTCCAGTTTCCCGGCCCGGCAAAAAGCTCCAGCCCGACTTGGGCTTCCGCGATCTGGCTGATACTCGACCACGTATCCGTGATGTCTTGGGTGGTGCGCCAGCAATGACCGCCTGCCTTATCCCCCCAAGCGGAGACGTGTCCGATCCCGTATTGGCAGAGACTAAACAGGATGTCGCGCGGTTGTTTGCGCAGGGCGGCACCCATGAGCAGGAAAGGCCGCATCTGTTCCGCCAGCGTGTCATCCGCCGCGATCTGCGCATAACTGCACCAATCGTATTTCAGATAGTCGAACCCCCACTCGGCAATCGTTTGCGCGTCGCGTGCCTCATGCCCTAAACTGCCGACGCACCCGCCGCATGTCAGCGGCCCCGGCGAGGAGTACAGTCCGATCTTGAGTCCCAGTCCGTGCACGTACTGCACCAGGCCGCGCATGTCGGGAAAACGCCGGTTGGGCAGAATACGCCCCGAGGGATCACGACCGGGTCCCATCAACGCGGTATCCTCTCGTTCTCCGGGACAGGTCTGCCAATAGTCGTCGATGTTAATGTACGCCCATCCGTGATCGGCGAGTCCGCTGCTCACCATGGCCTCGGCCGCCTGACGGATTTTAGCGTCCGAGACGGTATGCGCGAAAACGTTCCATGCGTTCCATCCCAGGGGCGGGGTGAGGGCCAGACGCTCGCCGACCTCCAGATGCCAGATCCGCTCCGTGCGGCCGCGCGCGTTTTCCGCGGCCAGGGTAATCGCATACGAGCCGGGGCGCGTGACCGCGCCTGTGAGCAGACCGGTTGTTGAATCCAGCGACACGCCGGGCGGCAGGTCGCGTGCCGCGAACCGGATGGGTTTCTCGCCGGTGGCGGGAATGCGGAACAGGAGCGGGCTGCCGGGTCGGACACCGAAACGGCGCGGTCCGCGAAGGAGCGGTTCAAGAGGGGACGCCGGTGTGAGGATGCCCATCTGTTCGGTTGGCGGAGCCGGCAGGGGGGTCAGCGAAGCTCCCTGCTTCAGCGTGAAAAACGCTTCGCACCAATCAGCGTGGTCGCGGGCATCACCGTCCCCGGCGTCGGAAACGTGCAACGTCACCACCTGCGCCCCGGTGAGGTCGGCGCGGAGCAAAAAGGCGGGCTCCCGCGCCCTCCGGATGCCACTGTCCGCAACCCGCCGTCCGTCCGCGTACACACGGAAAATCACCGATCCTTTGCCGCGGATCAACTCCTCGTCATCGACACCGACCCATGCCTGAAACGCGAGCGCGCCGCCGCGCGCCTCCAGACTCAACCAGCTTTCGGCATGTGTGCCGACACCGCGCTCAAAGCGCTTGCGCGCGATTTTGAACGGGTTGCCGCCTACTGTGCGACCGGCTTGGGGCGGTTCCCCTGCGCTGGTCATCGAACTGAGGTCAAGCGTATCCAGCCAGAGGATGGTCTCGTCCGCGCCCAGTAGCCGGGCGGACGAGAGCGTCAACATGCAAAGAAGCGGGATATAGGTGGCGGGACGATGGGAAAGAGAAAAGCGCATGATGAACTCCTTTCATAGAAGGTATCCTATTATAGAACGTTTTTCCAGTTCGCTCTTGTCTGGAGCGGTCTTTTTTTTGTATTGTTCCACCATACATAAGGAGGAAAAAATGGGGAGAAGTCTGGTTGCGGTATGGGTGCTGGTTTGCGGGGCCTGCTGGGCACAAGGGGGGGCCGCGCAAGATCCGTTGAAGGTGACACGGGAAGAGGTGCGGGCGCGTCTGGAGCGGCTTCCCGCCACGCACCCGCGGCTGTTCATCAATCGGGCGGACGCGTTTAAATCGATCGCCAGCGAGAGCGGAACCCCTTCGGTGGCAGGGGTGATCCGTGATTGGATCATCCGGGAAGCCGATGCGGTCTTGCCGCAGAAACCGACCGTCCGCAAGCAAGAGGGGTTCCGGATGCAGGGCCAGAGTCAGGTGCAGAAACGGGTCGGGCTGTTGGCAACCGCATACCTCTTCACCGGGAAGGCTGCTTACGTGGAGCGGGCGAAGGAGGAAATGTTGGCCGCGGCCGCTTTCAGCGATTGGAACCCGAAGCATTTTCTGGACACGGCCACCATGACCTTGGGCTTGGCGCTGGGGTACGACTGGCTTTACGACGCGCTGGATCCGGACACGCGAGCGACCGTGGCCGGAGCGATCCGGGATCAAGGCCTGAAACAAGCGTTGGCGCGGAAGTATTTCTGGACGGAGGGGAACAACAACTGGACTCAGGTGTGCTGGAGCGGTATGGTTGCGGGGGCGCTCGCGATCCACGATCAGGAGCCTGAACTTGCGTTGTCGATCATTCATAAAGCGGTGACGTCGGTTCCCTACTCCATCCGGCCTTATGCCCCGAAAGGAAGTTACCCGGAAGGGCCGGGATACTGGAGCTATGGCACGACGTATTACGTGATCATGCTGGATCTGCTGACTCAGGCTCTCGGCACGGATTTCGGTCTGTATGATTTGCCGGGGTTCCCGCAGACCGGAGAGTACATCAATCTGGTGACAGGCCCCAGCGGGCGGTTCTACAACTATGCGGACGGCGGTGATGGCCGATCCCATCTGCTCGCGTTGTGGTGGCTGGCGCGCCGAAGCGGCCGTTTCGATTGGCTTACGCGGGAGGTTGCCGACCTGCGGGAGGCGCTCCGGCTCAACAATCCCGACAAGACCGGGTTGCGGCAGATCGCGTTGCCCGCGCTGCTCTTGCTCTGGGCACGGGAAATCGACGAACATCAGCTTACGAGCCGCATGCCGCTCCACTGGTCGAGTGGAGGGCATGTGCCGCTTGTGGTGTTGCGTACAGCCTGGGCGGATCCCAATGCCGGATATCTGGCCACGAAAGGCGGGCCTGCCTCACAAAACCACGGCCACATGGATGCGGGGTCGTTCATCTACGAGGCGGATGGGGTGCGTTGGGCGGTGGACTTGGGGGCACAGAGGTATTATTCGATCGAGAAGTTGGGAATGAGCCTGTGGAATTCAAAACAGGATTCGGATCGGTGGAAGGTGTTCAGGCTGAACAGCGCGAGTCACAATCTTATCACGATCGACGGGCAACCGCATGTGGTGGGCGGATCAGGCAGCGTGGCGCACTTCAGCGACAATCCGGAACGGCCCCACGCGGTGCTTGATCTGAGCCCGGTCTACGCCGGGCAAGCGGAACGGGTTTGGCGCGCGTGCGCGTTACTGCCCTCCCGTACCGGGGTGATTCAAGATCGCCTCAAGGGGGTCCGTGCAGGGGCCGCGGTCCGTTGGGCCATGGTGACGCAGGCCACAGGCTGCCAGACAGTGGGACAGGATATGGTGCTGACGCACTCTGGCAAAAGCCTGACCGTGCGGGTGGTGCATCCGGCGGAGGTGAGATGGCGGGTGATCGATCTTGCCGAACCGCCGAATCCATGGGATGTCGCCAATCCGGGGGCGCGCATGATCGCCTTTGAGGTGACTGCGCCTCAGGACGGCCGGGTTGAAACGCGGGTCGTGCTCTTGCCGGGCGGGACCGCGCCGGTGGAAGAGGTGCCGGATCTGATCACGCTGTCCGGTCTGTGAGCCACGGGACGAAAAAATGGGGACCCGGCCTGTGGCATCCCAATCGCTATCGGGATTGCGGAGAGGGAGCCGCTATAGTAAACTTATTTCATGAATGAATCAGCATGGAAAGCGGTGGAAACCGAGGTGGCGGCGACGCGCGCGACGCATCTGCGGGATTGGTTTGCCAAGGATCCCAAACGGGCGGAACGGTTCACGGTGCGCGCTGCCGGATGGACGCTGGACTATTCTAAAAACCTCATTACGCCTGCGCTGATGCGTCGTCTGGTGGAGCTGGCCGAAGCCAGTGGGTTGCGGAAAGAGATCGATGCCATGTTCTCGGGTGAGCTGATCAACAAAACCGAGAACCGTGCGGTGTTGCATACGGCCCTCCGCAACAAAGCTGACTGTCCGGTGTATGTCCAGGGGCAGGATGTGATGCCCAAGGTGACGGCGGTGTTGGACGCCATGTCGGGTTTTGCGGAACGCGTGCGCAAGGGCAAGTGGCTCGGCCACACCGGTAAACGCATCCGGTATGTCGTCAACCTCGGGATCGGGGGGTCGGATTTGGGTCCGGCCATGGCGTGCCAGGCGCTGAAACCTTTTGCCAAGCGTTCGCTGGAGATGCATTTTGTCTCGAATGTGGACGCGACCCATTTGGCGGAGACGCTGCGGAAGGTCAAGGCTGAGCAGACGTTGTTTATCGTGGCGTCGAAGACGTTCACGACGCAGGAGACCATGACCAACGCGATGAGCGCGCGGGCGTGGCTGGTGGAACGGCTCGGCAGTGAAACCGCGGTGGCCAAACACTTTGCCGCGGTTTCCACCGATGCGAAACGGATGACGGAGTTCGGCATCGATCCGGAGAACAGGTTCGGGTTTTGGGATTGGGTGGGGGGACGCTACTCGCTACCCTCAGCGGTCGGGTTACCGCTCATGATCGCGATCGGCCCCCGTCTTTTCCGGAAGATGCTCAAGGGGTTTCACGCGATGGACCGGCATTTCGCGACGGCACCGTTCAGTCGGAACATGCCGGTGATTCTGGGTTTGCTGGGGGTGCTCTACGTGAACGGGTATGGCGCGGAGAGTTACGCTGTGTTGCCGTATGACCAGTACCTTGCCCGGCTGGCGGCCTATCTGCAGCAGCTCGACATGGAGAGTAACGGAAAATCGGTGGATCGTCAGGGACGCCGGGTTGGATACTCGACCGGCCCGGTCGTTTGGGGTGAGCCCGGAACCAACGGGCAGCACGCCTTCTATCAACTCATCCATCAGGGCACGCGACTGATCCCCTGCGATTTCATCGGGTTCTGCCGCTCGCACAATCCGTTGGGCGACCACCATGACAAACTGATGGCGAATTTTTTCGCGCAGACCGAGGCGTTGGCGTTCGGCAAAACCGCGGACGCCTGCCGCGCCGAGGGGGTTCCGGAAACGTTGGTGCCGCACAAAACCTTTGAGGGGAACCATCCGACCAACACGCTGCTGGCTGACGCGCTGACGCCCGAGACGTTCGGCGCGTTGATCGCGCTCTATGAGCACAAGGTCTTCACGCAGGGTATCATTTGGAACATTTTCTCGTTTGACCAGTGGGGGGTGGAACTGGGCAAGGTCCTGGCTTCCAAAGTGTTGCTCGAATTGACCGCGAGCGAAGCCCCCGTGCTGCGCCACGATGCGTCGACGAACACGCTGATCGCCCGCTACCGCGCGGTGCGGGGGAGGTCGTGATGCCGGTACGTTTCGAGCCGACCGAATTGGACGGGGTGATCCTGTGTGTCCCGCAGGTGTTCCGCGATGCGCGCGGATTTTTCCTCGAAACCTATCACGCGGCGCAATATCGGGAGGGCGGGGTCTGTGACACGTTCGTGCAGGACAACCGTTCCCGTTCGGTGCGCGGCGTGTTGCGGGGGTTGCACTATCAGCTTCACAAACCGCAGGCGAAACTGGTTTCGTGTCTGCGGGGGGAGATCTTCGATGTGGCGGTCGACATCCGCCGGGGATCGCCGACCTTCGGGCGCTGGTCAGCTGCAGTGCTCACGGAGGAGAATCATCATCAGCTCTACATCCCGGCAGGGTTTGCGCACGGGTTCTGCGTGCTTTCGGAGGGTGCCGAGATTGCGTACAAATGTTCGGAGTTCTACGATCCGGGCGATGACCGGGGTATCCGCTGGGATGATCCGGATGTGCGTGTCGACTGGCCCATTCAGGATCCGGTCCTCTCGGCGAAAGACGCGGCGCAACCCCTGTTGGCGGATGCCGAACTGCCGGAATGGCAACCTGCGGGAGTGGTGGTCTGAACCGGCAGGGGGGAGGGAAGATTTGCATGTCGGATACAACGCAACAGCGTGAGTGGGGTGAACAGCCCTTGGCCCGGATCTTGTCAGAGGCCGGACTCACACCGCATGATCTGGTCACGGCGTCAGAGGTGCCGATGACGCATAAAATGGTCGCGCGCGCCTGTAAAGGACGTTGGCTGACGCCGAACACGCGCAGGATTGTGGTCGCGGCCCTCAACCGGGCAACAGGGCGGGAGTACACGCCTTCCGACCTGTTCACGTACGGGTGACTGCTCTTTTTTACAGACGGGCCTGCACGAAGTCGCGCAACGCTGCCACCGAGATGAAGTTGCGGACATCAAAGTCGCTGTCTTCGATCACGATGCCGAACGCTTCCTCCAGCCCGACCACGAGTTCAAGCAGACAGACGGAGTCAACCCCGTAGGCGTCAATCAGCGAGGCGTTCGTGTCGATCTCCTCTGCCGTGACGTTCAGGAACAGCCGCCCGACAATCATCTCTTTCAGTTTGGCTTCAAGGGTGTTCGTGTCCACTTGTCCCCCCCTGTCCATGGGTTCACCGACGCGCGGAGCGAACCATGTTCGTCCGCGGCCGGTGTGCCCCCTGTTTCCAATTAAGGCTGTTGTGGCGCCCGCAGTTTCGCCTCGATCCGGTTGAGGCGTTCAGCAAGGTCGAACGCCGAGCGCTGCGCCGCTTTTTTATTCATCACCTGCAGGATGATTGAGAGGACCAGCAGTCCGATGATCACGACCACATGCAGGAATGAGACCCCGCTGTTCGGAAGTTCGGGCATGTCAGGTTCCGGTGCGGGTGCGGGAGCAGGTTTGGCGGCGGCACGCGGAGCGGGTTTCTTGAGCGTGATCTCCTTCTGGCCCGCGTCGGGAGAAGCCGCCGGGGCGTCAACCGGTTTGGCGGCCGGTTCTGCAGCAGGTTCGGGTTTAACCGGAGCCGCATCCGGAGTCGCATCCGGAGTCGCGGTTTTGGCGGGAGCCTGCGCCTCAGTCGGGGCGGTAGGTTTAGCCGCGGCCGGGGGTTCGGATGAGGTGGCTGCGGGAGCGGGGGTCGGGGCTTTGTCAGCGGCTGCGGGGGTCGGGGCAGGGGCGGAAGACTCTGGCGCCTTCGCTTTGCCGGCCTCCGAATCCACGACAAAGGCGTTCCCGCATTTGGGGCATTTCTGGTTGATCGGTTTCCCGAAATCAAAGATTGCGAGTTTGGCTTCGCATTTTGAGCACTGTATGATGCGTTTCATTCGAGGTCTCCTTTTAAGTAGTGGGTTTAGTGTATTCGTTCCCGTCCGGTCGGGCAAGCCGGAGATTCAGCCCGCCGCTTCGGACGCGTGCCGGAGGACGTTACTGGACCGGCGCGGATTTCGGGCGTGGCGGCGTGGGAAAGACACCCTTGAGCGCGTTTTCACACAGAGCGCGCGTATCCTGCGGAAAATCATTTTTGATGATCCACTTGAGAAACCCCGGGTCGTCTTTGGCCAGATCCCGCAGTTTGGCCCCTTTCTTCTTGCCGAAATTGATGACCACCTCATCCTCGATCCAACGCAGGCGTCCGGAGCGATCCGCATTAAAGGGGTCGATCGGATTCAGGAGCTTGTCGAGCGCTTCCATCTCGCGCGGCAGGTCGTCATAGCGGGCGAACTGGCCGCGCAAGACGTCGAGCGTGGCGCGCACATCTGCTTCGGCACCGTGCGCGTCCGCATGCGAGCGTCCGCAGTAGAAGGTCAGGGCTGCCGAGAGGTCACGCGGTTCCTTGGTGTGGAAAATGCGCTGCGCGTCCAGAAGGCGTCGCGAAAGGGCATCGAACGGGATACCGACCCGGGCGAACTCTTCAGACAACATGGGGATGTCGAAGCGGCCGGCATTAAACCCCGCCAGATCGGAATCGCCGAAAAAGGCGAGGATTTCCTGCGCCTTATCCTTGAATTCCGGCTGGTCTTTGACGTGTTCGTCGGTGATCCCGTGAATCGCCGTGGTCTCGATCGGAATCGGAACACCGGGATTCAGCAGCCAGTACCCTTCGGTCTCCGTGCCGTCGGGATCCAGACGGATAGCGGCCAATTCGATGATCCGGTCGGAGCGGGGGCTGGTTCCGGTGGCTTCGATATCGAAAACGACGAGGGGACGATCAAGCTGGAGGGGGAACATACGGGTCTTTCTTGGGTTGGTTTTTCGGTTTCTTTGCGGAATAAAACGGGTCAGGGAGAAGATGGCGACGGGAAGATCGCGTCAAAGTCGACCCACTCCGGCCGACGGGGCAACACATCTTTCGCGCTCATGGCGGCTTTCAACTCGGCGGCGGAGTCCGCGTCATCCCACCAGTATCCCAGCAACGACCGTTCGTCGCCGAATTTCGCGAGCACGGTGTCCGGCACGCCGAACCGGTTCCAATACAGCAGGCGCGTGGAGTTGATGTTCCAAAGCAGGACATACGGGACCGCCGCAGCCACGCGCGCGTCAATCTCGCGGTTGATGGCATTACGCTCGGTGATGCTGAAAAGGGTTTTCTGTTTTTCGATGAGGGCGTCGACCTGCGGGTCCTTGAATCCGGTCAGATTGTTGCCGGAAGGCCGATCCGCCTCTTTGGAGTGCCACATGCTCTCCGGGTCGCGGAAGAGGGAGCCGCCCCAGGCGGCCCAGGTGATGTCGAAGCGGTACTCATCCATGTCCCGCATCCAAGAGGCGAAATCCTTGCGTTCGATTTTCATCTCGATGCCGGCCTCGCGGAAGGTCGTGGCACAGACGGCGAGGAATTTATCGGTGCCGCCGTCGCGTGTGAGGAAGGTGAAGCGCAGTGGCCGTCCGTCCTTCTCCAAAACGCCTGTCTGCGGGTTGGGGCGGTACCCGGCCTCGCGCAGCAGTGCCTTGGCGCGGGGCGGGTCGAACGCGAAGACGGGGTTGGTGCAGGGGTGGGCGTCGTCGTACAGGTCCTCGAAGTACGATCGGTGCAGAAAGTAGGCGTTGAACATCATGGTGCGGTTCATGGTCTCGCGGTCCACCAGATGGGCGAGCGCCTGGCGCACGCGCAGATCATCGAAAGGCGGACGACGCATGTTCATGGCGAACCCCTGGAATCCGATGGGGTTGTGGTTGCGCACACGGCATTTGACAATCCAGTTCTTGTCAAACTTCTCACCGATCGTCTCGTTGGCCCAGATACGCGCCGCATAGATGGCGTACACGTCCACCAAGCCCTTTTTGAAGGCTTCAAAGGCGTTTCCGGTGTCCGAGTAGTAACGGAAAATGAGCGTGTCGAAATTCATCGTGTGGCGGGTGGCGGGGCGCGCGTCCGCCCACCAGTCGCGCCGGCGCCGCATGCGGATCTCGATCTGCTCCCGCACAGCGTCCAGCACGTACGGCCCGGAAACCACGGGACGGTCGAAGTCAATGCGGTTGAAATCCTGTTCCGCCAGGGCGTGTCGCGGCAGGATCTCGAACGAGCCGAGGGCCAGCAGATTACGCCAGTGGCTTTCGCGCGCGCGGAACCGCACGGTGCGCGGTCCTAAAAGCTCCGGAGAATCGAAGATGCCAAGCGCGACTTTGGATGCTCCGGTGGCGTGGCGGGGGTCCATGATCTGGTCAAAGGTCCACTTCACGTCCGCTGCGGTGACCGGTGCTCCGTCACTCCACCGGGCCGCAGGATCCAGCTCGAAGGTGTAACACCGTTTGTCGTCGGAAAGGGTCCAGCGGCAGGCCAGCCACGGGGTGAATTCGGTGGTGACCGGATCGGTTGCCAGAAGCGTTTCATACATCAGGCCGAAAACCTGCCGGGTGTAGGTGTTGGAATCGATGTAGGCGTTGAGGCTTTTGGGGGGCTGGAAGGCGGCGAAGCGCAACATGCCGCCCGGAACCGCGTACGGGCTGGCCAGCGGATCCGGCTTTTCGACCCACCCCGGTTTCGGATACGCGTCATCCGACCGCGAAACGAGCGCGGCGGAGAGCAGCATCAGCATGGGGTATGGAAAACGCATGTTCAAAATCAAAGGTGCCGGCAAGGCGGGGATTCCCCCGCCTTGCCGCCCGTCAGTAGGGTGTCCGGATCTCAGCCGTTGCGTTTTTCGAAATCCTTCATGAATGCGGCCAGCGCTTCGATGCCCGCAACCGGGAAGGCGTTGTAGATCGATGCGCGGATTCCGCCGACGGAACGGTGGCCTTTGAGCTGTTTCATGCCGGCTTCCGCTGCCTGCTTGATGAAAAGCGTCTCCAGCTCCTCGGTGGGCAGGCGGAAGGTGACATTCATGTCCGACCGGTATTCGCGTTTCGCGGTGCCGCGGTAGAAGCCGGAGGCATCGATGACATCGTAGAGCTGCTGCGCCTTGTCGCGGTTCACTTTGCAAAGGTTCTCCAGTCCCTGTTTTTTGATCCAGCGGGTGACCAGGCAGAGCATGTAGATACTGAAACACGGCGGGGTGTTGTACAGCGAAAGGTTCTCGATGTGCGTCTGGTAGCGCAGCAGGGTTGGCAGCGCGATGCTGCCCTGTTCCGCAAAATCCTTGCGGATCACGACCAAGGTGACGCCGGAGGGACCGAGGTTTTTCTGGGCTCCGGCATAGATCATCGCAAAGCGGCTGTAATCAAGCGGGCGGGAGAGGATGTCGGAAGACATGTCCGCCACGAGCGGTGATCCGGTTTCCGGTATGGTCTTGAACTGCGCCCCGGAGATGGTCTCGTTCGTTGTGATGTGACTGTAGGCCGCGCCGGGGGTCCACTTCATCTCGCTCTCGTCAGGCATCCGGGTGGGGATGTCCTTCTGGCAATCGGCGGCAAGGTTCACATTGCCGATCAGGCGGGCTTGCTTGACTGCCGCGGCGCCCCAGGAACCGGCGTTCACGTAGTCGGCGGTGCGTCCTTCGCCCAGAAAGTTCATCGGCAGCATGGCGAACTGGAAACTGGCGCCTCCCTGCATGAACAGGACCGCGTAGTCGTCGTTCAGCCCCATCAGTTCGCGGATGTTGGCGGCCGCCTCGCTGTGGACGGCATCGTACTCTTTGCCCCGATGGGACATTTCCATAATCGACATGCCGGAACCCTTGTAATCCACCAGTTCGGCTTGAGCCTCCTGCAAGACCTCCAGCGGCATGATGGCCGGACCCGCACTGAAATTATACACGCGCGCCATAACTCTCTCCTTCCGTTTTCGGCACTGAGATGCGAACATCCGTCCACATTCTCCTGCTTCAATTCGGCGATTATCATGCCTTCACATGCCGGAGTTGTCAATCCGGCAAAAGTCCCGTTCCCGCGCGACAAAATACGGACTTGTCGGACTGGAGGGCTTGACTCTCTCTCTGGGAACACGGAGAATGGGGCATTTCACGATGTGGTAGGAGTCGAAACGATGCGAGTGATCGGTGTAATCCCTTCGCGGTGGGGATCGACCCGGTTTCCGGGAAAAAGCCTGCACCCCCTTTGCGGTAAACCGCTGATCCAATGGGTGGTGGAGGCGGCAACGCGTGCGACGTTGCTGGATGAGGTGCTGGTCGCCACGGATGACGAGCGGATCGCGCGCGCGACGGAGGGCTTCGCCGCGGTGGTGATGACGCGGCCGGACCATCCGTCCGGCACGGACCGGGTGGCAGAGGCGGCGCGTGCGGCGAAGGACGACATTGTGGTGAATATCCAAGGCGACGAACCGCTCATCGACCCGGATCTGATCGACGCGCTGGTGCGCCGTCTGCGGGACGACCCCGGCTGGGCGATGGCGACGGCCGCGAGCCCGATCCGGTCTCTCACGGAACTGGAGTCGCGGAATGTGGTGAAGGTGGTGGTGGCCCATGATGGCGGCGCACTCTATTTTTCGCGGTTGCCCATCCCGTGCCGGCGCGATGGCGAACCGGACTTGGCCTCGGGACTCTATCTTCATCATGTGGGGCTTTATGCCTATCGCGGCGCGTTTCTCCGGCGTCTGGTCACGGAACCGCCGTGCGCCTTGGAGCAATGCGAGAGTCTGGAGCAGTTGCGTGCCCTGTACCTGGGGGGGCGCATCGCGGTGATTCTGACCGGGGAGCAGGGTTTGGGGATTGACACCCCCGCGGATGCGGTGGCGGTGGAGGCGATTCTCAAGGAGCGAGGACAAGCGCAACAGTAAGGAGCGGATGTATGGGGAGGGTAAGTCGGGTTAAGGCGGGATGTGTGACGTTCGGGGCACCGGAACTGGCAATCATTGCCGGCCCGTGCGTGATCGAATCGGCTGAAGCCACAATCGGATTGGCGGCGAAACTGGTCCGCCTCGCGAACGAACTGGAGATGCCGCTGGTCTTCAAAGCCTCGTTCGACAAGGCGAACCGCACGTCGGGTGACGCCTACCGGGGGCCGGGGCTGATCGAGGGTTTGGCGATTTTGCGGGAGGTGCGCGACCGGTTCCGGGTGCCGGTCCTGACCGACATTCACGAGCCGGGGCAGGCGGCGGCAGTGGCGGAGGTGGCGGACATCTTGCAGATTCCGGCCTTTCTCTGTCGGCAGACCGACCTGGTGATCGCGGCCGCGGAGACCGGCAGGGTGGTGAACGTCAAGAAAGGGCAGTTTCTCGCACCGGAGGATATGGTGAATGTGATCGACAAGATCACCGGCACCGGCAACCGCCGGATCCTTCTCACCGAACGCGGGGCGAGTTTCGGGTATCACAACCTGGTGGCGGACATGCGCAGTCTGTTGATCATGCGCGAATTCGGTTATCCGGTGATTTTCGACGCCACGCACAGCGTGCAGCGTCCCGGCGGCGCGGGTAAGATGAGCGGCGGGGACGGGCGCTGGGCTCCGGCCCTGGCGCGCGCGGCGGTGGCCACGGGCGTGGACGGGGTGTTCATGGAGACCCATGTCAATCCGGCTGAGGCGCTCTCGGACAAGGCGAACGCGATCGCTTTCCGGGATTTGAAAGCGGTGTGGCGCACATTGAAGGGCATACATGGTCTGGTACGTTAATCCTTTGCGGCGCGCGGCGCGGCGGTTGCTGTTCCTCTGGGCCTGTCTGTTGTTGGGACGGGTCGAGGCCGCCCGTTTCGTTGATCCGGAGACGGACCGCTGGTTTGCGCGACACGGCGATGATCTTTGGCGCCCGCTTGCGGCGCGTTGGGACGAGGTCAAGGCGGCGATGACCTCGCCGGCGAAGAAGCTTTCGATCCCGCTGGAATATCACGTGAACGGGCGGGCCAAAGCGCTCTTGCGCGCCGATCAGGCGCAAATCTTCCCGGACGGGATGATTTTTGCCGAGAAGGTGCGCGTCGAGATGTTCAGCGAGACCGGGAAACCGGATGGCTTGTTGACGGCCGAGGGGTGCCTTTTCGACCGCACGGCCCGGCACGGGTATTGCCGGGGGCGGGTCCGTGTGGAAAAGGGGGGCGACCGGCTACAGGGTGTGGGTATGTACTTTTCAACCGAGCGCCAATGTATTAAGATTCTGGGTGATTGCGAGATTCGGACACATCGCATACGCAATAACTTCGGGAGGCTCAAGTGAGAAGGATGTTTGGTATTGTCGGCTGGGTCGTGGTCCTGTTGATCTGCCGGGCCGCATGGGGTGAGGTTCGGACGAACAGGGCGGCACGCGCCGCGAGCCTGTTGGCGGGAGATTCGACTGGCGCACCGGAACGCGAGGCGGTGATCACGGCTGAACGGATCGAGTTCGATAACAAAGAGGGCGTGATCCTGTTTGACGAGAAGGTGCTGGTGGATGACGAGCAGTTTATCATGCGGTCAGACCGGCTGCTGGTGTTCATGGAGGGTACCAACGATGTGCAGCAGATCATGGCGGTCGGACGGGTGAGCATCACGAACGCGAACCGGTCGGCTAGTTGCGACAAGGCCGTGTACACCAAAAAGGACGGTCAGATTGTGATGACCGGTAATGCGCGGCTGATGCGGCAGGGAGATGAGGGGGGGGAGGTCACGGGTAACCGGATCACCTTCTGGCTTGATGACGAGCGGATGGAAGTCTCGCCCGGGCGCGTGGTGCTTCCGCCCGGCACGTTTAAGCGGATGGACACGAAGCGGCTCCCCTAAGGGAATGAGACGGGACATGGAAGACGTTGTCGAAAACGGAGGGACGCGCATACCGGACATTCAGGCCATCGAGTTGGTCAAGCAGTATGGTTCGCGTACGGTGGTCAACGGCGTCTCGCTGCATGCGAGTTGCGGGGAGATCGTGGGGTTGCTCGGCCCGAACGGTGCGGGCAAGACCACGACGTTCTATATGGTGGTGGGGCTGGTACGGCCCAACGCCGGCGAGATCGTGTTCCGCGGCGAGCCGATCACGCGGATGCCGGTGTACCGCCGCGCGCGCCTGGGCCTGGGGTACCTCGCTCAGGAGGCGTCCATCTTCCGCAAGCTGACGGTGGAGGAGAACGTGCTGGCGATTCTGGAGACCCTGCCTCTCTCGCGCGCCGAACGTGCGGCCCGCGCCGAGGAACTGCTGGCGAGCCTGAGCCTCACCAAGGTCGCCCGGCAGCGGGCCTACACGCTCAGTGGCGGCGAACGGCGCAAGCTCGAGATCGCGCGCGCGCTGGTGCGCAAGCCTGCGATTCTGATGCTGGACGAGCCGTTCAGCGGAGTGGACCCGTTGGCGGTGCATGATATCCAGGAGATTGTGAGAGGGCTGCGCGACAAGGGGCTCGGCATTATCGTGACGGATCACAACGTGCGCGAGACGCTCTCGATTGTGGACCGCGCCTACCTCGTGTATGATGGCCAGATTTTATGTGAGGGCCCGAGTTCGTTCCTTGTGCAGGACGAGACGGCGCGTCGGTTGTATCTCGGCAAACACTTTAGGATGTGACAAAACAAAACGCCTGCGCGACGGCGGGCACAAAGGAAAGGAAGAGGGTTTATGGTAATTGAAGTGACGGTCCGAAACAAGCAGGCCTCCCCGGATGTGAAAAAGTATGCCGAGAAGCGCGCGCTCAAACTGTTCGAGACGTTTCCGCGGGTGGAGAGCGTGCGTGTGGTCATCGATGTGCAGCGTAACCTGTATGAGGCCGAATTCGTCGTGCAGCAGAAGGGGCTGACGGCGGTCGGTGTCAAAGGGCATGCGTCCAGCGCGAGAGCGGTGATTGATGTCGCGGCCGCACGTGTCGAGAAACAGTTGCGGAAAACGTTGTCTAAGCGCATTAAGGCGAATGTCCGGAAAGCCGCCAAAGTGTAATGGCCAAAAGCAGACAGAGCAAGGTCCGGCAATCGAAGGTCACGGTCGGCCAGTTTCTCACGAGCGGCCGTGACCGGTTGAATCTGGAACTGGTCTCCGGGGCGCGCGGTCTCGAACGGGTGATTGTCGAGCCCGTGACCCATCGCCCCGGTTTGGCACTGTCCGGTTTTTTCGGGCATTTCGCGCGGAAGCACATTCAGGTGGTGGGGATGGCGGAGCATGCCTATCTCTCCTCCCTGCCGGAGGCGCTGCGTGTGCAGCGCTTTGAAAAATTGTTCGCCCACAAGATCCCCTGCATGGTATTCACCCGCGGCAAACGGGTCTTTCCCGAAGTGTTGCGCGTGTCAGAGCGCGACGGGGTGGCGGTGTTGCGCTCCGGGATGGTGACGCGGTTTTTTATCCATGCCGCCACCTTCGTGCTGGAGGGTCTGTCTGCGCCGCGCTGTAAAGTGCACGGCACGATGCTGGAGGTGGCCGGGGTCGGCGTGCTCATCGAGGGCGCGGCCGGTTTGGGCAAAAGCGAGACTGCGCTGGGTCTGGTCAAACGGGGCCACGCGCTGGTGGCCGATGACCTGACGATGCTGCGGCGTGACAGCAACAACCATCTGATCGGGTCCGCTATGGAGGTGACGCAGTATTACATGGAGATCCGTGGTATCGGCATCATCCATGTGCCCTCGATCTTCGGTGTGGCGGCGGTGCGCGGCGAGAAACAACTGGATCTGGTGGTGACGCTCAAGCGGCAGGGCGAGGCGGATGCCGAACTCGACCGCACAGGTACGGAGTCGATGCGGCGGACGTTTCTCGGAATCACCGTGCCGCAGTTGGTGATCCCGGTCGCACCGGGACGGGATCTGGTCAATCTGGTGGAGACCGCGGCGCAGGAGCATAAGCTTCGGCTTTCGGGGTTTGTTGCGGTTCGCGAACTGGATGCGCGGATCAAACGGCATCATGCCGGTGGGGAGGGGTAGATCGTGGGAAAAAAGGATACCGATGCGGAGACACGGGAGTTTGTCCTGCTGAACAAATACGGCATGCATGTTCGTCCGGCCGGACTTTTCGCCAAAGTGGCCTCGCGCTTTAACGCCGAGGTTGAGGTGGAGAAAGACGGGAATGTCGTGTCCGGCAAGAGCATCATGGCGTTGATGACGTTGGAGGCGGTCTGTGGCACGGTCCTGCGCGTAACGGCCCACGGTCCCCAGAGGCGTGAGGCGCTCGATGAGTTGGAGTCGCTGGTTGCCCGCAAATTCGATATCCCTGATGAGCAATGATTCGGATCATCTGACGCCCTCGCGCAACGAGGCGCGTGTTCTGACCGGCCTGGCCGCCTCGCGCGGCTTTGTCGCGGGGCCGGCTTTTCTGTTCCGAACCACGACGACCGAGCAGGTGCCGGAATACGGGATCCGTCCCGAACAGGTGCCCCATGAACTGGCGCGCTTGGCCGATGCGTTCACGTTGACGCGGGCGCAGATCCGTTCGCTCGCGCTTGAACTCAGCAAACGGATTCGCGGAGACGAGGCCACCCTCTTCGACGGGCATCTGATGATTCTCGACGACCCTTCTTTCATCGGCTCCTGTAAGGAGAAGATCACCACGAAACAGGTGAACGCGGAGTCGGCGGTGAACAGTGTGGCGGAACGGTATGCCTCCATCTTCGCCGCCATGGACGATGCGTATCTCAAGGAGCGTTCCCAAGACATCGGGGACATCGCGAAGCGGATTCTGCGGAACCTTTTGGGCGGGGCCGACCCTCTGGCGGTGCGCGTGGAGAAGCCCTGCATCGTGGTGGCGGATGAACTCTCCCCGTCCGAGACGATTTCGCTGCCGCGGAACTTAATCCTCGGATTTGCGACAGACCGCGGCAGCAACACCTCCCACGTATCGCTGTTGGCGCGTGCGCTGGGTATCCCGGCGGTGGTCGGACTCGGTTCGATCTCTGAACAGGTGCGGACCGGCGATGCGCTGCTGCTGGACGGGACCAGCGGCAAGGTTATCCTCAACCCGGGCCAACAGGAGCGCCTCGCTTTTGAAAAAATGGTGGCCCGTTCCCGGACGCTGGACGAGAAGATCGAGGAGGGAAAATGCCTGCCCGGCGCCACTTCCGACGCCCACCGGATTCCGATGCTGGCGAATATCGATCCCGGCACGCCGCTTACCGATCTCTATGCGGTGGGGGCCGAGGGGGTCGGTCTCTACCGTTCCGAATACCTGTGGCTGACCTACGATCAGGAGCCGACCGAAGAGGAGCAGACCCGCGCCTACACGAATGTGGCCCGCGTGTTCCCCGACGGGCAACCGGTCACGATCCGTGTGCTGGATTTGGGCGGCGACAAGATGCCGCACTATACGGGTGCGTTGTATAAGGAGGCCAACCCTTTCCTCGGCAACCGCTCGATCCGGTATCTGCTCAGCCATCCCGAGGTCTTCCGGCGGCAGTTGCGCGCGATTTTGCGCGCGAGCGCGCATGGGAACGTGCAACTCATGTATCCCATGGTGGCGACCATCGAGGAGGTGCGTGCCGCGAACCTCGAAGTGCGTGCCTGCATGAGTGCGTTGCGGGCTGAGGGGATTCCCTTCAACGAGACGATCCGGCGCGGCGTGATGATTGAGACCCCCGCAGCGGCGCTGATCGCCGACGCCTTGGCCGCGGAGTGCGAGTTTCTGTCGATCGGCACCAATGACCTGATTCAGTACACGTTGGCGGTGGACCGGGTGAATGAGACGGTTGCCCGGCTCTACCAGCCAACCCATCCGGCAGTCCTCCGTCTGATCGATCTGACCGTCTGCGCCGGCCGCGCGCGCGGGATTCCGGTGTCGGTCTGCGGTGAGACGGCCGCGGATCCCGTCATGGCCGTGCTGCTGATCGGGTTGGGGGTGGACGCGTTGAGCATGTCGCCGAATCTGATCCCGCTGGTCAAGAAGGTCATCAGCCAGGTCTCAATTGAGGAGGCCCGCAAAATGGCCGCGATCGTGCGGCGCATGACCGGCACGTCAGCGAACAAGATTTACACCTATTGCCGCAACCATGTGTTGAAACTCGCGCCCGATCTGCTTTATCTGTAGTAAGCCCCGCGTGTCACGTGAAACGGAAGAGCGTTTCGGGAAAGCTCCTCGGGGTCACGCCCGCCTGTTTCAGCACCTGCACATGCGGCCAGAACTCGCCCGCCTCGGCCAGATCGTGCGTGTCGGACGCCAGCGCCAGCCGCACACCTTTTTCGACGCAGATGCGCAGGAAATCCGGGTCCGGTTGATGCGTGTGGAAGTTCACCTCCGCCGCCACGCCGGTGTCGGCCAGCAGATCAGCCACCGCCGCATACAGGTGCGTGGGGCATGCCAGACGGTTGCGTGAAAAGAAACGGAAAGGGTGCGCCAGCACTTGGATCGGGTGTCCGGTCAGAAGTTCCACGTCGCGCAGGAAGAGACGCTCGGCCTCTTTCTGGCTGGTCCGTCCGGGGACATAATCTTCGATGAGGTGAATCGCGCCGACCAGCAGGTCCCATTCGCTTTCGGCATCCTCCGGGGCGAGCAGCAACTTGCCGTGGTCATAGAGGTCCACTTCGAGGCCGACCTTCACGAAGGGCGAACGCAGGGTCTGCGCGAACCGTTTGTATGCGGCCATGCGCTTGCGCTCCGGTGTCGCCCAAACCGCTTCAGCCATCTCCGGGTTGCGTTGCCACGCGAACCCCATCGCCTCTTTTTTGTCGAAATAGAGTTGGAAGGCGTGCTCCGTGATGCAGAGCCCCGTCACGCCCAACGCCTGCGAGAGGGCAATGCAGGACGCGGTGTTGACCGTCGTGCCGCAATAGGCGTACTCCGTGTGACAATGGACATCGATAAGGTTGGGCAAGCCCATCGCGAGTTGGATTTCCTCGATTTCCACGCGGTGGCCGGTCAGGCGGATCAGGCTGAACCGGAACGGCGCTTCCGAGAGAGAGGGCACGGTATGGTAGAGCACACCCTCATGCATGCGGGCCTTTTGGCCTTTGTGGTAATGACCGCTCAAAGAGAGGACCACCTTCGACTTCTCAAACGTGTCGAGGATTTCGGCGGCGTTGGTGGGACGGTACGGATAGTGTGAATCGATCGCCGGATAGATCGGCGGATGCTGCAACGCGATCAGCGGCAGATCCGGATGGTCGGCGGCGATCTGCCGGAGCATCGCGAGCGCGTCTTCCGTCCGCGCACAGGTGCGGTCCTCACCGTACACGTCATCAAAAAGCACCAAGCCGTATCCACCGAACAGATGGAGGCCGGGCTCACAACCGAGCAGGCGGTGAAAGGCGGCCGGCGCGATGTCGTGATTGCCCGGCAGTGCCAGAACCGGGATGCCGCTGCGCGTCAGTTCGCCATTCAGCGAGATCAGGTCCAGCTTCGCTTGAGGATCTGTGCCGTCTTCCGTCAAATCACCGAGCAGCACGGTGAGGTCCGGCTTGACCCCCATGTGTGTCAAACGTGCGAACACTTTTCTCAGCAACACCTGCGCCAACTCGCCGCGCAGTTGCGGCGGTTGGGCGGTTTGACGCGCCAGTCCGGTGAAATGCAGATCCGCGATGGCCAGAAGCGTGAGAGAGGGTTCATTCATGGGAAAAAGAAATCCAATACGTCGCGAAGGAAAACAACGTGACCTTCCGGTCCCGGAAAAGTCGTTTAAGGGTAAGTGAAGTCGCATGCGGGGTCAACACGAAAACCGCGCGTTCAAAAGGCGTCCTGCAGACCGGATTCCGGGATTGACAGGCGACGCGCCGGAGGCCATGCTACACAACCGGAAACCAGATCGGGTGGACGAGAGCAAAAGGAGGCAAACAATGCGGAAAAAAAGGATGATAATCAGGATGTGCGGGCTCGTGGCTCTGGCGGTATGCGGTGCCGAAGATCCGGTGTGCGTCACGCGTCAGGGATTGCCGAACGCGAGCCGCATCTGGCGCGCCAAAACGCAGAACGGATGCGTATTCTATGCCGGGTGCACGACCCAAACGCCGCGGGGACAAGTCAGGAATCGCGTGCCGCCGCTGGTGGTCCGGGCGTTTCCGGGTGCGAAAGGTGTCTTCCCCTTCATCTCATGGGGCCGCGCCTATCCCGACAATTGCTCCTCGGTCATTGAAACGTTCCGGGCTATGTCCGACGGTCCTTCTGTGTCTCCGGAAACGAGCTGGCCGAATGTCGCGTTAACGTTGATCGATCTCTCGGATCAGGATATCGGACAGACGGAGCGTCAGGTCCGCGCGGCTCTGGAGGGACTGGTTCACCGGACCCGGCAGCGGAACCCGGCCCGGGATATGTTGATGCTCCATCAGCCGGAGGCATCTTTTGTGGCGGCGTATCGGGCGGGCCGGACGCCGGACGTGATCCGCTGGTATGAGGAGATCGCGGAGCATTACGGGATTCCGAGTGTGAATCTCGCGAAAGCGGCGGCGCGTAAACCGGAATGGAAGGGTGCGCAGGAAGAGTGGGATGCGCTGTTGCGCGACGAACTCGGCGCGCTCTTTTCCTGGTGCGCGGCGCAACCCGCTCAAGCGCAACCGGTCCGGCACGCCTGTCCGTCACCGTTGACGCCGGCATTGTGGAATCGGGCCACGCTGGTCAATTACGAACGGGGCGATCTGGATCCCGCAGGGTGGTTGGGTTGGCAATGGAGCCCCGTGGACGCGATTTTCCATGTGGCGGTTTGCGAGAAGCCGGGGCCGGTGATGACCCTGTACTTCACCGGCACGGCGGCCGGGTTGTACGGTGTGACCGGTCCGGATTCAGGCGATCTGGAGGTCGCGATCGATGATGGTCCGTGGCAGCGGCTCGCCGTGTTCGACCCGCAGGCCCGCGACAACGCGTATCATCTTTTCCACCGCATGTTCGCGGACGAGCTTCCGGATACGCGGCATGCCGTGCGGATACGGGTGGCGGAAGCCGTGCCGTCCGGCAGCACAGGCCGGGTTGCGCGGATCGGCTGGCTCACCGTCAACGGGCGGGACGCGAGCCCCATGGGCTCCCTTTCGCCGGTCGCGTTGGCGGACACGCTTTTTCTTCAGTTGGAGCCGATCGCCTACAGGCCGCCGCCGGGACGCTGGAGCCGGATCCCCAAGACCATGGAGCGATTACGCTCGGGTGGTACGGTGCGCATGGTCATGCTGGGCGACAGCATCATCAACAACATCCAGAGTTCGCACTTCGAGCGGCTGATCGAACGCGCGTATCCCGGCAGCCGGATCGAGAAGATCGTGTCGGTACGCGGCAGCACGGGCTGCTGGTACTATCAAGAGCCGGAACACTTGCAGAACTACGTGCTGCGCCACAAGCCGGATCTGCTGGTCATCGGCGGCATCAGCCAGAAGGGGGATGTGGAGGCGATCCGCTCGGTGATCCGCCAGACGCGCGCGGCCTTGCCGGAGGTGGAGGTGGTGGTCATGACCGACGTCTACGGCGGGCCGTGGGCCAAGGATCTGGATCCGTATGATCCGAAGAACGCGGCAGATCCGGACCCGGCGGGAACCGGATATCGGGACCGTCTGTTCAAGATGGCCGGCGAGGAACGCGTCGAATACGTGAATATCACGCAACCGTGGATGCGCCACCTCACCGCTTCCAAACAACCCCTCGGCGCCTTCAAGTCAGATGCGGTCCACGCCAACGCCCGCGGAAGTCAGCTCATCGGCCGCTTCCTCGAGTTGTATTTCGCGCCGGACGGTTGGGATGCGTACGGCACGGCCAAGCGGGCGCTGAAGCCCTGACTTGCGGACATCTCGGGGAGGTGTCCCTGCCCGAAAACGGGTGCGGTTACTGAACCCCCAAACCCGAAGCCAGAGAACACGACCCGCGTCAGCGCGGTCGCGCGGTGAGCGTCGGCGGCGCATGCTGATGGCGGTAATCACTCATGGTGGTGCCGAACGTGTGGCGGAAGAGTACGCCGAGATGGTTGGCGTTCGTGAACCCGCAACGCTGCGCGATCGCGGAAAAGGTCAGGGTGCTCTTGGTCACGAGCGAGCGGACGGTTTCCATGCGCACGCGCTGAATCTCATCCATCACCGAACGGTTCAGCGTCTGGGCGAAACGCTTCTCGACCCAACGCTGCGTGACACCCACGTGGTCCGCGACATCCGACACGCGGACATTCAGTCCCGCGTTGATGCGGATGAACTCAAGGGCGCGGATCACGAGGCGGTCATTCACCTGCAAGCGCCGGGTGGAGGCGCGCGCCACCACCTTCTGCGGCGCGAACGTTACGCAACGCTGTTTCCTCAGGGTTTTGCGCATGAGTTGGTCCAGCAGTTCAGCGGCGGCGAATCCGGCCCGTTCCATATCCACCGCCACGCTGGAGAGCGGCGGCAGACTGGTTTCGCAGATCATGACGTCGTTGTTGACGCCCAGCACGGCCACTTCGTACGGCACCGGAAGATCGGCGGCCAGACAGGCATTGAGCACCTGCCTGCCGCGCGCGTCATTGGCGGCGAACACGGCCAAAGGTTTGGGTAGTTTGGCCAGCCAGCGGCACATGCGTTTGCGGTCCAGTTCCCATGTGGCACGTTCCTCCTCCGAGGGGGGCGGATAGACGTCGCAAGCGAATCCGGCCTCCGCGATACGGTTCACGAACGCCTTCTGACGCCACAGGGACCAGTTGAGACCAGAGGGTTCGCCCACAAAGGCGAACCGCGTGAACCCGTTGGCCAGATAGTAGTCCGCGGCACACCGGGCCACGGCGGCGGAATCGCAGCTCACGCGGCAGCAGCGCGCGAGCGGGTGGCGGGGGTTGAGGTACGCATCGACCGGATCGATCAACACGGTGGGGAGGCGTGCCGCGACGATATCAGCGGCCACGTGGGGATTGGGGATGCGCGCGATGATGCCCGAGCCGCGCCAGGCCGCGCGATCCGGCAACTTCTGGTCATTGGCGCCTCCGGAGTTCAGATGCAGAGCCCAAGGGCCGTAGAGATGAACGTATTCGAGAATGCCGCGCAACATGCCGCGCGAGATCTCATGCGACGATTCCAGCAACAGCGCGACCTGCGGGATCCGTTGCCGCGTGTTGCGTCGTTTTTTCCGTGGCAAAATCATGTCGCCCCGCTTGGTTTTTCAGACGGGTGGTCGAAGGCTCCGGCTTCGCAGGGCATCCGGCGGGTCAGCAGTCCTTGGGCGAAGCGCACGCCGTAAACCAGATGTGTGCCCATCACGCCGAGCCAGGTGACAAACCAGAGTCCCGGATGCAGGGTCAGACTCGACAGCAGGGTCAGTGCCGCGTAGGTGGCCAGGACCGCGATGTACGGGATACGCAGCGGGGGGTAAAACACGGACAGGATCGCACCCGCGATCACGCCGGCGACGAACAGCGAGGGCAGCAAATAGCTTAGGCGCAGCGAGGTGTTGGGGAAACGCTTGGCAAAATGGCCGCGGTGCAGCGCGTAGCGTCCGATTTGCCGCAGGTGGGGTCCGAAGAGCGGACGACGGTGGTGGAACACCTGAACCCACGGGTCGTACACGATCCGTTTCCCCTGTCCGAACACGACGTCGGCGCACAAGAGCGTGTCCTCCCCGGGCCAGAAATCGGTGCGGTAACCGCCGATGGCCTTGAGCACCTCCGTGCGGACGAAGAGGTTGCAGCTGGGGAAGTCGTCGATCCGCGGCCGCACACGGTCCCCGAGATAGCGGTAACGGTAGTTTCCGGAGACCAGGCGGTTGGCGTAGACACGTCCACTCGCTTGGGCCAGGAATGGGTCGTGGGGTGGTGTGACGCCAGGTCCGCCCACACCGCCGACATCCGGTAGCGTGAAGTATTTGACGGCATGCTCCAGCCAGGCGGGGACGGGGTAGGCATCGTCATCAAGGAACGCCACGATTTCACCCTGCGCCCGCCACAGGCCGGTATTGCGCTTTTCTGCGGGCCGCGTCTTGCCGGTGGGCAGCACGTGCAGCGTGAAGGGGTACTCTGGCAACGTAAGCGGCTCATCGGGGAGTACGAGCACTTCGAACGCGCGGTGGGTCTGCAACGCCAGCGCTTCGAGGCACTCCGTGAGATACGGGCTTGGGCCTGGACAGGCGATGACCACGGAGACCGTCATGGGACGGGAGGCGGGCGGCGCCACCTCGACACTGCCGTAATACCGCAGGATTCGCAGGCGGTAGAAAATCGCGAGCGTGTCGTTCATCACCTGCCGGACGTTGGACCAAGAGAGACACCCCACTTTGTTGCCGAAATGCATTTCGATCGGCGCTTCAGCCACCTTGAACCCGCGGGCATGGGCGATCGAGAGAATCTCCAAGTCAAAGGCGAACGCCTTCACCAGCATACGGTCGAAAGCCCAGCCGAGGGCCTCACGGCGGAAGAGTTTCATGCCGGTCTGCGTATCCGTGACCGGCAGTCCCACCAGCAGGCGCACCAGCGTGTAATAGATCACGCTGGCGAGGCGTCGGTGCCAAGGGTAGTCGATCACGGATTCGGGATGACGCTTGGAGCCGATCACGATGTCCGCGCGGTTATGCGCCATGACCTCAAAGAACGTGGTGATCCGCGCGGGCGATAAATCCAGATCGCCGTCCAGCAGCAGGATGTGCGAGCCGCGGGAAGAGGCGAACCCGCATTTGAGGGCGTTGCCCTTGCCCGCATTGACTTGGACGAAGACGGGGCGCACATGCTCCGGATCCCGGCTCGCCGCCTGCCGGATGGACTCGGCCGTGCCGTCCCGGCTGCCGTCATCCACCGGGAGCACCTCAAACGGAATCTCGTCGCGCAGCAGATCGCAGACAGCCTGAATGTTCTGCCCGATGATTTTTTCCAGGCCGTAAACCGGCATGATAACGCTCAGACAACCATTCCCGCCCAGAACGGCGCGGGCCGAATCCCAAAGTTTTTTCGTGTTTTCAGTGGTCATTTTTCAGGAGATCAGTACAATAAACGATCACGCATGCATTCTGTGTTTGAGGCGCGGCGGCCTAAAAACCAAAGTGCAGACATGATATGTCGGTCTGACGCAGAAACCAAATCAAAAATGCGGGGTCGCATCTCTTTCCGGAAGGGCTTTTGTAATGGTTCGATACGGGATTATCGTATGGGGGTCGCTCCTGCTCCTTTCAGGGGCGGGGTGCGGCAAGTCTGGCGTGCAGGAGGCCGAGAGTGCGGAACGCGGGTCGCCTCTCTATCGAAAGGCCTTCGCCGCCGAGCAGTCGGGCGATCTGAAGGAGGCGATCCGGCTTTACAACCGGGTGTTGATCGAAGAGCCCCGTTCCTTCTCGGCTCACTTCCAGTTGGCCACGCTGCTTCATGATCATGCCGAGGATTATGTGGGGGCGATCTACCACTATAATCAATATCTCTATCTGAGGCCGGAAGCCGAAAAGAGCACGCTGGCCCAAGACCGGATCCGCATTGCCGAACAACTGCTGGCCCCCCAAATCCTGCGGAAAGTCGGGGATTCGGTGCAGGGGATCTCGCAGGCGCACCTGCTCAAGGAGAATGACCGCCTCAACAGGCTCATCACCACGCTGGAGGGTGAGAAATCCATGCTCGTTGAGTCCAAGACCGCGGCAGAGCAGGAACGGACGCGCTTGCAGGCGGAGAACGAGCGGTTGCGTGACTTGTTGCGCAAGATGCGTGTGGAGGAGGTGGCCGCGCCGGAAGCGGCCGCAGGGCAGGCGGCCCAAGCGGCTCGTGATGCGGCGGACACGAGGGAATCGAAGCGGACCACCGATGCCCGCACGTTGCGCGCGCTGCGCGAGGAGGCGGCGGAACTGGCCGCGCAGTCGGAGAAGCCGCAGCCGATCCGCAAGCCGGTGGTGGACGCGCCGACAACCGAATCGGTCCTCCGGAAAGTGCAGTCGCGGCTTACCGGCGGATCGGACGATTCGGTGCCCGCCGCCCGCAAAGAGCAGTCGCGGCTTGCCAGCGGATCGGGCGATTCGGCGCCCGCCGCCCAAACGGTCGCGCCGCCGCCGCCGATCGACGTGACGCCGGACAAGGATGCGCTGTCCGCGCTCTCGCTGTTCGGGCAGGACGGCCGCAAGGAGAAAAGAACCCGGAAAGCGGGGGCGCACCGGACCTATGTGGTGCAGCCCGGGGATACGCTTTTCCGGGTTGCGGAGAGGTTTTACGGGGACTCGACCCAGTGGAAACGGATTCGTGACGCGAACCGCGGACGGATTGATGCGGACGGACGCATCCGGGCGGGACAGATTATCGAAGTGCCTTGAGAGAGGGGGATGGGAAGGTATGCCACCGGCCACCGGTAGACGTGTGCTCAAGCAGGGTCCGAACAGTGTGTTCGTCGATGCGGATGTCAGGCGGACACCCGCATCGTGGCGTCTGGATGTGCGGGAGGATGCGGCGGGGAACAGCTTTTTTTTCGGTAAGCGTCGGCGTCCGGCCCTCAGGAGCCGCGGCCGTAACCGGCTGTTCCATTACATTGCGGCGGGCGGATTGCGGCAATTGCGCCGCACTTCGGCGGACGATGACCGGGAGGCGCGCCGCCGCGCGTTTCTCGTGTTCCTCGCGCTTCTTTCTGCGGTCTGGCTGTTGTTTTATTTCTTGCCCTGCCTGTGACGGACGGGAAAGGAGGAGGGATGCGAAGAAGAGAACGTGTGTTGCTGCTGTTGGCAGCGGGACTCGGATGTGCGGCAGGATGTCAGGCCCCGATGTTTGAAGGGACGATGTTCGAGGCGCAGCCGCGTCAGGATCCAACGGTGGCGCGGATCGCCACGAGCACGCAGCAGATGAATCTGGAGTTCCGGCAGCTTGCGGAACAGGTGGCTGCGGTCAGCCGCAATCAGGAAGTGCTTGATGCGAGGCTGACGCGGCTGGAAGGGCAGCTTGCGGCCCTGCAGCGTTCCGGCGAGGAGATGGGCGCGCTGCGGCAGGAGTTGCAGCGAGTCCGCGTCGAGCGCGAGGGGTTGCGCAAAGAGATCACCGACGATCTGGCCGGACGTATTGAGACGATCGCTTCACGCCAGCAGGCGGAAATCCGGGCGGCCCGTGCTGCCGCGGAACGCGCGGCACCCTCTGCCTCCGCTTCACCTGCCCGAAGCGGTTCCGGGTATGAGCACAAAGTGGAACGAGGGCAGACCCTCTCCCAAATCGCCCGCGGATACGGAAAGAGCATGGAGTCGATCATGAAGGCCAACAAGATCACCAATCCGTCCGCAATCCGTGCGGGCCAGATACTGTTCATTCCGGATTGAAAGGAAGGTCCGCATGCGTTTTCCCGAAGTCCGCCTGCGCCGCTTGCGGCGTACCCCGGCGATTCGTAGGCTGTTCGACGATCCCGTGCCGCCCGCGTCATCCCTGATTTGGCCGGTGTTTGTGGTGGAGGGACATAACCGGTGTGAGCCGATCGACGCGATGCCGGGACAGAACCGCATGAGTGTCGATCATCTGTTGCGTGCGCTCGAACCCGTGGCGGCGCAAGGGGTGGGCGGGGTGTTGCTGTTCGGGCAGACCGAGCAGGACAAAGACGAGGGCGGCAGCGGTGCGTTTGATGAGCGGGGCGTGGTGCAGCAGGCGGTTCCGGCGATCCGGCGCGCCTATCCCGAACTGGTGGTGATGACGGACGTCTGCCTGTGCGCCTATACCGCGCATGGTCATTGCGGACCGCTCGCGCCGGACGGATCGGTGGACAATGATGCCGCGAACGGTCTGCTCGCCCGTGTGGCGGTTTCGCATGCCGCGGCCGGTGCGGATGTGGTGGCGCCCAGCGCCATGATGGACGGCCAGGTCGCGGTGATCCGGGCGGCTCTGGAGGAGAACGGGTTCGACCAGACCCTGCTGATGGCGTACTCGACGAAATTCGCGTCGTCTCTGTACGGGCCGTTCCGCGAGGCGGAACGCTCCTCTCCGTCTTCGGGTGACCGGCAGGGCTATCAGGCCTCCGGCGGTAATCTGCGCGCGGCGCTGCGCGAATCGGATTTCGATGAAGACGAGGGGGCGGATATCCTGATGGTCAAGCCCGCCTTGTTTTATCTGGATGTTCTGTCCCGGCTACGCGAGCGGACCGACCTGCCGCTCGCGGCTTACAACGTCAGTGGCGAATACAGCATGCTGATCGCCGCTGCTGAGAGGGGGTGGGGCGATCGGGACGCGATGGCGCGGGAATCGCTGACCGCCATTCGGCGCGCGGGCGCGGAGATCATCCTCACCTACTGGGCACCGCGTTACCGCGAACTCTTCAAACTGTAGGATGGCGGAGGTCACGGGATGGGGGATCGGGGATTTGATTGGCGGCGGCGCATAGGATGGGGTATCGTCGTTGCAGGTGTCGCATGTGTCTGTGGCGTGGGATGCCTGACGGAGAAAACGCATGCGCCCGAGACGACTGCGGGACATGAACTGAAGGGGATGTCCGAGGAGGACCGGATCGCGCGGTTACGGCAGGCCGGATTTGTCTGTGAACGGGTTTCCGGCGATATGGCCGATGGTTGGCGGGTCGATCTCGGCGGCGCGTACAAAAAACGGGTGGCGACGCGTGATCTGCGTCCGCTCGCTGGATTGCGCGTCGTCGAGCTGGGCGCGCAATACTCTGAAGTGGAAGATTTGTCGCCGCTCCGGGCGATGCCGCTCAAGAAATTGGATATCCGGAGTTCCCGTGTGTCCGACCTCTCTGCGCTGAAGGGGTTGGCCATCACGAATTTAAATCTTCACCGATGTTGTCCGGTTGCCGACCTTTCGCCTTTGCAGGGGATGCCGCTGGTCGATTTGGAGATAGGTCAGACGTCGGTCAGAAGTCTGGAGCCTTTGCGGGGGATGCCGTTAAACAGACTGCATATGGAGGTCACGGATATTCCGGATCTCTCCCCGCTCAAGGGAATGCCGCTTGCGCGGTTGTTCATCAACTATACCACCGTCACGAATCTATCGGATGTGGTGGGGTTGTCTTTAAAAGAGTTGCACATGGGGTGGACGCGGATCACCGACCTCTCTCCCTTGGTCGGTATGCCGTTGGAACGGCTCCATATTCCTGGGACGAAGGTGTGCGATTTGCGTCCCCTGAAAGGGTCAGCACTGCGGTTCCTCTATATGTCCGGCACTCCGGTCACGGACGTGGAGCCGCTTCGCGGTTTGCCGCTGTACTTCATTAACATGACCGACAGTGCGGTGTCGGACCTGACACCGTTGGCCGATCTTCAGTTGCGGCAGTTCTTGTTTACGCCGCGACGGATTAAAAAGGGGATCGAGGCGGTACGGGCCATGCCGACGCTGCGCATCATCGGCGTCGGATTCTCACGTGGCACGATGTGGTCACCGTCGGAATTCTGGGCCAAATACGATGCGGGGGAATTCGAATAGTTTCTTCTCCCGCACGCCCGCCGTTCAATCACCTAGACCACGTCCGGTACGGGAACTCCCCGAACGGCGTCCGTTGTGTCCACCATCTTGTAAGCGGCGGCGATCCGGAAGGGCAACGAAAAACGATCCCCGAACGATGTCCGATGTACCCAACATCCTGTAGATGTCCGATGTACCCAACATCCTGTAAGGGTAAGGGTCCACATTCACTGTGTAAGGTAAGAATCCCGTTCATGCCGCGCCTCTTTTGCAGTGCCCTTGTCCACATCTCATGAGAAGTGGGCAGACCCCCGCATGAGCAGCACGAGCCAGAATCGAAAATCCATAGCTTCCCCGTCCTCGTCCTCGTGCCCGTTCACATTCGCGTGAACATCGTTCTGCGACCTGCGGCATTCGACCTGCGACGCTCGAGATTTGACCATCGTGCGACAGTCGACAGGGACGCCTCCGGTCCGACGGATCCGCCGTTGCCCGCAGGGACACCCGCGCGCCTGACTTCCACATTGACGCGGGCGGAGCCCGCAACCCGATTTCGTCACACACAAAGGATACCAAGGGTTTTCCATGACAATCCATTCCCCTTCGTGCTCTCCATGTCTTCTATGAGAAGGCTAGTCAAGGGTATCCGCATGGCGGATTCCACTTTTCCCCGAACGCAGTTGACGTCTCGCTTCTATCCGCACTCATGATGGGCGATGATTGTGCCCGGTGCATGGAAAGGTCCGTCGTCGGGCTGCAACCTTCGTGGCGCACTGTTGTACGTGCAAGACACGAAACGCAGTCACCGGGACGGGACGTCTGCTGTTCATCAAAAAGCGGTCTGCTCCGTCATCGCGTGTTCCCTGACAAGTCTCCCGTGAAAATTCTCTCCTGGGTCGCCAAGCCCGCCCTATGCCGCAGGCCCGGCGTCCTCCGCCAGCGGGCGGTGGGCGGTTCTGTTCCTGAGGATCGCGAGCATCACGACGGCCAGCTTCCGGGCCACCGCCACCTTGGCCCGTTTCCTCGCGTTCCTGCCGCCCCGCTCCGCGATCCGCATGCCGTGGCGGCGGAGGTCGCAGTCCTTCCCGAACGGCCCCATGATGTAGTTCGCGGCGGTCACCAGCAGCCGCCGCACGACCTGGTTGCCCTCCTTCG
>Ga0116161_1000522_pt1 | contig 43176 bp, 31 predicted proteins | sample AD_JPNAS3_MetaG_FD_89877 | JGI IMG/M metagenome (GOLD analysis project Ga0116161, IMG submission 89877) | Active sludge microbial communities of municipal wastewater-treating anaerobic digesters from Japan - AD_JPNAS3_MetaG | ecosystem: Engineered > Bioreactor > Anaerobic > Digestate | place... | reverse complement strand
TGGCGCTGGAGGGAGGGCGGGATGATGTCAAGGCGGGCAAAGATGCCGTGGGTGACGGCGTTGAGGGACGAGCGGGCCTTGCCGTCGGGCGTGCGCGGGCCGGTGGAGCGCTGGGCGTTGCGCCGGTTGGCGGCGATCGCTTTCGGGGTCATGTGTTTGGGCATGGCGGGCTCCGGCGTGATGCGTAATGCGTGATGCGTGATGAGCCGTGTTGCATCGGCAGGCGGTTGGCAAGGGCCGGCGGCGGGATGCAGGTGGTGGCGGGGCCGGCGGGAGACAGCAAGGGGCCTACGCCGACGCTGGTCGATGCAGGCCCCCGAAGCCATGCGATCTGACTGGCGCCGCGGGCAAGCCGCACCTGCACCTGCGTGTGGCGCCGGGTATTCTACTGTGAGCCGGGCGGGCGGGAGTGGCCGCCGGGCAACGTACCATTGCCAGATTGAGCATAGCACAGATTTTCTAGAGAGTCAAGAGGGTGACGGCTTAGAAACCTTGAAATTCGAACGGATGGTCGGGTTTCTGCACCCATCCAGTCTGCATAGGCGATGGGGAAGATGCCGCGCTCGGCGAGGCCCAGCATCTGGACGTGCCAGCCTGCGTAGGGCCAGTCTATGCCCTGGCCCTTTTGGGTGATGTCTGGGAAGCGCTCGACGAACTTGGCTGCCAACTGATGCGCAGTGTCGGCGCGGGCATCCTGCCAATCAAAGCGGGCGTTGCCCTGGGCGGGTGTACGGGTCCTCTCTGATATCCGGCTGTTCCGCTTCGCGACGGACCGGAACGGAGCCTCTGTGGGGTGCATTTGGCGGGTTGGCTGAGCCTTGGCCGCCCGCGGGCGGCCAAGGCTCAGCCAACCCGCCAAATGCACCCCACCGCGAACTGGGCCGAGACGATGCCCCTGACCCACGCCAGGTCGACGCGGAATCACGCCCGGGAGCTGCGCTCTTGTGCGATGGGCCGGGGCCAGGAGCTGTCTGCGTTGCCCTGTCTGTGCACAAGTCTAGACGCGCTGCGGCAGTTCAAAGCGTATGGCCTTGAACTCGGCGCGGCCAGCCGGCATTCTGGCGAGTTGCTCGATGACGCGCTCGCGGGCCTCACAGGCGAGCGCGAGGCATGGCGCGAGTTCGCTCTCTTCCAGGTCATCGACTGTACGGTGCGGATAGACGAGCTTGAGCAACCCGGCGGTGGTTTTGCGGACCGCATCCTGATTGCGACCGGTGAGCACGCTGAAATCGCGACGGGCGTTGACGTGGGTCTGGAAGTTCAGGCGCCGCAGGCGGGTAAAGATCTCGGCGAGGTAGTCGGTGATGAAACCATAGCCCATGGCATAGTTGGCGGGCTGGATCTTGGGGAGCCCCCAGCCCGGCAGGTAGGCATGGATACGATCGAGGAAAGCCGTGTCCTGCAGGTCCTCAGGCAGGACCTCAAAGAGGTGCTCATAGCGATCGACGGGGCAGCGCCGCTCGAGATCGGTGTCGATATTGCCGCCGAGCACAATGCTGGCCTGGGAAGAGAACTCGTGAGGGCCGCGGCTGAAGCGGCCGGTTTGCATATAGTCCTTGAGGACGCTGATGGTGGCCTCGGGGTCACCGAAGCGTGTGTTGGCGATTTCGTCGAAGAAGATGACGTCGCGGTAGCCGAGGATGCCGATCTTGCGGGAGGCCTGGTTGTAGAAGAGCGTCGCCGGCGTGGCGGTGCCGCCGCTGATGACGAACGAGCGGCTGGAGGTGTTGCGATAGGTGTAGGTCTTGCCCGTCTCGCGGGGGCCGAGCTCGATGAGGTTGTAGTTGGCCTCGACGAATGGCACCAGGCGCAGCAACATGAGGAGCTTTTCGCGCGCAGTGTAGCGGGTGGGGTTGAAGCCGATGCTGGTGACGAGCAGATCGACCCATTCCTCGGCGGTGAACTGGCGGCGCTTGTCGATATAGTCTTCGAGGTCGAGCCGGGTGATCTGGAAGGGCTGAAAGTCGCGGACGAAGAAGGGATAGATCTTGCCCTTGAGTTCGTAGGTGGCGTCGTACTCGACGGTCATGGTGCCCCAGGCACCGCCTGTAAGGAGGACGTCGCCGTAGTCACCCAGCACCTTGCGGCTGACGCGGACAAAGCTATCGCCGAGTGCGGGCACCTCGGCCCAGTAGTGATCGCGCGCGGCGTCGAGGCGCAACTGCAGCGACCCGAGGAGCACGTATTCGCCCTTTTCCTTGATGCGGCTCTTGATCAGCTCCCTGGCGTCGCTCTCGACATAATGTTCGGCGAGCAAGAGGTCGATGCGGTGTTGCCCGGGAACCGGGTTGGCCGGGTCTATGTAGCGCGCCGCCAGGTACTCCATCACGTAGCGTGGGAACTCGCGATAGGCTTCGTTCCAACGCGTGAGAGGCTTGAGCACCACACGATCGCCCATGAGGCGCAGGGCCTTCTGGTCGAGCGCTGTCAGCTCGATTGGGCTGGGTGTCGTTGCATCCACTGTCGTGCGCTCCTCATATGCTTACTGATCGAGACTGTCGAGGCCACCGAAACTGATCTCGATCTTGCCTTTCTGCGGCGATACCGTCACAGGAATGGTGCGCGGCAAGGTATCGGTGAGCCTGTCGTCGGCCGGGCCGTAGGCCAGGCGCAGGTGAACGGCCGTTGTGCTGCCGCTCTTGGCGCGGTAGACGGGCCGTAGCGAGATGCGAACCGTGGTTCGCTGGCCAGGTTGCAGGGCACCGCAGGCCGTTTGATCGACGGTGTCGGTATTGGCGCGGTAGCGCAGGGCGTAGGCCGCCGGGCGGTTGCCGGTGTTGGACAGAGTAACGGCGAAAGCCAGATCCTGGCCCTCGTTCACGGCGAGAGCGGCGGGGAGCCCCTCGAGCGATACCTCCAGGCGCTCCTCGGTCGCCTTGCGCAGCACGGCCCCAGGCACAACCATTTCGGCGAAGGAAAGGCCACCGTGGGCATAGCGGGCGGGGTCTCCGCGGCTCTCCGCACGCTGGAACCAACGCCGCCCGACGGCGACGGTGTACTTGCCTTCAGGCACTCCCTTGTACTCAAAGGAGAGCGAGTCGGGGAGCGCTTCAGGCGGGTCGACGCCGGCGATGTAGCGGTAGGTTACGGGGTGGCGGCCTCCCTCAGTGTAGCGGCGCCAGCGGGCATCATCGCGCACGGCGGTGGCAGCGTCAGGGTCCAACTCGGTGAAGCCGTGGTCGCTAGCCAGAACGACGGTATCGGCCGGTTGGACCAGGGCATGCAACATGTCGAGAATGCCGCCCAGAAGCTGGGCTACGACCTGGTTGACGGCGTCGAGGCTGCCTTTCAGATGGTGGATGTTGTCGTCGCTCACGTTGAAGATGAGCACGTTGCAGGGGCAGCGCTGGGCCGGGTCGAACTCGCGGTTGGTCTGGTCGCTTTCCATCCTGGAGAAGAAGCGCAGCTTGCTGCGCGCGTCGGCTTCTGTGAGGCCCAGTTGGCGCGCGGCAAGGAGCGACTGATCGGCCGTGAAGGTGCCACGATAGCCCTTCCAGTGAGGCGGCATCTGGCCGGCAAGCAGCCCGGTGCGGGCGATGTAGGTCCATGACGGCAAGGGGCAGAGATAGGCCTTCTCCTCGCTCATGTCGAAGGTTTCCAGCAGGCGCGGCCTGACCACCTGCTCCCAGGTGTCCCAACGCATGCCGTCAAAGACGACGATCCACAGACAGCCCTCCGTGGTGGGCCTGAAGCGCTTGCGACCAACGGTATCGCGCACCACACTCGTCGACAGGCGGGGGCTGCCCAGATAGCCCGCAAAGTCGTCACCGATGAGCGTGGCGAGGGCGTGGTCGGCGTGGTCCAGGTACTCCCCGATCTGCTTGCGAATGTGGTCCAGGTACTGCTGCAGAGGGGCGCGAACCGTCTCGTCGGGCATGCCCCACAGGGCGGCTACGGCGCGGGAGTGGGCAAGCTCGAGGCGGGAACCGCCGCTGTCGGTGTACCAATCGAGCGCTGCCGCCAGGGATGGGAGTGCCGGCACGCCCGCCGAGACGGTGCGGGTGATGAAGGCGGCCTCGTCGAGAATGCGCACGATGGCCTCAGCCTGCTTGGTGAAGGGTGTGTCAGGAAGCGCGGCAGCGATGGGGGGGCGGTGTTGCTCCCAGGCGATGGTGGCTTTGCGCAGAGACTTGGCTTCCCTGGCCATGGGGATGAGGCGGCCGGCGAGCTCGGAGAGCACGCCGGGCGTGTCGGCCAAGGAGAGCGCCGCCAGGAGCTGGTCGACGCCAACGATGTCGAGCAGTTCGAGGGCTTTCAACAGGTCGGCCCGGGTCAGCCCGGCCTCGGCCTGCTGGATGACGCGGTTACGCCAGCGGGCGTCGCGTTCCCAGCGCGACAGGGCCGTGCCGATCTGCGCCTCCAGCGGCTGGGGGTCGAAGGGCAGGAGGCCAAGGCCGCGCAACTGGTTGTTGACGTTGGGGAGCTTGGCGCGGCTGAGGAGCCGATAGAGGTACAGGTAGCGGGCCAGACCCTCTACTGGGGCGTGCAGCCAGGCCGCGATGTCCCGCAAATCGACATGGGGCGCCAGCGTGGCCTGCTCGCGCAGCAGCGACGACCCTGCAGCATCCCAAGGGGCGGACCAGGCGAGCGTGATGTACTGGTTGAGCACGCTGGCGGCGCTATCCTGCCTGAAGAGCAGGTCAGCCGCGGGGAGCTCGGGCTGGAGGCAGTGCAGGGCAAGGGCGCGAACTGCTGCAGCATCGAGGGGGGCGCCGTGGGGCAGGTCGCGGCGGATGGACTGGTGGCCACGGATCACTTCTGCCAGGTGGGCGGAGAACAATGCAGCGTGGGCCTCGAGCGCCTCGGGCGGCCATACCTCGCCCGGTATCAGCGTGGCCAGCACGCCCTGCAGGCTGAGGTCAAAGATGGCATCGGCCCCGGTCAGGACGTCGGCCAGGCTACTGAGATGCAGCTTGTGGTCGCCAGCAGCGTGGACGCGGCGCGGCGCGGTGGCCCAGACGATGGCGCGCTCGCCCGGCACATAGGCGGCACGGAAGATGAGGTCATCCCCGGCGTAGCGCACGACGGGCCACGCGACGCCATGCACCTGGAGCGACGGCCCAAGGGCCAGGTGCGCTGCCGGGTCGAGCACGCAGACCAGGCGGGCTTCGGGGGCGAGCGCGGCCAGCTTGGCGTGCAGGTAATGCCCCAGGGTGGGCGGTATCTCGCGGTCGGTCATGGCCTCCCTTTCCGCTTGTTGGCGCAGACGCTGGCCAGCCTGGCGGTGCGCTGGTACAGCCAGGGGTTCGTGGCCGGCTGGTCGACGAGGGCAAAGAGGTCGCAGGCTTCCTGGTAGAGCTCGAAGGTGTAGCAAAACTGCACCATATCGCACAAGTGCTCATCAGTCGGCCGCGCAGCGCGCCCTGCCAGAGAGTCGCGGATCGAGCGCAGCTCACTGCGGTAGAGCTGGAGAGCGCGTCGCTCCTGCTCAGACTCGCTGGGCGTAGGCCGAGGAGTGGGCGTGGCCGGCACGGTTTTGGGTTGTCCTTTGGGGACTCGAGGACGGCGTGGCTGTGGAGATGCTCCCAGGCGGATCGCCGTGGGGTTGTCCCGAAGCCACTGCAGGCCCGAGCTGGTAATGGCCCAGATGCCGGCGGCGGGGGCCGCCATGAGAGCTTGCCGGATCAGGTCGGCGCGCTCCCAGGCGACCCAGTTGGCCCAGCGTATGTCCCTGCCAGATGGCACCCTCTCGCGCTGCTCTGGCGGTATCAAGCTGCCATAGCGCCTGTCGATCTCGGCGATGATCACACGCGGCGCAGCCTGGTGGCCGGGCATGCCGGCCAGCACCTCGAGCAGGGGCACGGCATAGTCGTGCTGAGTGCGGAAGGTGGCGTACTGTCGCATGGGCCTCTCCCTCCAGAGATGCGCCCAATTTCACTGCGGGCGCCGGCGTCAGTGACTGGCCTTGGGTTCAGATACCATGGCCAGCCTGCGAATACGCTCGTAAAGCCACACATTCACAAGGGTCTGGTCGACCAGAGGGAACAGGTCACGGGCCTCGCTGTATAGGCCGAAGGTGTAGCAGAACTGGACCATGTCGCACAAGCGCTCATCGCTTGGCCGCGCGGCACGGCCAGCCAGGAAGTCGCGGACCGAGCGGACCTCGCGGCGCGCCACGTCCAGCCAGGTGGCCTCCTCGCCTGACGCGCTGTGGGGAGCGCGGCGGGCGTTGCGGGAGGAGGAGAGTGCATTTTCCTGTTGCACACACTCGAAGCCGAGGCGGCGGCCCAAGATATCGCGTGCGTGGCTGGTGTTGAAGCTGTCGAGGCCAGTCGCTTGCCTGAAGAGCCACTTGAGGCCGATGCGCCGGCCGTCGACGACGACGGCCCAAGAGCGATAGTCGGCAGCCTCGGCGGGTAAACCGGCGGCGAGCGCCTCGCGGGCGACGGTGAGCACCTTCTCGACACTCAGAGTGCCGCTGTGGCCACGGATGTGAAAGGACACGACCTTGCGGCTCTGAGAGGCCCTCTCGCGCCGCTGCGGCGCTCTCGCACAAGCGGCGCGAGCGGGGTTCAGGTTGGTCTCGGCCGGGTTCTCCTGAAGCCAGCGCAGGCCAAGCGCCGTGACGTGCCACACACCCCAGCGCGGCGTATCGAGCATGCCGGCATCTGCAAGCTCCTGCCGCTGCCAGTCGAGATAGTAGGCCCAGAGTGAGCGGCCGCCAGGGCCAATCTGACGATGCTTGGGCGGGATCAGGGCGGCAAAGCGCGCCTGGAACGCGGCCAGAACGGCTCGCTTCTCGCCCTCACTGCCGGGCAGTGCGGCGAGCAGTTCGAGGAGGGGCACCGTATAGTCCTTGCGGGTCTGAAATGTCGTGTATGGACGCATGTATGCACCCTCTATGCCCACAAGATGCCGGTGGCGGCCAGGGCGGCGCGAGGCTACGTCTCGGCGGCGGCGCGGCCGGCCCTAAAGCGGCATACCGCCACTATGCGCTCGAGCGTGGCGTGCCAGGCCGCGTCGATGGCGGCGGGATCTATGAGTGCGAAGAGGCGCACGGCCTCGTCGTAGGCCTTGTGGCTGTAGCAGAACTGCACCCAGGCAGCGAGCTCGAGCGAGGTGGGCTGCTGGGGCAACTGGCCGGCGAGGAAGCGGCGCACCACGCGCAGGTGGGCCTGGTCCTTGAGGGTCTCCTGGGCCGACATCCTGGCGCGCTCGGTTTCAGTGGGAAGGCGCCACTTGCCGCTGCGCCTGTCGAGCCAAAAGTTCTCTTCGAGCAGCCGCTCCAGCCGCCCCGGCACGGTGCCCCCGGCCTGGGCGGTGATCGCCTGCCAGTCGGGGATCAACTGGCCGGTGGGCCTGGGCTCGGCGAGCACGGCCGTCAGCCAGGCGATGGCGCCGGCGTCGCTGCGGACGTCAAAGACATTGCCGTCGAGCACTGCCTCACCCCGCAGATACCAGCGGCCGTCCACCTCCTTGAAGTAGTGAGGCAGCATGAGGCTAAGCTGCTCCATGGAGACCTCGACGACGCCTGCGCGGATCATCTCGCCGAGGGCCGTGTTCCAGAGCGCCTGCAGCGTGCGGCCCTCGGGCGCGGGGCCGGCGGCCAAGTAGCCGGCGATGCACTCGACGATACGGATCTCGCTGTCGCCGTTGCCGCGCGCTGGGCGAGCCACCGCGGGGTCGGAAGCGACCGCTGCTGCGCGCATAACCGCACGCGGCTTGTGCAGGTTGAGGACGATGTCCTTGTTGGTGACCCGCTCGAGGCCCTTGGCGCCACGGATGCCCTTGAATGATCGTTGCTCCTTATCGAAGGAGTTGATCTCGGCCAACTCAAAGCCGGCTGCCTCGGCGGCATCCAGGATGACTTGCCAGATGCGGTCATCCGAGTTGTGGAATACGACCGAGGCCCATCTCCCCGGCTTAAGTACTCTGTACATCTCGCGGAAGGAGTCGCTCATGAGGCGAGCGTAGTCGGGCAGGGTGTTTCTCGTCCTGTGTGTCACATGGACAACTGCCTCAGTTGCCTGATTCGTGAAGCCGCGATCCAGCCATGCCTCCCAGAGGAGATTGCAGTCGGCGTAGAAGATGTTAGAACCGAAGGGGGGATCGGTGAAGACGTAATCAACGACGGAATCGTGAACGGCTGTTAGGCTTGATGCCGTCCCGATGATGACTTCTGCACTGCCCGTGTCAGTTCGGTGTTCCCAGGCTCGAAGGATACGGCTGAGGCGACGCTCAACGACCCCTATCACGTTCTGCTCGATGCCGAGCGATGGGATATACAGGGTGCCCTTGCGATGACCTCGCCCGGAGCCATCGGGCATGAATAGCGTCATCTTTGTGATCTGTGGTGTGGCGCCGGTCAGTGCGAATCTCAGCTTCTCTCGCAGCATAGGATCTGGGACCGCTGCTGCCTCGTGCCACAGCCGTGCAAAAGCCCAGAGCGCCTGGGGACGGTAGAAACGGCTGACATCTGTGATGCCCTGGTCTCGGTGTACCCCTCTCCACATTTCCCAGTCCTGCTGGCGAAAAGGCGTGGTGGGATACCAGTATGGGATGGCGGTAGCAGCCACCTGGTCAATGTGTCGCCTCTCGGCGTCGGTGGTCCGGTGCTCAGCCCTCGCCTGAGGGCAGTGCTGGCACTCGTAGTTGGTCACCACGGGAGTGGAGTAGAGCCATCGAGCCTCGCGCTTGCGTTGCGATGTGCCGCAGATGGGGCAAGTGAACGGGTCCTGAACCTTCTGTCGATCATGATCGACGGCTACGTCCCACAGGACCATGGGGGCTGCGCATCGACTGCACTCTAGGACGTCACTCCAGACCATATACTGAATGGTTGCAGGCCCGCCGCAGCGGTCGCATGAAGTACTATAGAGCCAGTCTAGTTCCTCCTTCACAGCAGCCTTGATGCGGGCGAACTCGCGCCGGAGTGCCCTCGTATCAACAGGTGTGCAGAAGTTGTAGGCTATGTGTGTTGCAGCGGGAGAGAGATCGTTGAGCAGGGCATGTCGGGCACTCGCTAGACAGGCGACGCCTGTCATTCCCGAGCCGCAGAACGGATCGAGCACTAGGTCGCTGGGGTCTGTGTAGTGCTCGATGTAGGGCACAATGCCCTGAGGCGGCACCTTGGTGTGATAGGAGTGCGCGTTGTAGATGGGCGTGTTCTTGCCGGCCTTGATGGGCGCGGCAAAGGGCGGGCGCCGGTAGGTATCGGTGTCCGGGTCGTAGGGCGTGGCGTGTGCAGTGATGAACTCGGCAAGGTCGGTCATCGGTCAGGCGTCCTCGTTTCGCGACGGCAACAACTCAACGTAGGTTGATGCGGACGGATTTCTTGCCCGGGTGATCCTGGTGGGCCTGGGCGAATGCCTGGCGCAGGATGCGCTCAAAGTGCTCCACAACGCGGGGTATGTCGCCCTCCTCAAGGGCGGGGTGGTCGCGGGCGAGGCGGCGCAAGACGTCGGCCTCGGCGACGATGATGCCGTCTTCGGCCAGCAACTGGCGGATGAGATGCACGAGGTGCTCGTCGAGGACATCGACAAGGGCGGCCACGTTGGCGGTCTGCACGACCTGGAGGAACTGCGACATCACGTCCTTATCGCTGCGCGCCAACACGCGCTTGATGGCTTTGCTGCTGAGGCGGCGGCGCTGCTCGCCGAGCGCCGACTCGAGGCCATGCAAGAAGCCCTGGACCTCGGCCTCGGGCGCGGCATCGGTGAGGGCGCGCCGACACTGGGCGCAGACAGGGGCCGACGATAGGTCGACCTGGCGGTAGTCTGCGACCGGGCAGGGCTGGGAGCGGGCCACAAGCTGGGTGTATTGCGCCTGCAGCTCGGCACCGCGCGGGGCGCCGAGTTCCTCGATGCTGTTCAGCAGCGCCAGGGCGCGCAACTGCCGCGGCGCGTTGGCCAGCCCCTCGGAGAGGCGAGCGAGCGCCGCATTCGTATCGCGGTGGTGCTTCTGGTACTCGTTGCGATAGCGGTCCCTGAACTGCTCAAAGGCGGCCTGCAGGCTGCTCCAGCGGCCGGGCTGGGCGACGAGGGCGTCGAGCGCGATCTGGCCACGCACGCTATCGCGGTCGGCGCGCAGCTCGCGGTCGTCGGGCCTGAACTGGCAGGCGTCGAGGTAGCGTTTGACCTCGTCGATCTGAGCGGTGAGCGACGCAAGCTCCTTGAACCGCGCATAGGCGCGCATGGCATCGCGCAGGTTGTCGGGCGTGCCGAACTGGGCCTGCGACTCCTCGAAGAAAGTGGCGTAGCCATCGAGCGCGCCGGCCAACAGCGAGCGGAGCTGGGCATAGGCCTGGCTATCGGCCTGCGGCAGGCGGCTGCCGAGGCTGCGCTCGAGGGTCTGCAGAGTCGCCTGGTTGCGCTCGGCCTCGATAGCGAGATCGGCCAGCGCCGTTCGCAGGCGAGCCGTCTGGGCTTCGATATCGGACTGGTCGGTGCTGGTGTGAAGGTCGGCCACGAACTCGCGCGCATAGGCCATGGCGTCGTTCCAGCTCGGCCCGCTGACCGGCAGCAGGGCGTCAAAGCTGCGCTCGAGGCCCGGCCGCCAGGTGATCTCGCCGATGCTCTGCGGCGTGATGCGATCGCGGGCGAAAGGCCGGCCATCGCGCCCCTTGACCGCATGATCGCGCTTGAGCAGCAGCTCGACGCGGGGATCGCCACGGCGCACGAACGCCAGGAGGTACATCTGGATGGCGACGTAGGGCAGACCGTAGGGAGGAGCCGATAGTCGCTCGTAGACCTTCCATACCGGCAGCTCGCCGCCCTCCCGCTCGCGTAACATCTCAGCAATAAGGTCGAGCGCCCTACAGCCGGGCTGAGGGGCGAAGCGGGCGGGCTGGTCGGGATGGGAGAGGCCCAGGGCAACGCCATAGTTGCGCGTGGCGACGGTCTGGGCGTTGTTGGGGGCCTTGCTCAGATAGCCATCGAACAGCTTGGCGGCCTCGGCGGCGGTGAAGGTGCTGCGCAGCCGGGCAGTGTCGAGGGGGAGCTGGCCGTAGGCCGCCGCAAGGACCTTTTCCACGATGGATGCGAAGCGCTGCTCGTTGCTGGCGAGGCCGAAGACCTCGCGGGCGCTGATGGCGACCTCGTCGCGCGTAATGACGGCGCCGGCGCGGTAGAGGCCGAGGTGCGTCTGCAGGAGGGTGTTGAGGTAGGCGGCGCGTTGGCCGGCGAGCCATTCGCGAACGGCCTCAGCATCCTTACCGGGACGATCCTGGTAGTCTCTGCTCATGTTTTGCCAGGCGAGGTAGTTGGCCGCGGCCTCCAGGGCGGCGTCGTTCAGCGGGCCGGGATACACCACCGCGATACGGGGATCCTGCAGGTCGGCGGGCTTGACCGATTCCGTGGCATCGGGCGTGAGGATAACGAGGCGAAAATGCACATCTTCCTTGGGCAGGGGCAACTGCCAATCGAGGCGCCAGCGCACGCCGACGATGATCTGGCCGGCGTATTCCAGGTTGTGGTTAGCGACACGCCGGGCCACGGGCTCATCGGCAGAGAACTCGCTGAACAGGCCGGGCTGGCCGTGAGTCTCTTGGGCGCTGAGGAAGAGGCTGCTCGTCCACTGCGAAATGAGCCCATAGCGATCGCCGGCGGCTCGCTTGCGATACTCGTTGAAGAGGGCCAGAACCGAAGGCCCATCGCCGCCCTTGGGCTCAAAGCCGGCGTTCCTGTCATCGAACGTGACCTGGGGCAGCGGCCGCATCTGCATGAGCACGTAGGCGACGCTATCCTCGGCCTTGAGAACGTCGTCGGTCGTCAGCGTGGCCTCTGCCAGGTCCTGGATGGACATAGGGCGCGGGGTGTCGACATACGCCAGGTACCAGAGGAAGAGGGTGGCGAGCACGTCCTGGGCCAGCGAGAGGTCTGAGGGCTCGAGGCCAGGAAGCTCCGGCAGCGCTTCGGCCGCCGAGCGGTAGGCGGCGAAGGCGTCCTTGTAGGCCGGCGTGGCGAAGCAATCCTTGACAAGGTGCTGGCTGCGCAGCATATCGCTGGCCCGAACCAGGCTGCTGCGGCGCAGCAGCTCGGGATCGTTGACCACCTGGTGGAAGATCAGGATGCCTGAGCGCGCTGTGGGCAGGTCGCGGGCGGTGATGCGGCGCACGACTTCGAAGCAGCGGGGCTGGAAGGGGAAGACGTCGGCGAACTCGCCCTGCGACAGACCGGCGGCGAACTGGAACTTGCTCTGGCAGTAGGTGTAGTGGTCGTTGATCTCGGGCAAGCGGTCGGGGTTCAGGCCGCGCACGCGCCGGGAGATGATGATGTCATAGTCGTGCGCGTTGCGCTCGGCGAGCAGTGGCATCTGGATGAAGCGGTCGCCTTCCTGGCCGCCGACGAGCTTGGCCGCCATGGCGCTCTGCGAGGCGACGACGGTGTAGACCTGGAGTCCGAGGTCTTTGGGCAGCAAGTAGCCGAGGGTTTCAAGCAGCTCGGCATCCTGGCTGACTGCCTGCGGATGCGTGCGGCTCCTCTCCCAGCCCTCATACTCATCGATCACGAACAAGATGCCGGTGTAGCGCCCTGCGGAGGCGCCGACAATCTGGCGGTAGATGTGGGCGAGACGGGACTTGACCGCCGCGGCAATGACAGGATTGATGGCATGCTCATGACAATAGGCCATCACCAGCCGGGCAGCCGGCTCGTTGCCTTCGACGGAGCGGTAGGCCGCCAGGGATGTGCCCGTCTCGCCGACCACATAGGTGTCGATATCAGCTTTGAGGGCATCGGAGGCGGAGGTGTCGAACCAACGCATAATGTCATCGGCGGCCGTGAGCTGCACCTGGTCGATGCCGGCGTGTTCGATGGCAGGCCGCAGCCCCCTATCGATGACGACGTCGAGCAATGACTGTTGGGTCAGGGGATCGGCGTGGCTCTCGCCGCGCAGTGACAACACCACCGGGAAGAGACGCACGTTCTGAAGGCGGCTCCTGTACAAGCGGACGTCATCGTCGGAGACGTGGCTCCAGAGGTCTTCAGACGTATCGGCCAGCAGCGCAGCCAACGCGGCGAGAAAGTGCGTCTTGCCCGCGCCGTACTCGGCCTGCACCCAGAAGGCCTGCCCTGCGCCACGGGCGACCGAGTCGAGGATGGTCTCCACATGGCTGCGGATGGTGTCGGTGAAGATGTAGCTCCCGACGGTCTCCGCCGCATGCTCGCGGAACGAAGGCACGAGCAACAGCGTCGCCGGGGGCTGGGGCTTGGAGACAACCAGTTCCCCGATGGGCAGGCGTTTCATGGCACCTCCTCGTGACAGTCTTTGCTCTCGCGGGGCCTCATCACAGGGCTATTGAATGATGGCCATATCCTCCAGCGAGGGCTTGAGATAGGCATAGGTGGCGTCGGGCCGGAATTCGACGTAGCGCGGCAGGGGATGCGCAGGCGCGGCGTACGATGGCACGACGAGGATGACCATACGGCTATCGCACGCCGCCTGGTAGAGCGTGCCCAGGGAGACGCTGTAGCGCATCAACAGTTCGCAGCCGGTCACGACAACGAACTGCTGGGCGGCTGGCCCGACGTCCGCGGCGCGCAGCGCCCGCTCTATGGCACGCGCGATGGCCCGGCGCGCGCCCTCGGGCTCTATCGGCTTGGCGGGCAGCGCGCCGGCGAGCTCATGGAGGTCCAGGCGCATGTGGCGGCCGGGCGGCAGCAGGGCGATCAGGGCGCCTGGCGTGCCGCGCCACAGGTAGACATGGCGCTCGCTGCCGCAGGGCATGACGGGGCCGCGCGCAAAGCGGGCAGCCAGATGCTGCAACTCGGCGGGCGTCACAGCGCTATCCTCTCACTGAGGTACTCGTCGAACGAGTAGCACGTGGTGACCTGCTCCAACTCGTCGACTGTGACGTAGCGGGCAATGAGGCGAGCGGCGTCGGCCTCGTGCAGCACGGCGCGCACCTCGGCGGGTGAGCGCATGCCGAGGTAGCGCCAGAACGGCGCCGACAGGATGTCCGACATGCGGACGATGCGCGGGGTGGGCGCGAAGCGCGCATGGAGCAGGATCAGGAAAGTGTCGGCAGGCCGGGCAATGGCTGAGACAGACCACTGCTGGCCCGAGCGGGCAAGGAAGCCCAGGTGGTGCGTAGTAGTGAGCAAGCGTTGGTAGGATTTCGGATCAGACCTGCCGAAGGTTGTACCGACAAAGTCTCGTGCCCGCGCAGCATCAAAGACGGCGCCCGACTCAAGGACCAGGACTTGCTCCAGTACGAACCTGGCGATAACAGGCTCGGCCTCGAGGGCCATGACCCGCATGATGCCGGCCAGGAGGTCATCGCGGCGATAGGCGCACCAGACGCGGGTGGGCAGATCCTCCAGGGAGCGGTTGGGGAAATAGGCGCGGGCGATGAGGTTGGCCACGCGCCTGCGGGTCTCCGGGGAGTTCTGCGGCAGGCTCTCGAAGAGGTCGGCATAGAAAGCGTCAAAGCCTGGAAAGTCAACGCTTCTCTTGACGGCGGCTATCATTGCTTCCCACGGGAACATTTGGAGGGTTGAAGGTCGATTCGAGTCTGTCATGCATCCTTCTCTATGATGGTCGCCATGAAGCGGGCCAAGCCCGCGCGCCTGCTGCGGTGCACGAAGCTGTCTGTCAACCTGAGCGTGCCCGACTCCCCACATCCCAAGAACGCAAACCGCCCTCCCGACGGGCCCAGAGAGGGCGGACTTGGCCAGTGGAGCACCCAACCAGCCTTCAGAGGCTGGTTGGGCCGCCTTGGGCTGCGCCGGCATGAGGTAGCGCTCCACGTGTACATGAATATAGCATAGTCGTGGTGTTGAGTCAATGTCGCGTTTTATCACCTCAAATGGAGAAGGTGACAATGTGGCTCGGCTTGGTGGCCCGGCGGACAGGCGCGCGCACGAGGAATTGGGGGCGGGCCGATGTGTGGGCTGGGGCGGTTCCCGAACCGCCCCTACAGGCCGGCGCCTCCAACCTATTCCCCCCCCCGTGGGGGGGACGGTAGGGGGTCACCCTGTGGGCGCGCGCGAGCAACGGGGTATCACCGCAGAGGCGCACGGGGCGAGGCGACCTCGCCCCTACGCGCTGCATCTCGTTCCCATCGGCCTTCGTGTCCTTGGTGATGGCATCGTCCTCCCACCCGGCCGCCGCGGCCGCAGGAGGCGCCGCCCGTGGCGCGACCAATCTGTGACCCACCGTCTTCCGCGGGGCTTGCCCCAGTTGCCGCCACCCATGGAGGTCCGCCCGTGTCTGACCGCGTTCTGGCCCTGCTCGCCCTGCTGCTCGCCTTCCCCGCAGTCGCTATCGTCGCGCTGGCCGCCTTCTGGCGCCGCAAGCCCCAGCGCGCCCCGGGCTGGACGGGCCCCTTCACGCCTGCCGCCTACCCCGCCTTTGAGCACCTGGTGCGCGAGGAGCTGCGCCGGCAGGGCCTCGAAGTCGAGATCGACGATGGTTATGCGACGGTGCCCGGCCGGCCGGGCAAGTACGGGCTGGAGAACCTGGCGCAGGCCTGTGCGCTGCGCGAGCGGGCCCAGTGGCCGCAGATCATCGAGGCGCACTTTGCCGCGCTGCGCCGGGCCGAGGCCGAGCGCGAGGCGCTGGGCGGTGCGCGCACGTTCGAGCAGGCGGCGCCGCTCCTGGCGGTGCGCCTGTGGCCGGCCGAGTTTGTGGCCCAGATCGGCCCGGGCGCGCTCGTCTATCGCGAGGACCTGCCGGGGCTGGTGACGGTGCTGGTCTATGACCTGCCGGAGACGATCCAGCAGGTGCGGCCCGAGGAAGCGGCGGCGTGGGGCCGGCCGGGGGAGGAGCTGTTCGCGCTGGGGCTCGACAACCTGCGCCGCAAGCCGCGCCCCGAGATCCGCCGTGTGGCCATGGAGGGCGAGCGCAGGGTGACGGTGCTTTCGGGCACGAGCTTTTTCGTGGCCAGCGAGTGCCTGCGGCTGGACCACTTTCCGGGCTGTGTGGGGCGCTATGGCGCGGTCGTCGGCGTGCCGACGCGGCACATCATGCTGGCCTACCCCGTCGACGACGCTGCGGCGCTCGAGGCGGCGGGGCTGCTGGTGCCTATCGTCTACGGCATGTGCCAGCAGGGGCCGGGCTCGCTCAGCGCGCGGCTCTACTGGTGCTACCAGGGGCGCTTTGCCGAGGTGCCCTACCGGGTGGAGGGCAAGACGGTGCATATCGCGCCGCCAGAGGGGCTGCAAGCGCTGGTGAGGGGCCACTAGCGAAGCTCCGCCTCAAACCGACGAGGATATCTACCGCAGAGGCGCAGAGAGGGCTGGTGAAGCCTTTGCGCATTCTGCGGTGAGATCAGGTCTCAGCCATTGGGAATCTCACGCCTGAAGGCGCTTGGAGGTACCCCTGGCGCGACTCGAACGCGCGGCCGACTGCTTAGAAGGCAGTTGCTCTGTCCACTGAGCTACAGGGGCACAGTGTGTATTATAGCCGGCGGCCGCCGCCTCGTCAACCGGTGGAACCGCCGTTGCGGGGAGACACCTGACAGGTCTCCGGAGACCTGTCAAGTGTCTCCCCGTCTTCAATCCTCCCCGCCTTCAGGCGGCTGGTCGCGGTACGTGCCGGGCCCGGAGGCGGGGTAGGCCGAAAAGAGGCGAGTCGTCGGCGACGCTGCGCGTGGCGAGGTAGGCGTCGAGCGCGGCGGCCACGTCGGGTGGCAGGCCGAGGCGTGGTGCCTGTGGGCCGGTGCCGTGCTGCAGGTAGAGCATGGGGCGCCCGTCCTCCTGGCGGTAGTCGCTCACCTGCAGCCGGCTGACCTCGTCGGCGCGGATGGCCGTCTGGCTGACGAGCAGGCAGAGGGCGTACTCGCGGCGCCCGGCCTCGGTGTGGCGGCGGCAGGTGGGGGCGCGGCGCGCGGCCACGTCGGGCTGGGGCACGCGCACACCGGGGTCAGGCGAGAGCTCGGGCGCCGGCACGTGGGCCGCGGGGTTCTCGACGATGGCGCCGGCGGCGACGCCCTCGTCGTACAGTTCGCGGACGACGCGCAGGTGCAGCGCGGCGACGTGGGGCCCGTAGCGGAGTGTGGTGACGGCGACATAGTCGGCGATGGCGGGCGGCTTGGCGACGCCGGGGTCGCGCTCGACGCGCCAGTGGAACATGTCGATGGCGAATTGGTAGGTGCGACGCGCGTGAGGGCTGGCGACCCTGGCGAGCAGCGCACCTTCGGGCAGCGGCGGGCGGTTCCAGACGTACTCGTAGAGACCCAGCGGCACGAGCGTGTTCATGCGCTTCCCTCCACATGGGAGGAAGAGCATGAATGGTGCCAGCAGGGCGCAGTAGACCTGTCAGGTCTTCTGTGGGTGGGCTATCGGCGCGGGCGGGCGGGCTCGTGGCCGGCCTGGGAGGCGCGGAAGCCCACGGCCGCGCTGCCCGCGGCAATGAGCAGCCCGGCGAGCACGGGAAGGATGGCCTGGGCGGCGCGCTCGCCCTCGAGCGAGAGCCAGGCGCTGGCGTCGCTGGGCCACGAGGGGTTGAGCCAGAGCTGCGTCGTCATCAGATGCGAGTCGGGTGGCCAGGCTGCGGTCGACTGCTGCAGCAGAAGGGCGCCGCAGACCAGTGCCAGGAGCGTGACTGCAGCCGAAAAGAGCCAGAAGGTGCGCGAGAAGGGCTGCTCGACGGCGCCGGCGTGCGGCCGCACGGCGACGGCAGCCATCACGGCGGGCGCCAGGCTCGGCCGCGGCTGCGCGAGGGGGCGGGCGGCGAGGGCCTCCTCGACGCCGGCGAGGGCCGCCGCAAAGGCACGGCACTCGGGGCAGTTGTCGAGGTGGCGGCACAGCGTGGGATCGTGGGCCACCGTCTGCCCGGTAGGGTCGAATGACAAGAGCCAGCGAAGGCGTTCACAGATCATCGGCGACCCCCTCGAGATGAGCCAGGCGACTCGCAAGCAACCGCCGGGCGCGCGCGAGGTGCGTCTTGACGGTGTTAAGCGGCAGTTGCAGCGAGTCGGCAATCTCCTGGTACGAGCAACCATGTTGGTAGTACAGAGTGATCACGATGCGATACTTGTCGGGCAGGGCATCGACCGCCTCCCAGACGATGCGGCGCCGCTCGGCGGCTTCGTAGATCTCCTGCGGGTCAGCCGCGAGGTGCGACGGGTCGGCGGCGACGTGGCCCTCGAGTGGCGCTTCCTGCGGCCGGCGGCGCAGCCGGGCCAGATGGTTGAGGCCGAGGTTGACTACCAGCCGGTAGAGCCAGGTGGTGAAGCGTGACTCGCCACGGAAGCTCGGCAGCATGTGCCACGTCCTCACGAGGGCATCCTGTGTCAGGTCGTGCGCTTCGTCCTCATCACGCAACAGGCGATAGGCCAGGTTGTAGACGTAGGTCTGCACCGAGGCGACGAGCTGCGCAAAGGCCTGTGCGTCGCCCTGGCAGCAGCGAGCCAGCAGGAGGGCGGATGGTTCCTGCATGGCTCATGCCGCAGCCCGGCGCTGGCGCGCGCCGGCGGCCTGTCGCGTGATCGTGGCGCTCATGCAGGCCTCTGCTCGCCCGGCGCCGGCTCGTCGCCCGCGGGCGCGGCGGGCTTGTCGTGCGCGGCAGCGGCCGACCCCATGGTGACATAGTAGATGCCCAGCATGCCCAACCCCACGAAGAGAGGCAAAAAGCCGGCCGTCAGCCAGAGGCCAGGGCCGAGCATCAACAGCCCGGCCAGCAGCCCGAGGCCCGAGGTGGCGGTGATCGTGCCGGCCCACAGGATGCCGCGGTTCCCCTGCCGGCCAGTGCGCTGGTTGCGCAGGACCTCGTCAATGTCGGCGCCGTGCTCGAGCAGGGCCAACTGTTCCCGATAGCTGATGTAGCGCATGGTCGCCACAAAAACGAGCGCCGCGATGACGAGGATGCTGGGGCTCAGCAGGATGATAAAGTTGTAGACACTCATGCGCCCCTCCGCGAGCGACGGAATGATGGCCTTCGTGCTGCATTGCTTACGCAGTCGTGCAGCGCATGCCGAGAGATCGGCCTGCATGGGTGGGGGACCTCTGCCGGGCACGCTTGATGACCGCGCAAGTGCTGTCAGATTAGACAGCAGCGGAAGGAGAAAGGTTTCGCTCTGCAAGGCAGTATACGCTGTTCGCGCGCGCGGTGCAACAGAGGCAGATTGCTGGCCGGGCGGAGCGCGACTATACTGAGGTGAAGCGTGTCCTGACCTGGATGAGAGCCAGAGGAGGGAGCATGAGCGGGGATCTGATCGCGGTCAATGGCGCCATCCATACGATGGACGCGGCGCAGCCACGGGTGGAGGCGGTAGCCATCGAGGGCGGGCGCATCGTGGCCCTGGGTGATAGCGCCGATGTGCGCGCAGGCCGGCGGGGCACGCCGCTGCTGGACCTGGCGGGGCACGCGGCTGTGCCAGGGCTGACCGATGCCCACCTGCACTTGGTCATGTATGGCCTGTCGCTGCAGCAGGTGGACCTGAGGGCAACGCGGTCGCTCAGCGAGGCGTTGGAACGGGTGCGGGCGCGGGCGGCGACGGCGCGGCCGGGCGAGTGGCTGACGGGGCGCGGCTGGGACCGCAACCTGTGGTCGCCGCCCGATTTCCCGACGCGCCGGGCGCTCGACAGCGTGGCGCCGGCCAACCTGGTGGCCTTGAGCTCGAAGGACGAGCATGCGCTATGGGTGAACTCGGCGGCGCTGCGCGCGCTGGGGGTCGGCGCGGCGACGGCCGACCCGGAGGGCGGGCGCATCGTGCGCGACGCGGGCACGGGCGAGCCCACGGGCATCTTGCTGGAGCGGGCCGCCAACGAAGCCTGGGGGCACATCCCAGCGCCCGGCCCGCAGGAGATGCGGCGCGCGGTGCTGGCAGCGGCCGAGCGGGCGCTGAGCCTGGGGCTGACGGGCGTGCACGACTGCGAGGGGGGCGCCGAGCTGGCGGCGTTCATGGGGCTGTGGCGTGAGGGGGCGCTGCCGCTGCGGGTGTACGCGCACCTGGCGCGCGAGGGGCTCGACGCGGCCGTGGCGCTGGGGCTGCGCAGCGGCTTTGGCGATGAGTGGCTGCGCGTGGGGCATCTGAAGCTCTTTGCCGACGGCTCGCTGGGCTCGCGCACGGCCGACATGCTGGAGCCGTATGAAGGCGACCCCGGCAACCGCGGGGTGACGGTGGTTGACGCCGCGGCGCTGCGCGAGATCCTCGAGCGCGCCGTGCGCGCCGGCATTGCGCCGGCGACCCATGCCATCGGTGACCGGGCGGTGCGGCGCGTGCTCGACGTCTATGCCCAGACGCGGCACCTGTGGGCGCCGCAGGGCCTGCGGCCACGCATCGAGCACGTGCAACTGCTGGCGCCGGCGGATGTGCCGCGGTTGGGGGAGCTCGGCGTGGTGGCATCGATGCAGCCGATCCACGCGACCTCCGACATCGACATGGCGGAGGCCTACTGGGGAGCGCGCAGCGCGGGTGCCTATGCCTGGCGCAGCTTGCTCGACGCCGGCACCGTGCTCGCCTTTGGCTCCGACTGCCCGGTAGAGACGCTGGACCCGCTGGCGGGCATTCACGCAGCGGCCACGCGGCAGCGCCCCGACGGCACGCCCCCCGGCGGATGGCGCGCCGAACAGGGGCTCGGCGTCGATGATGCGGTGCGGGCCTACACCTGGGGCGCGGCGTATGCAGCAGGCGAGGAGGCCGAGAAGGGCAGCCTGGCGCTGGGCAAGGTCGGCGATCTGGTGGTGCTGTCGGACGACATCTTCCGCATGGAGCGCCGGGCGATCGGGCAGGTGCGCGTGCTGGCCACGGTGTGCGGCGGGCGCCTGGCGTTCTCGACAGGCGACTTGACGCAGTCCTGAGCCTGACACGGTTTTGCAGCAGATGCGGCGCCGCAACGCCCACGGGCGTGGCGGCGCCGCATCTGCTGCAGAACCCGTCAAGGGATGATGAGCTTCTGGCCGGCCTTGAGCGTCGTGGTTTGCAGGCCGTTGGCCTTCATGATGAGCGCGACGCTGGTGTTGAAGCGCAGGGCGATGCGGAAGAGGTTGTCGCCACGCTGCACGATGTAGACACGGGTGCCGCCGGCGATGCAGACGGTGGGGGCCGGCGCGGGCGTGCACAGCAGCGGCGCCGGCGTGGGGGGCGGCGGCTGCGGCGTGGGCAGCACGGTGATGGGCGGGACGATAAGCTGCTGCAGCAGGCGCAGCCCCTCCAGCGCCTCCTGGCCGCTTGGCCTGAGCTGCAGCGCGATGGTGAATTGCTTGAAGGCATCGTCGAACTGCTGCCGCGAGAGCAGGAGCCAGCCCAAGTTGACCCGGGCCTGATAGAGCCGCTCGCACATGGCCGCGTTGGCCGGGTCGATAGTGAGCACAATGGTGAGCACTTCAATGCAGCGGTTCCAGTCGCCCTGGCGCCAGGCCTCCTCCAGTTGCCAGGCATAGAGGTCGATCTGGCGCTGGTTGGGCGCTGCGCCCGACGGGCTGACGACCTGTTGCGGTGGCACGGCGGCTACCGGAACGTCGAGCGAGGACGACGCCCAGATTGTGCCGGTCGTATCGGGCGCGGCCGACGCGGCACCCTGGGCCATGAGCGCGGTGCCGAGGCCGGTCATGACCAGCAGGACGAAGATGATGAGCACGATCATTCGTTTGCCGGTGAGCCCCATGCCACTCCTTTGTTCTAGGGGTTTGGCGGTCGAACGGCGAAGAACAGCTTGCAGTTGAGCTCGCCGCCGGCCCCGGCCACCTGCAGCGACACGTCTTCGATGCGCGCCCCGGATGGCGCGTTCTCGGCTGTGCGCATGAGCAAGCCTACGAGCTGAGGGCCGCTGCCCCGCGCTCTCAGCAGATAGCAGCGCCGCGGCAGCGCGCTGGTCTGCAGCAGCGGGAGCGAGGTGATCTCGACGATGGTTGCCCCGCACGCTGCGGCCTCGGCGCGCAGGCCGGCGACGAGCCGGGCGACATCGGCATCGGCGGGGAGCCCGGCCAGCGACCCGCCGGCGCCAAAGCGCGATGCCGTCGCGAGCTGCGACAGCGCCTCCGCCTCCGCGCGTGCGGCCGAAACCTCACGGTTCATGGCCAGCCAGCGTGCAGTGAGGCCGGCCCGCTCCCAGGCCGCCCAGCCGATGGCGGCGAGCAACACGATGATCAGGCCGGCGGCGAGCAGCAGCATCATGGCGATGAGCGAGCTCAAGAGCGGCGAGGCCTGCTCGCGGCTCACGGTTGGTACCCTCGCACGCGCAGGGTGATGGCAAAGGCGATCGACGGGCCAGGGCCGCCGGGCTGCGATGCGACGCCACGCTCAGCCTGGGCGGAGTCGAAGACGGGTGCAGCGCCCAGGCGAGCCAGGTATGTCGCGAGCGCAGCCTCGCTGCCGGCCAAGCCTTGGATGCGCAGTTCGGCGCCGCGCTGCTCGAGCGCAGTGAGGCTGATGCCGTCGGCCGGCACCGGGAGTGCACGCTCCAGCACAGCATTCCAGGGCACGCCCAGGCCGGCTGCGGCGATGGCGGCGCTCACCTGCTCCTCGGCTGCGAGGCCGGATGCTGCGGCCTGGCGCAGGGCCGCCAATTCCTCCGCTGTGGCAGACGAGACGCTCTCTGCCTGGGCCTGGACGATAGCGACGCGCAGGCGGGTGACGTCGGCGCGCATGCCGTCGAAGAGCGCGAACAGCGGCAACGAGAGCAGCAGCAGCGCTGCCGCCGCAAGCCACAGAACGGCCGCACCCTGTGGCAGCAGGGCGGCGAGAAAGTGGCGAGACGGTGTGTGCTGCGTGCCTTCTGTCATGCCCTCGCTCACAGAACCGGTCTTGGGTTGATGATTCTAAGCATATTCCGTGCCAAGAGAGCCAGAGCAGGGGTTGTCAGGCGACGAGGCGGCCGACGATGCTCTGCCAGCGGGCGACGATGGCGGCGTCCCACTGGCGGCCGGCGCCTGCGGCGAGGACCTGCAGGGCATCGGCCACGGAGCGGCCCTGGCGGTAGGCACGAGTGGCCGTGAGAGCCTCAAAGGCATCGGCGACGGCCAGGATGCGGGCGGCGTAGGGAATCCGCTCGCCTGCGAGGCCGCTGGGGTAGCCTGCGCCGTCGAAGCGTTCGTGGTGGTGCATGATCAGTGGCATGGCAGGGGCGAGTGAGGCCACGCCCTGCACGATCTGGCAGCCCATGGCCGGGTGTTCGCGGATGTGCGCCCACTCCTCCGCCGTCAGGGAGCCGGGCTTGTTGAGGACGAGGTCGCTGATGCCGACCTTGCCGACGTCGTGCAGGAGGGCGGCGATGCGGAGGTTCTCGATTTCGGTGGCCTCGAGGCCCGCTTCTGTCGCCAGAGCGACGGCGTAGCGGGCGACTCGGGCCGAGTGGCCGGCGGTGTAGCGATCGCGCATCTCGGCGGCGCGGACCAGGGCGTGCACCGTCTGCAGCGTCAATTCGCCGGCCGTGGCGGCCAGGGCCGTGCGAGCCAGCAGGCCGCCGAGGGCCAGGCCCAATTGGGCGGCGATGACCTCGAGGAGGGCGGCCTCAGCCGCAGAGAAGGGCGATGCGTCGGGTGGCCGCGAGAGCTCGATGATGCCACTCTCGGCAGAGCCCGCGCCGGGCTGCAGGGGGATGGGCACCGTGTGAAGGTGCGCCAGCGGCAGGTCTTGATGGCCGGCGTTCTGGGCGCGCACGATGTCGCAGGCGCGGTCATCGCGGATCGTCAATCTCGCACCGGCTGCGAGCAGAGAGGCGACAAGGTCCACCGAACGCTGCGCGGCTTGTTCCACCGTGAGCGCCGGCCGGGTGAGCTCGCCGGTGAGCGTGAGGATGATCGAAGCGATTGGGTCCATTTTGGCGCCTGCGGGGGTTTCCTTATACTAGGCAACATGGAATAGTCGGTCTGTGGGCCTGATTCCCTGCAGCGTGGGGGCGATACGGTGCAGCTTCCTGTAGCATTTCCGCGCTGGGTGAGCGCCCGGCGCAGCGCGATGGTGTGTCTAGTGGGGTTGGCGGCCGTCCTGGTGGGGGTCTACTGGGCGGCGGCTCTTGTGCAGGGCGTGTTCTATGTGGGCGATATCTTTCGCCTGGGCTATCCGGCGCGCAGCGTCTACGCGCAGGCGCTCGCCGCGGGCCACATCCCCTTGTGGACTCCCGACGCTTTCGCCGGGTACCCGGTGCTGGCCGAAGGCCAGACGGGCGCGTACTATCCCGTCAACCTGCTCCTCTACCGGCTGCTGCCGCTGCCGGCGGCGCTGAACTACTCGGTGCTGATCGCGCTGTGGCTGGCCGGCGCCGGCATGGTGGCCTATGCGCGCTCGGTGGGGCTGCGCCATGGGCCTGCGTTCCTGGCGGGGTGCGTGTTCATGCTGGGCGGGGCCGTCACCGGGCACGTGGATCACCTCAACATGCTGGCGGCGATTGCCTGGCTGCCGCTGTTGCTGTGGGCAGTGGAACGCGCCACGCAGGGCGGTGGCTGGCGCCGGTGGGCCGTGGGGGCCGTCATTTTTGGCGTGCAGGGCCTGGCCGGGCACCCCCAAGTGTCGCTGATGTCGGCGCTGCTGGCCGTGGTCCAGGCGGCGGCCGGGCCGCTGGGCGTGGCCGGGCGCTTCTCTTGGCGGCGCCAGGCCGGCCAGTGTGTGGCGTGTGGCCTGGCCCTGGCGGCCGGCGGCCTGCTTGCCATGGTGCAGTGGACGCCGACCCTCGAGCTGACGCTGCTGTCGCAGCGCGGCCATGGGCTCGACCCCGAGTTCTTTACCTCGTTCTCACTGCGTCCGCAGCAGTGGGCCACCATGCTGTGGCCCTTTGTGCGCGGCAACCCCTATCCGCTCACCTCGCTGGAAACGATCGGCTACGCCGGGGCGCTGCCGCTCGTGTTCGCGGCCCTGGCGCCGCTGCGCCGTCGCGATCGGCTGGTCGTGTTCTGGGCGATCGTGGTGGCGGCGGCGTTTCTCCTGACGCTGGGCGCTGGAACCCGGCCTATCGCTTGCTTGTGCGCGTGCCGGTCTTTAACCTGTTCCGCGCGCCGGCGCGCTACCTGCTCTGGGCGGCGCTGGGCATCGCCGTGCTGGCGGCAGTGACGGCCGACTCGCTATGGTCGTTGGTGTGCGAGAGAGGGGGCTCTGGCCGGCCCTGGCAACTGCTGGGCGGGCTCGTGCCGATTGGCGTGAGTGCGGCCTGGGTGCTGGCGACGCCGCTGGACGGCCTCGTGGAAGGCTGGCGCTGGCTGCCGCTCGTATGGCTCGGCGTAACCGGGCTGCTGCTCGCGGCAACGCGCTGGCGGCCATGGCACGTGCTGTGGCCGGCGCTGGTCATCGGCCTGGTGCTGGCCGACCTGGGCGCTTTCAACGCGGTGTACAACCGGACCTACAACGCCACCATGGCGCCGGCCGATTTCGAGCGCCCCCCCGATGTGCTGAACTTTCTGTGGGCCGATGCCGGCAGCGAACCCTACCGCATCTACACCACCGAAACCATCGTGCCGGTGCTGCCCGTGATGCGCGAGTCGCTGTACCCCAACATCCAGGTGCTGCATGGCGTGCAGAGCCTCAACGGCTATTACCCGCTGGTGCCGACGACGCAGCAATGGTTAGCGGAGCAGCTCGACGCGCGGCTGGTGGACCTGCTCAACGTGCGCTATGTGCTGATCCCGCAGCTCTTGCCGGTCGATGAGGCGACAGAGGCGTACGACACAGGCGACCCATTTGCACCTTCGCCCGCAGGGCGGGCGTTCGATTTTCCGACTCAGAGTGTAGCACGCCTCGAAGTGGAGGGGTATCTCAGCCAATCGGCCGACCTGGCCGACGGCATGCCCGTAGGCCAAGTCGTGCTGCGTGGGGCTGGCGGCGAGGAGGCCGTGTGGACGCTGCGCGTGGGCCAGGACCTGGCTGAATGGGCCTACGACCGCGATGATGTGCAAGAGACGGTGCAGCACAGCCGGCCTGAGACGGTGCGCACCTGGCCGGCGCAGTCGGGGTTCCCGCCGCGCGAGCACCTTGGGCGCACGTACCTGGCGCCCTTTGCCCTGCCGCAGGCGATGCAGGTGCAGCATATCGAGGTGCGGCCGCTGATGCCACGGGCCTACCTGCACCTGGAGCGACTGCGCTTGATCGACCCTCAAGGGGGCAGCCAGTTGCTCTCCACGCTGGCCGGGGAGGGCGATCATGTGCTCGTCTATCGCAGCGCCGATGTGGCCGTCTACCGAAACGAGGCGGCCGGGCCCCGGGCTTTCCTGGTGCACCGGACGCAGGTGGCGAGCTCGGAGGGCGAGGCAGAGGCGCTGACCACGGCGCCGGCGCTCGAGCCGCGGCACGAGGCGGTGTTGCTGGGCGGCCGGGAGCTGGCCGGGGCGTCGCACGCTGACGACGACGTGGCGGTGGAGGAATACGCGGCCGAGCGGGTGCGGCTGCGCGTCAAGACCGCCTCGGAGGCCTACCTGGTGTTGGCCGACAGCTACTATCCCGGCTGGACGGCGCGTGTGGATGGCAAGCCGGCGCCGATCGAGCGGGCCGATGTAGTGCTGCGCGCGGTGGCCGTGCCGCCCGGCGAGCACGTGATCGAGTTCAGCTTTGAGCCGCAGAGCTGGCGCCTTGGGGGCGCCGTAAGCATCGCGGCATGGCTGGGAGTGGTTATGGCTGCCCTCTGGCGGCGGCGCTCGTAGAAGCAGTGTCATTGCGAGCGCAGCGAAGCAATCCCCTGGTTGCGAGCGGAGCGATGCAACTCCGCGTCGGGCATTGGGGATTGCTTCGTCGGCGGCTGCAGCCGCCTCCTCGCAATGACAGGCCAGGGTTCTGTGCTGGGCACAGGGTTCGGAGACCCTGGGTTACTCGCGATGACAGGCAAGGGGCTGGGTTTCGGCAGACACGACGGTTCTTCAACTGGACGCTGAGCGCGATCTGGCAGTATAATACAGAGGTTCGGAAGCCTACCGGGTGGCGGGCGCCGCTTTGTGGAAGGTGAGGTGAACGATGAATGTCTTTAATCGCGTGCTCGTTGTCGTGCTCTCGCTTGGGCTGATCGTCTTCCTCACCCTGGCCCTGTGGCGGCCCGGGGCGAGCCTGGCGACGCTCGATAGCCTGGTCAGGGGCGCACAGCCGCTGACTGTGGCGCCGGGCCTGTACATCGCGTGGGTCGCGCTCGGGGTGCTCCTGCTGCTGGCCGTGCTGCTCATTGTGCTCGAGCTGCGCCGGCCGCAGCGGTTGACGGTGAAGGTGCGGCAGGCCGGCGGGGGCGTCGTCGAGCTGACGACGGAGTCGGTCTGCCGCAGTCTGGAGTACCACATCGGCCAGGTGCCGGGTGTGACCCAGGTGAAGCCGGCGGTGATCAGCAAGGGCGCGTCGGTGCAGGTGTTGCTCGACTTGGAGACTGACCCGCTGATGGACGTCCCTGCGAAGAGCGAAGAAGTCATCCAGTTGACGCGCGAGCTGATCGAGGGCAAGCTGGGGCTCAAGATGGCGGCCGGCGGGCTGCGCGTGAACGTCCGCCAGGCGCCCTATAGGCAGGGCAGTGGCGCCGGCCCCGCGATCGAGCCCCCAGACACTGCGGTTGATCTGCCGCTGCAGTGACCTCGTCGCGCTGGTGGGCTAGGGGTGGCGTTGGTGGCCGGTGATGACGATGCGGCCGGCCTGCACGTCGATGGTGTCGATGACAACGTTGGCCTTGCTCTGCAGGAGCATCTCCGAGATGCTGTCGGAGACTGAGGTGAGCCAACCCCCGGGGATGAGCACGCCAGCGATGCTGGCGGCCTCGAACGTGATCTGCGGCTTGCCGGCGACAGCCTGGATGGTGCCGCTGACGGAGACGTGGCCGCGGATTGGGCCGGTCAGGTCGCCCTCGACCGTCACGGCGCCGGGCTGGAACGTGATCTTGGGAGATGCGAGGGGCGCCGATGGCCCCAGGTTTTGGGCGGCGTAGCAGGTGAGCTCCAGGCCGGTGAACTCGACAGTGAAGGTGTCGTTGTCAAAGGCCATCGCCTTTTCGTCGACACGTTTGATGGCCGCTTCACACTCGGTGGCGTTCAACGGCGTGGCGGTGGCGGCGGGTTCTCCACGCGAGAGCCTGCCGCCCGGGATTGACAGGCAAGGCGTGATGCAGCTAAGCGTCAGCAGCGCGCCGGTAAGCACGATGCCGAGGGTGAGCCACTGCCTGCGAGCCATGAGATGCCCCTCCCAAGTGCCTGTAGTATTGCATCCTGTTGCCGATCGGAGACCGTGAAGACATTGGACACGCATGCAATCGCGCGCACAGCCGCGGCACTGTTGTTTGTCGCTGAAGGGCCCGTCGGTATGGAGCAACTGGCCAAGGTCCTCGAAGTGGGCGTGGCCGAGTTGCAGCAGGCGCTGGCCGAGGTCGCTGCCTGGCTGGAAGGCGGCGGGCTGGCGCTCCAGCAACATGGCGCCAAGGTGCAGGTCGTCACCTCGGCAGATGTGGCCCCCTACGTGGAGCGTTTTCTTGGCCTCGACCTCTCCAACCGCCTCTCGCCCGCGGCCCTGGAGGTGCTGGCGATCATCGCCTATCGCCAGCCGATTGCACGTGCGGAGATCGAAGCGGTCCGCGGCGTCAGCTGCGACGGCGTGCTGCGCACGTTGACCTCCAAAGGCCTCGTGGGCGAGGTCGGCCGCCTGGAGCAACCCGGGCGACCGATCCTCTACGGCACGACTTTTGAGTTTCTGCAATACTTTGGCTTGCGCCAGGTGCAGGAACTGCCGCCGCTGCCGGTCAAGGGGGCAGCGGCGCAGGGATCCCCGGCTGACGGAGACGCCGGCGCGGGCGTGCTCAAGGGCTAGCGGTCGCCAGCAGTGGTTCTGATGGGCGCCGGCGCCCATCAGAACCACTGCTGGCGGTTAGGCTGCCGGGCTGGCTGCTGTCTTGTCGCCGGCCTTGTCGGGCAGCTTGAGCGAGAGGACCTGCGACACGCCTTCCCGCGCCATCGAGATGCCGTAGACGGTCGAGGCGGCCTCCACCGTATTGCGGTTGTGCGTGATCACGACGAACTGCGTCTGTTGGGCCAGGCTCTCGAGGAAGGTGCGGAAGCGGTGCACGTTGGCCTCGTCGAGCATGGCGTCGACTTCGTCGAGGACGCAGAAGGGCAGCGGGTTCACCTTTAGCAGGGCAAAGAGCAGCGATGTGGCCGTCAGCGCCCTCTCGCCGCCCGAGAGGAGCGCGAGGCTCTGAGCACGCTTGCCGGGCGGGCGGGCGATGATCTCGATGCCCGAATCGGCCGGATTGTCGGGCTCGGTGAGCAGCAGCTTGGCCGAGCCCCCGTTGAACAGCGTGCTGAAGCAGTCGCTGAACTCGCGGGCGATGCGCGCGAAGGAGCGACCAAAGCGCTCGCGGATCACGCGGTTCAGCTCGGCCGTAACTTCGCGGGTGGCCTCGGCGGCTTTGGTCAGGTCCTGTATCTGATCGGCGAGGAACCGGTGCCGCTGCAAGACCTCCTCGTACTCGGCCGGCGCTGCAGGGTTGACCGGACCCAGGCGGCGCAGGAGGGCGCGCAGGTCTTTCACTTGCTGGCCCAGGCCCTCTGGGAGATCGGTGATGTGCGGGAGGGGCGTGGCGCCATTGCCCAGGTTGAGGCGCAACTGACGCGGTTGGCCGACGTCGGGCGGCTCGATCGGGCCCAGTTCGGCCTCCACCTGCCGGCGCACCTCTTCGAGGGCCTCCAGCGCCCGTTCCTGCTCAAAGCTCAGACGGTTGGCCTCGGTCTGCAGAGCCTGCATCTGCTGGCGGGCCTGCTCATCCTCTGCTTCGAGTGACGCCAACTGCTGCTCCAAGGACTGTAACTCGGCCTCGGCGCCGGCCAGTGGAGCAGTGAGGCTGTGCTGCATCTGCTGCAGTTCGGCGAGGGCGGCATTGGCGGCTTCCAGTTCCTGGACGAGGGCCGCCGCTTCCTGATCGAGGCGTTGCAGGTTGGCCTGGCGCGCCTGAGCCTCGGCGCCGGCGCGGGCCAGCGCCTCCCGCTGCGTGGTCATGAACTGCTCTTGGGCCTGCTTGCTGCGCTGCGAGACGGCGAGGGCTGTTTCGCATTCGGCGGCCCGACGGCGCAGCTCCTCGAGCTTCGCATCCTCGGCGCCTGTGCGCAGGGTCTCGACGCGCTGGGTGGCCTCAGCCACGCTCAGCTCGAGGCTGGCCAATTCCCCTTGCACCTGGGCGAGATCGCTCTCGAGCTCTTCTACCACACGCGCCGACTGATCGGCCTGGGAGCGGCGCCAGCTCAGCTCCTGGGCCAGGCGGTCGTGACGCTGGCGCAACGACCCGGCGCGCTGCTGCTCCTGAGTCAGGGCGCTGCGAGCCGACTGGAGGCGCTGGCCGAGCTCACGCACCTGGCGCCGCAGGTCCTGCTGCTTGCTGTCCTCTTCACGCGTCTGGGCTTCGACGGCGGCCAGCGCCTGCTGCGCCTGCGCGAGCTGGCCGGGGAGTTCGCGCCACTCGCGTTCCTGCGCCAGGTAGCCACGGCTGCGGGGCCGCGAGCCACCACGCACAACACCTCGCGCCTCCACCACGTCGCCCTCTATGGTGACGGCTCGGCCCAGGCGCGGCTCAGCGGCCAGCGCCTTGCGGGCAGCCGGCAGGCCGTCGACAATGACAATGTTGCCCAGCAAGAGCTCGCAGATGCCGCGGTACTCGGCGCTCGCTTTGACCAGCGTTGCCGCGACGCCATGCACTCCGGGCACATTGGGCACAGGGATCGACCGTGGAGGACGCACATAGTCGAGCGGCAGGAAGGTGGCCCGGCCGCGATCGCGCCGCTTGAGCAGATCGATGCAGGCCAGGGCGTCGTTCCAGGTCTTGACGACGACATCCTGCAGGTGCCCGCCGAGCGCGACCTCCATGGCGGCCTCGAGCTCGACAGGCACCTGGATCAGGCTGGCCACGGTGCCCAGGACGCCGGGCATATGCTCGTTGATCACGGCCTGTGCGCCTTCATAGAGGTGGGACCCCTGGCTGCGGGCACGCTGCAGAACATCGTACTGTGTGCGCAGCCGCTGGTGCGCCTCGCGGGCCGCGTCGCGCTCGGCGCGGAACTGGTCGAGCCGGCTGAGGGAAGCGGCCAGGCTGTCCTCCGCCTGATGTAGGGCGGCTTCGGCCTGACCCAGTGCCGTGAGGGCTTCCTGGTGCCTAGCCTCGGCGGCTTCCATGTCGTGCCGTGCCGTCTCGACCTTGGCCTCGGCGTCGGTGAGGGCGGCGCGGTGCTCGGCGGCCTCTTGGGCCACGTCGGCGCTGCGCTTGTGCAATTGGGCGAGCCGGTTGCGTGCGGCGGCCTGGGCAGTCGCCACCTCGAAGGCGGCAGAGCGAGCACGCTCGAGTTCCTCGCGCTGCAGGCGCAGGGCCGCTTCGGCCTCGACCAACTGGGCTTGGGCAGCCGACGCTGCGGTTTGTTGGGCCGCGATGGTGGCGCCGAGGGCGTCGAGCTCTTGGGTCTGGCGCTCGACGGTGGCCAGGATATCGCGCCGGCGCGCCTCGACGCCGGCCAGATCGGCCCGCACCTGCTCCTGCTGGCGCGCCCGGGCCTGGGTGCGTTCCTGCATCACGGCGAGCTGGCGGCGCTGCTCCTCGAATTGGCCCCGCAGGCGGTCGGCTTGGCGGCGGCGGCGGCCGATATCATCGCGGCTGGCCTGCTGGCGGGCGCGCAAGGCCTCGCGATCGGCGACGATCTGCTGCAGACGATCGCGCTGCTGCTGCATGTGCTCGTCCTGCCGCCGGAGCTTTTCTCCCACCTGGGCCACGCGGTCCTGTTGGCGCTGCCACTGATAGCCATACCACTGCAGCAGGGCGACGTCGAGCTGCTGCCGGGCGACGTTGTGTTCGTGAGTGCGCTCGGCCTGGCGCCGCAGGCTCTCCAGGCGCGGCGCGATCTCGCCGATGATGTCGTTGAGGCGCTCCAGGTTGCGCCGCGTCTCATCGAGGCGCGCCAGGGCTTCGTCGCGCTTGTCGATGTAGATGCGCACGCCGGCCGCCTCTTCAAAGAGGGAGCGACGCTCTTCGGGGCGCAGGCTGAGGGCGGCATCGACCTGCCCCTGGCCGATGACGACCGAGGCATTGCGGCCGAGGCCGGCGCGCGTGAGGAGCTCGCCAATATCGCGCAGGCGAACGCGGCTGCCGTTGAGATAGTACTCGTTCTCTCCGGAGCGGTAGGCGCGGCGGGTGATGGTGACCTCGGCATACTCGAGCGGGAGCCATTGGGTGCTGTTATCGAAGACCAGTGAAACCTCGGCAAGCCCCATCCTGGCTCGCTGCGCGCTGCCGCTGAAGATCAGGTCCTCGGTGCGCTTGGCGCGCAGGGCGCTGTAGCTCTGCTCACCGAGGGCCCAGCGCACGGCGTCGGCAATGTTGCTCTTGCCGCTGCCGTTGGGGCCGACGATGGCTGTGATCCCGTCGTTGAACCCAAAGTCGGCGCGGCCGGCAAAGCTCTTGTACCCCTGGATCTCCAGTCGCTTGAGGTACATCGGTGGCTCTCATCCGTTTCGTCGTGGCGACCGCCGAGGTTCCGTCGAGGTGCTTCAGGGGCGCGGCGCTCCAAGGGTCCGCAGACGAGCCGCGACCGCCATCCTGACGGCGCGCAAGGGGCCGCATTGTGGCTAAGATCCCTGGGGTGGTTCCGTTCCGGCGGCGGGCAGATCCTTCGCCTCCGCGGCGAGGCCATCGAGCGCGGCCTGGGCAGCGGCCTGCTCGGCGGCCTGCTTGTTCATGCCCACGCCCGTGCCGACCGCTCTGTCGCCCACCTGGACCTCGACGACGAACTCTTTGGCGTGGTCTGGCCCGGTCTCGGATACTGTGCGGTACACCGGGGTGCAGTGGACGAGGGCCTGCATGCGCTCCTGCAGCAGGCTCTTGGCGTCGCGCGGCGCCTGTGCCTCGAGCGCCTGGATGGCCTCACCAAGGAGGTCATGGACCAGGCGACGGGCCTGCTCGACGCCCTGGTCGAGATAGGTGGCGCCGAGGAGGGCCTCAAACCCCGCGGCCAGGGTGGCCACGCGCTCGCGGCCGCCGCTGGCCTCCTCGCCGCGGCCCAGGAAGAGGTGAGCGCCGAGGTCGATGCGGCGCGACGCGCGGGCGAGGGAATCGGTGCGGACGATGGCGGCGCGCATCGAGGTCAGCGCGCCCTCGCGGGCGCTGGGATAGCGACGGTAGAGCTCGTCGCCCACCAAAAAGTCGAGCACGGCATCGCCCAGGAACTCGAGGCGCTCGTTGTCGGTGGTAAAGGTGCAGGGCTGTTCGTTCACGTACGAGGTATGGGTCAGGGCTTCGCGCAGGATTTCGGGCGACTGGAAGTGAATGCCCAGCCTTTCTTGCAGTGAAGCCAACACGCTGTCTACGTCAGTCACGGCTATACTCTTGGAACAGGGCGATGGCGCCGAGCATGCCGGCATCGTCGCCCAAGGCTGCTGGTTCGATGCGCACGCCCTCACGGATGGCCGGGATGGCGCGCTCGCGGACCGTCGCGCGGATGGGATCGAAGAGGAGGGTCCCGATTTGAGCCACGCCGCCTCCTATCAGGATGAGCTCTGGTTCAAAGAGGTGGATCAGGTTGACCAGGCAGACGCCGATGTAGAACCCTGCGCGGCGGATGACGCCCGTGGCGACAGCGTCACCATCGGCAGCCGCCCGGGCGACCACCTCGGCCGAGACCTGGGTATGGTCACCGCCCACGATGTCGGAGATGGTCGAAGCTTCACCGCCGTCGATGCGTGCCAATGCGGCGCAGGCAATCGCAGGGCCTGAGGCCAGCGCTTCCAGGCAGCCGCTGTTGCCGCAGGGGCACGGCGGCCCCTCGGGCTCGATGGTCATGTGGCCAACTTCGCCAGCGAAACCGCGCGCGCCCAGGAGCAGGCGACCGCCCGTGACAACCCCGGCGCCGATGCCGGTGCTGATCGTCATATAGACGAGGTTGTCGGCGCCCTGGCCCGCGCCGAAACGCCGCTCGGCGAGCGCGGCGGCGTTCGCATCGTTGCCGACGACGACCAACAGCCCGAGCCGCTCGCTCAGCATAGACTGCAGGGGAACGCCATACCAGCCGAGGTTCGTGGCGGCGAGCACCGTGCCCCCGTGGGGGTCCACAGCGCCGGCCGAGCCGATGCCGACGCCCCGTGGCCGCCTGCCTCTGCCCTGCAGTATCACGGCTTCGGCGGCCCTGACGATGCGCTCCAGCACGGCGGCCTGGCCCTCATTGGGGACGGTGAGCGTCTTGTAGCGCGCCAGAATCGTGCCTTCGGGTGTGGCCAGGACGGAACGTATCTGCGTGCCCCCAAGATCGATCCCGACAATGGCTTCAGCCGTCATGCCTTGCCTCGCCTGCAACAAACCCGCCAACTCGCGAGCAAGTATACCACAAGTATGGAAGCCTCACAAGGCTGTTGACATGGCTGTGGCAATCTTCTACAATACTGCGGCTTGGAACCAGGGAGGCAGCTAACAGATGAGCACGCCCGTCCGTACACAATACCTGCGCATCAAGCGCGACTATCCCGATACCATCCTGCTCTTCCGGCTTGGCGACTTTTACGAGACTTTTGATGCCGATGCCAAGATTGTCTCGGACGTCTGCGACATCGTGCTGACCTCGCGCCCGGTGGGCAAAGACGAACGGGTGCCGCTGGCGGGCGTGCCCTACCACGCGGTCGAGGGCTACATCGCCAAGTTGATCGCGGCCGGGCACACGGTGGCCATCGTGGAGCAGGTGGGCCAGGAGCCGGTCGGCGGGCTGATGGAGCGCGAGGTGGTGCGGGTCGTCACCCCGGGGACGGTCATCGAGCCCACGCTGCTGGATGCGCGCAAGAACAATTATCTCGTCGCTCTGGTGCTGGAGGACGGGCGTGCCGGCCTATCGCTTGTGGACATAACCACAGGCGAGTTTGCCACCACGGAGATTGCGGGCGCGGGGGCAGAGGCCACGGCGTGGGAGGAGCTCTCGCGCCTGCAGCCGGCGGAGGTCCTGGCCTCTGAGGCGCAGGCCGAGGCATTGAAGGCGCGGACGCAAGCGGGGGGCGATGGTGGGGGCGCGCGCGTGACGGCGCTGGACGCCTGGCGCTGGGAGGAGGGGACGGCGCGTCAGGCGCTGCTCGAGCAGTTCCAGGTGGCGACGCTGGCGGGTTATGGCTGTGACGACCTGGGGCTGGCGGTGCGCGCGGCGGGGGCCATCGTGCAGTACTTGCGCGAGACGCAGCGCTCGGCGCTGGCGCAGTTGACGAGCCTGGTCACCTACTCGGTGAGCAGCTTCATGACCCTGGACCCGGCCACGCGGCGCAACCTGGAGCTGACGGAGGGCCTGCGCTCGCGGAACGCCAAGGGGTCGCTCTTGGGCGTGCTCGACCTGACGGTGACGGCGATGGGTGCGCGGCTGTTGCGACGCTGGGTGCAACAGCCGCTGGTTGCGGTCGAGCCCATCGAGGCGCGGCAGCGGACGGTGGCTGCCTTCCACAGGCAACCCGCGGCATGTGCGGCGATCCAGAGGGCGCTGCGCCAGGGGGGCGACCTGGAGCGGCTGAGCAATCGCGTGGTGCAGCAGGTCGCCAGCGGGCGCGACCTGCTGGCGCTCAAAGCCTCGCTCGAGGCCGTGCCGGGGATTGTCGAGGAGATGCAACGCGCGGTGGCTGCGGTGTCCGCAGGCGAGGGCGCCGAGGTCGAGGCCCTGGCGCGGCGCCTGGATCCGTGCCCGGAGGTGGTGGAACTGGTTGACCGCGCTATCGCCGACGATGCTCCGACAGGCCAGCATGTGGGAGGCGCCATCAAGCGCGGATTCTCGCAAGAGCTGGACGAGGTCCAGGCAGCAAGCCGCAACGCCAAGCAGTGGGTGGCCGATCTCGAGCAGCGCGAGCGCGAGCGGACCGGGATCCGCTCGCTGAAGGTCGGCTACAACAAGGTGTTCGGCTACTATATCGAGGTGAGCCGCAGTAACCTCGATGCGGTGCCGGCTGACTATGTCCGCAAACAGACCTTGGTCAATGGCGAGCGCTTTATCACTCCGGAGTTGAAGGAGCAGGAGGCGCTCATCCTGCACGCGGAGGAGCGCGCGGCCGAGCTCGAGGCCGAGCTGTATCGTGAGGTGCTGCGGCAGGTGGGCGCTATGGCGCGGCGGCTGATCGAGACGGCCCAGGCGCTGGCGCTGGCCGATGCCTCGGTGGCGCTGGCCGAGGCAGCGCGGCGCTATGGCTACTGCCGCCCGACACTGGATGATGGCCCGGCGATCGAGATCCTCGATGGCCGGCACCCGGTGGTCGAGCGGAACCTGGGCGGAATGAACTTTGTGCCCAATGACGTGCGCCTCTCGCCCGAGGAGCAGGTGCTGGTCGTCACCGGGCCAAACATGAGCGGCAAGTCGACGTATCTGCGCCAGGTGGCGCTGATCGTGCTCATGGCGCAACTTGGTTCCTTTGTGCCGGCGCGCGAGGCGCACATCGGGGTCGTCGATCGCATCTTTACCCGCGTGGGGGCGCAGGACGAGATCACCGCCGGGCAGAGCACCTTCATGGTAGAGATGCTGGAGACGGCGCTGATCCTCTCTCAGAGCACGCGGCGCAGCCTCTTGATCCTCGACGAAGTGGGCCGGGGTACGAGCACGTACGACGGGCTGGCCATCGCCCAGGCGGTTGTGGAGTACATCCACAACAGCCCGCGGCTGCAGGCCAAGACGCTGTTCGCCACGCACTTTCATGAGCTGACGGCGCTGGAGCAGTACCTGCCGCACGTGCGCAACCACAACGTCGCTGTCGTCGAGGATGGCGACAAGGTAGTGTTTCTGCACAAGATCGTGCCTGGCGGCGCCGACCGCTCGTACGGCATCCACGTGGCGCAGATTGCCGGGTTGCCGCGGCCGGTGATCAAGCGGGCGCGCGAGCTGTTGGCCGAGCTCGAGCAGCGCGGGTCGGGCGAACCGGTGCGGCCGAAGGGGCGGCGGATGCCGGAGCCGCAGCTCCCGCTCTTTGCCGCGACCGAAAGCCCGGTGGTGCAGGCACTGAAGGACCTGCGCATCGACGAGATGTCGCCGCTAGAGGCATTGAGCAAGCTGTACGAGCTGCAGAAGCGGGCGCGCAGGCCGATTGCTTGACCGCTGCTCTTCTATATGTTAAGATGTAGCAGAGGATAGCTGTATGGCACGACAAGAAGTCATTGTCATTGGCGGCGGATTGGCAGGCTCGGAGGCGGCGTGGCAGGCGGCGCGGTTGGGCTGCCAGGTACGCCTGTACGAGATGCGGCCCGCAACGTTGACTCCGGCGCACCGGACGGGGAGCTTGGCTGAGTTGGTGTGCAGCAACTCGCTGGGGTCGGCGCTGGTCGACCGGCCGCTGGGGTTGCTGAAGGCCGAGCTGCGACGCATGGGCTCGCTCATCATCGCCTGCGCCGACTCCGCAGCGGTGCCGGCGGGGGGTGCCTTGGCTGTCGACCGCGAGTTCTTCGCGGCCGAGGTCACTCGGCGCATCGAGGCCAGCCCGCTGATCGACCTGCGCCGCGAAGAGGTTGTCAGCTTGCCGGAGACCGGCCCGGTCGTCGTGGCGACCGGGCCGCTGACATCGGACCGGCTGGCGGAGGCCATCCGTCGCTTGAGCAGTGCCGACTATTTGCACTTTTACGACGCCATGGCGCCCATCGTCAGCCTGGAGTCGGTCGACATGGGCAGGGCGTTCCGCGGCGGCCGCTACGGGCGAGGCGAAGGCGACTATATCAATTGTCCGCTGGACGAAGAGGAGTACCGGCGCTTTGTGGCCGAGCTCATCGCGGCGGAGACCAGCGAGCTGCGCGATTTCGAGGCCGGCGACGAACGCTTTTTCGATGCCTGTCTGCCGGTCGAGGTCATCGCGCGGCGCGGGCAGCAGGCGCTGGCGTTCGGCCCGCTGCGGCCGGTCGGCCTCAAGGACCCGCGGACAGGCGCGCAGCCTTACGCCGTGGTGCAACTGCGGCAAGACAACCTGGCGGGAACGCTGTACAACCTGGTGGGCTTTCAGACCAACCTGCGCTGGAGCGAGCAGCAGCGCGTCTTCTCGATGATCCCGGGGCTGGAGCGTGCCGAGTTTGTGCGCTTTGGGCAGATGCACCGCAACACCTTCCTGGCCTCGCCGGCGCTGCTCGAGGCGACCATGCAGTTCCGCGGGCGGCAGGGCCTCTTCTTTGCGGGCCAGATTACCGGCACCGAGGGGTATGTGGGCTCGACCATGAGTGGTCTGGTGGCGGGCCTCAACGCTGCGCGGCTCTGTCGCGGCGAGCCGCCGCTGGCCCTGCCGCCGACGACAATGAGCGGTGCTCTGTGCCGCTACGTGGTCGAGGGCGATGCCGCCCGTTTTCAGCCGATGAAGGCCAACTTTGGCCTGCTGCCCGATTTGGCGACTCCGGCGCGCCAGAAGCGACAACGGCACGAGCTCGTCGCGCGGCGCGCTCTAGAAGACCTGGAGCAAGCATGGCAAGCGATCGCGGCAACGATGCCGGCATAGGGGCCAAGATCACCCTCTCGACCGGGGCGCTCTACAGTTGGGCGCTGGACCGCGTCTTCGAGCTGGCGGCGGCCACCGGCTATGACGGCATAGAGCTCTTGGTGGATGCGCGCATGGACTCTTACGACGTCCCCTAGTCCCCTACCTGCGGCGCCTCAGTGAGCGCTGGGGCGTAGCCATCCTCAGCGTGCACACGCCCTTTGCACGGCACGTCGAGGGCTGGCCCGACTCGGCTGAGGGGCGGGTCGAGCGCACGGTCTGTCTGGCCGAAGCGCTGGGTGCGCGCACGGTGGTGGCGCATGCGCCGCTGCGCTGGGAGGCCGCGCACATCCGCTTGGCGTTTGGCGGGTGGCAGTTCGAGCGGCTGCTCGTCTTGCCGTGGGCGAGCCGGGCCGGGGCGCGCTACGCCCGCTGGTTGCTCGAGGAACTGCCGGCGCTCGAGGCGCGGGCGGGGGTGTGCGTGGCTGTGGAGAACATGCCGGCGCGGCGGACCTGTGGCCGGCGCCTGCGGCTACATCGCTTCACGTCGGTCGAGGAGTTGCGGCAGTTCCGGCACCTGGTGCTCGACACGACGCATTGGGGCACCTGCGGCGTGGACCCCGTGAGTGTCTACGCTGCGCTGGGGGAGCGCATCATCCACGTGCACCTTTCGAACTATGATGGGCGCGAGCATCGCATGCCGTTCAAGGGTGAGCTGGCGTTGGAGCGGCTGCTCGAAGCCATGCGAGCGGCGCGCTTTGCTGGGCTGCTCGTCGTTGAGGTCGAGCCGGGTGCCGTCGCGGAAGGGGATTGGGGCGAGACGCATATTGCGCGCGTGCTTGGTGAGGCCGCCCGGCAGTGTCGCAGCCTGCTGTACGGAGACCCTTCGCATAGTCACGCTGCGCTGACACAGCGTGGCCAAGCAACTTCACTCGATAGGGTAGATTGGGCTATGCGAAGGATGGCCGCGCTCGCCATTGGGCTGGTCGTGGGCCTGCTCACCTCGGCGTGCCGTGGCGCCGGCGCGGCACGCGCTACTTTCGACGGGGAGCGGGCCTACGGTGACGTGCGCGCACAGGTGGCGGCCGGGCCACGCTTGCCGGGATCACGGGCGAGCGTGGCGATGCGCGCCTACTTTGCCCGTGAGCTGCGCCAGGCCGGCTGGTCCATCGAAGAGCAGCGCTTTGCATTCGACGGCGTGGAGCTGACCAACGTGGTGGCCACACGAGGCGAGGGGCCGCTGGTGATTGTCGGCGCACACTATGACAGCAGGGCGCGCGCCGATCGCGACCCGCGCCAGCCCAACGCGCCAGTGCCCGCAGCCAACGATGGCGCCAGCGGGGCCGCGGTCCTGCTGGAGCTGGCCCGCGCGCTTGACCCCGATCGGCTGGAGCAGCAGGTGCGGCTGGCGTTCTTTGACGGCGAGGACCAGGGCGGGATCGACGGCTGGCCCTGGTCGGTGGGGGCCAGGCACTTTGCCGAGCACCTCGACACTCAGCCCGAGTTCGTGATCGTGGTCGACATGGTCGGCGATGCCCAGCAGGAGCTCTACTGGGAGCGGACGTCAACCGCGTGGCTCAACGAGCGCTTGTGGTCGATGGCAGAGGAGATGGGGTACAGCGCGCATTTTGTGGCAGCGCCAAAACACAGTATCATCGATGATCACACGCCGTTCCTTGAGCGAGGCATCGCGGCCGTAGATATGATCGATTTCGACTATCCCTACTGGCATACGACGGCCGACACTGTGGACAAGGTGAGTGCAGCAAGCCTGGAGCGGGTCGGCCGGCTACTGGAGGGTTTTCTCGAGAGCCCGGGGCAGAGCCCGCCCGTCGAGTGACCAAGGAGATGAAGCCATGAGGATCGCCAACCGCGTCGCCAACCTGCCCGCCTACGTGTTCGCCGAGGCCGGCAAGACGATTGCCGCGATGAAGACGCGCGGCGTTGACGTCATCGACCTCGGCATTGGCAGCCCGGATCTGGCGCCACCCGACTGGATTGTGGAGCGCCTGTACGCTGCGGCCCAGGATCCCCACAAGCACGGTTATGCCGGCTACTATGGGCTGCCGGCGCTGCGCCGGGCGATGGCCGGCTACTATCAGTCGCGGTTCGGAGTGGCGCTCGATGCGGACCGGCAGGTCGTCGCGCTCATCGGCTCGAAGGAGGGCATTTATAACGTCGCTCAGGCCTTTGTCGATGCCGGCGATGTGGCGCTCATCCCCGACCCAGGCTATCCGACGTATCAGCTCAGCATCATCATGGCTGGTGGCAGCCCCGTGCCCATGCCGCTCCAGCCAGAACTGGGCTTTATGCCCGATCTGCGCGCCATTCCTCATGATGCGCTGCGGCGCGCCAAGCTGATGTGGCTCAACTACCCCAACAACCCTACAGCGGCGACGCCCACGATGGCGTTCCTGGCAGAGGCCGTTGCCTTTGCCAGGGAACACGACTTGCTGTTGTGCTACGACAACCCATACTGTGATGTCACATTCGACGGCTATGTCGCGCCAAGCATCCTGCAGGTGCCGGGGGCCAGCGACGTGGCGCTCGAATTCAACTCGCTCTCCAAGACCTACAACATGGCCGGATGGCGGGTGGGCATGGCCGTCGGCAGCGCCCAAGCGGTGGAGGCCCTGGCGCGCGTCAAAACCAACATCGACTCGGGCATCTTTGCCGCCATCCAGGAGGCTGCCGCGGCTGCGTTGACCGGCGACCAGACATGGCTGGCCGAACGCAACGCCATCTATCAGCGGCGCCGCGACGCCGTGCTCGAATTCCTGCCGGCCGCCGGCATGCAGGCCGAGACCCCCCTGAGCACCCTCTACGTCTGGGCGAGGGTGCCCGCCGGCGAGAGTAGCGTCGCTCTTGCCAAGCGCATCCTCGAGGCGACGGGCGTGTGGCTGACGCCGGGCACCGCGTTCGGCGCCCACGGCGAGGGCTATGTGCGCATCGCCCTCACGCAGCCAGAGGCGCGCCTGCGGGAGGCCGGCGACCGGCTGCGGCAACTCTAGCCGAGAAGGAGCAGACTTACGAGCCGCAAGGCGAGCACCAAACCGGCACATGCGCCCCAGCAGCGGGCCATGCTTGTCGGCGCCCAACTGAAGGGGGCCGACAACCCGTGGAGCCTGGAGGACTCGCTCGACGAGCTGGCGGCCCTGGCCGATACTGCCGGCGTGCAGGTCGTCGGCCAGGCCATGCAGCACGTAGACTCGATCAACCCGGCGACCTTTGTGGGCAAGGGCAAGGTGGAGGAGCTGCGCGACCTGCGCGCCGAGCTCGCCTATGACCTCGCCATCTTTGACGACGAGCTTTCGCCGCGGCAGATCCGTAACCTGGAGGATGCGCTCGACGTCACCGTGCTCGATCGCACGGCGCTGATCCTCGACATCTTTGCCCAGCACGCCCGCACCCGCGAGGGTGCTCTGCAGGTGGAACTGGCGCAGTACGAGTACCGGCTGCCCCGGCTGACACGGCGCTGGACGCACCTCTCGCGGCAGGCGGTGGGCGGCGTGGGCCTGCGCGGGCCCGGCGAGACCCAGCTCGAAGTGGACCGCCGCGAGATCCGAGAGCGCATCACGGCGCTCAAGGCCGAGCTGGAAAAGGTGCGTGCACACCGCGCCCTCTACCGCCAGCAGCGCAAGCAGGAAGGCCTGCCGGTGGTGGCGATCGTCGGCTACACCAATGCCGGCAAGTCGACGCTGCTCAATGCCCTGTCGAACGCCGACGTGCTCGCCGAGGACCGGCTTTTCGCTACACTCGACCCGACGACGCGCCGCATCACTCTGCCCGGCGGCACTGAGGTGCTGCTGACCGATACGGTCGGCTTTATCCAAAAGCTGCCAACCTCGCTGGTCGCGGCGTTCCGCGCCACGCTCGAAGAGACCACCGATGCCGAGGTGCTGTTGCACGTGGTCGATGTGACCCACCCCAACGCCGTGCAACAGGCGCAGACCGTCGAGCACGTGCTGCGCGAGCTGCACGCCGACCGGCGCCCCATGGTGATCGCCCTCAACAAGATTGACCTCCTGCCCGACCCCGAGGCGGCGGCGCAAGCCGCGGCGCGCTATCCTCATGGTGTGGCCGTCTCGGCGGCACAGGGGCTGGGCCTGGAGCAACTCTTGGCGCGGCTCGAGTTGGCCCTCGCCGAGTCGATGGTGTGGTTGGTGGTAGAGATACCGTACCAGGAGAATGCCCTGGTGGCGCAGTTCCACAAGCATGGCCTCGTCGAGAAGGAAGACTATGGCGACACGGGCACGCGCGTGGAGGGCTATCTGCCGCAGCGCCTCGTGCCGGCCTACCGCCACTGCATCGTATAGTTGGTGTGGCGGCCGGGCCTTGGATGTGCAGCGCCGCGGGGCTGTGGAGGAGGCCGTGTCCCCACAACCCCGCGGCATCTGCCACCTGAACGTTTCTGCGTGTCCTCCCATGCCTGGCCGTGTAGTACAGAGAGAACGGACTATCATTGACTTTCTGCTCGGCTAGTGATAGAATAGGTGTGACCCTTCCGGCAAGCACTACGGTGCACCTTGACAACCGATAGACAGATGCGCTCCCACGGCACCTGAACGCCGGCCTGCAAGAAATCACAGGCCCCAGAGAGGAGGTGATGGGGTAAGTCCAGGGAGCACGGGGCGCGCAAGCGGCTGTAGTCTGAGATTTGGCGCGTTCAGCACCAAAGGAGCAGAGCAAGTATGAACGCACTCCTCGTGCTACTTCTCGCGTTGGCCGCCATCGTCATCGGTTACTTCTGGTACGCCAAGCGGATCGACCGCACGGTGATCCAGCCAGACGACAGTAAAGCCACCCCGGCCAAGCTGTACATGGACGGTGTGGACTTTACCCCCACCAACCGCAACGTACTCTTTGGCTATCAGTTCAAGTCAATCGCCGCCCTCGGCCCAATCACCGGGCCCATCGTCGCCGTGCAGTATGGCTGGTTGCCGGCCCTCATCTGGATTCTGCTCGGCGCCTTCTTTGTCGGCTGG
>Ga0116161_1000521_pt1 | contig 43217 bp, 29 predicted proteins | sample AD_JPNAS3_MetaG_FD_89877 | JGI IMG/M metagenome (GOLD analysis project Ga0116161, IMG submission 89877) | Active sludge microbial communities of municipal wastewater-treating anaerobic digesters from Japan - AD_JPNAS3_MetaG | ecosystem: Engineered > Bioreactor > Anaerobic > Digestate | place... | reverse complement strand
AGGTCTGCTTGCGCTGGATGCTGATTCCCTGGCTGAAAAGCTTGCTCCCCTTTGCAGTTTTTGCAATCACCCTGGGCTTTTCACTGGCTGAAATCACCCTGGTCAATGGGGAGATCACAATCACCCGGCTAATGGCGTATGCCAGTCAGGGATTGCAGGCATTACTGGTTTGCATCCCATTTCATTTAATTCTGTTTACATTGGTCTGGGTTATCGGTGTTTTGCGAATGAACGCCAGGCGAAAGAAGTTCAGGCCGACTGTGGCGGTCCTCGTTTTTGGGTTGCTGTGCCTGTTCTTGCTCTCTCAGATCGGGAACACATTGGGATTGGCGCCAGGAATTTTGGGAAGCTGGTACTTCCCGGCTGTTGATTTCTTGCTGGCTGGACTTGGATACGGGTCGCTGGGCGTGGCATCGATGATTGGGTGGTGCCTGGCGGCTATTTGCATCACTTTGTTGTGGATTATTTCAGATCAGTTTAGTCTCAGTTGGGCGGCACAGGAGACCAAAGAAATAGACAGGCTGAAATCCCTGGAACGGTATGGTTTCTCTTTCCAGGCGCGAGAACTGCGGATCAAACGGCGGCTGAGGTTGAGGGACAATCCAGCCTGGACTCCAGGATGGGAAGGCCCAGCCGCGCTGATCTGGAAAGATCTGCTTCAATACTGGCGTGGCTTTAGCGGGGGAGATTTTTTTGATCTGTTGTTCTTTATCAGCAGCATGATGGGTTTCATTTATCTTCCTACACTCAGCAGCCGGTTCTTCGTGATCGTGTTTTGGGCTATGCAAACTGCAAAACTGACCACGACCCGACTGCAAAACGATCTTTCGCGCTGGGTGATCTTCAAACAACTGCCCATGCCACGCTATCAATGGATCCTGGCGGAACTTTCGGTTGGCAGCCTGCTGGTTGGTGCTGTCAGCCTGATCGGGATGGCCCTGGGCTCAATTCTGGCGGGGCGGTTCCTGCCGGTGGAGGTTATGTTACTGCCGGGGATGATTGTCAGTGTTGCAGGGATGGCAAGTTTTGATCTGATCAGAAAAGCCCGTACAGACCTGATGCTGCGCGGCTCATCCCCGACGGTGAGCGAGCTATCGACGGTAGGCGGCGCGCTGTGTGCAGGGATCCCGGTCATCCTGGAAACTCTGATCAAAGGTTGGCCGGGTAAGCTCATCGCAATACTTGCGAGCATGCTAATTGCTGTTTTGATGTTGAATTTTGCTGTCGATGCTTTAAGGACTGTTGACCAGCCATGAAGATCGAGTGGACGTTGATGGGTTTCATAGTTTCCCCTTGATTTTATCGATAGCTGACTGTATAATGCTAACACTTTCGGGTGGTTAGCTCAGTTGGTTAGAGCGTCGCGTTGACATCGCGAAGGTCGTAGGTTCGAGTCCTATATCACCCATCAAGCACCTGTGCCCAACAGGTGCTTTTTTGTTTTCCAAAAGAATGCTGAATTTTTATGCTGAAATGTCAAGCGGCTGGCAGCGGCTGCAGGTGGTGATGCTGCCACCCAGGAAGGAATCTTTTTGAATGGGTGTGCCGCAATTGGGACAGGGCAGACCTCGATTAGCCGCACACATCACCACCGGGTACCCGCCGGGTTGACCGAACAGGTCCTTTTCTGTACTGCGTCCGCCCAGCCGGGTCGTTGTGGTACCAGGCGAATTTGTGTGGAGAAGAAGCCGCTAAGACCGATGTGACCCTTTTCCCGATGAGGGTTTCGTTAATATGCCTGGCGATTGTTTGTGATTCAGGGAGTTCGATGATTGTGTTTTTCCTTTTGACGAAAGGTCAGAGGTGGGTGTAAATGTGTGAGCGAAAAGGGTAAATTTGGTGAAAAGCTGGACGCTATGAGCATGATAACATTTTTAATTTCTCATTGCAACAGATTTATCCTTAGAAAGAATGCCTCTTTGATTGCGATGGTCTCCATGTTGGAGCAACAACCGCAAAACAGCAGCTGACAGATGACGGCTAATAGGTGGTAGGCTGCTCCTAATTGTTGTTGCTTCCTGATTCCTACTCACCACTCACAATTCACCCTCTTATTACTGGTCTTGATTAAGTGGAAGAATTGGAGTATATTGTTATTCAAATACACAGCGTAGACCGGGACGAGTAACCGGCACACTCGCCATCAGAGAGAGAAGACCAGCGGCTGAAAGTCTTCTCGGGCGTGGACCGGCCAAAACCCCCCGTGAGCTTGAACCTGAAATGTCTCCGGGCAGAATAAGGCGAACGGATGGCCCCGTTAGCGGCTCAAAGAGATGTCCGCCGAGCGCAGCTCGTGGGCGAATCTGGGTGGAACCGCGTGAGATTGCTCTCGCCCCAGTGGGCGAGGGTTTTTTTGTTTAAGTATGGTTTGACAACCCTGTGTAATTCAGTACAGGTGGTAGATGATCTTCTGGAGGAGGATTAAGATGGTTGAAAAATATGAAGAATCCAGGCTTTATCAGCTACGGCACTCCGCCGCGCATGTGATGGCGCAGGCGGTGTTGGAGAAGTTTCCGGAAGGCAAGGTCGCAATTGGGCCACCCGTGGAGGACGGCTTTTACTACGACTTTGATCTTCCGCGCCCGTTGACCCCGGAAGACCTGGAAGAGATTGAAGCCCGCATGCGGGAAATCATCAAAGCCAACGAACCCTTCATCTACGAGGAAGTCTCAGCAGACCAGGCCCGCGAAATCTTTGAAGATCAGCCCTATAAACTGGAATTGATCGACGGGCTTGAAGAAGGCGGCGTGGATGAGCATGGCAACCCGGTTGATGAAAAACCGGTGATCAGCATTTACAAGAGCGATACCTTTGTGGATCTATGCCGCGGACCGCACCTTGAGCACACGGGTCAGATCAACCCCAAAGCGATCAAATTGATGAGTGTGGCCGGCGCGTACTGGCGCGGCGATGAGCATAACCCCATGCTGCAGCGTATTTATGGAACGGCGTGGCTCTCGCCCCAGGACCTCAAGCAATATCTGCAATTTTTAGAGGATGCCAAAAAACGCGATCACCGCAAGTTGGGCCGGGAATTAGACCTGTACAGCATCAGTGATGCGGTTGGTTCGGGTTTGGTGTTGTGGCATCCCAAAGGCGCCATGATCCGTTACCTGTCAGAACGCTTCTGGGAGGATGAGCACCTGCAAAACGGGTATGATCTGGTCTACACGCCGCATATCGGGAAAGCCGACCTGTGGAAGACGAGCGGACACCTGGATTTCTATGCGGAGAACATGTACTCGCCGATTGAGATTGAAAATCAGCAATATTTCCTCAAGCCGATGAACTGCCCTTTCCATATCGAGATCTATAAATCCGATATCCGTTCTTATCGCGACCTGCCCTTGCGTTATGCTGAAATGGGCACGGTCTACCGCTACGAGCGCAGTGGCGTGTTGCATGGGTTGATGCGGGTACGCGGTTTCACACAGGATGACGCCCACCACTTTTGCACGCCGGGGCAGATGCCAGAGGAGATCGACTTCGTGCTCTCCTTTAGCCTGAACTTTCTGCGCTCTTTCGGATTCAACGAAATCAGTGCCTACCTGAGCACGCGACCGGAGAAGGCTGTTGGCGACCCCGAACGCTGGCAGGCTGCCGAAGCAGCCCTGGAAGCCTCACTGAAGCGGGCAGAACTGCCCTATGAGGTTGATCAGGGCGGAGGTGCGTTTTACGGTCCGAAGATCGATTTGAAGATCAAGGATGCGCTGGGGCGTGAATGGCAGCTCTCGACGATCCAGTTTGACTTCAATAACCCGGAGCGCTTTGATATGTCCTACATTGAAGAAGACGGGCAACCTCATCAGCCGTACATGGTGCACCGGGCCTTGCTGGGCAGCATGGAGCGCTTCTTCGGCATTTTGATCGAGCATTATGCCGGCGCTTTCCCGCTATGGCTGGCGCCGGTGCAGGCGGTGATCATTCCCATTGCTGATCGCCACGTCGACTTTGCCCGCGCAGTCATGGCGGACCTTAAAGCGGCTGGCTTGCGTGTAAAATTGGATCAGCGCAGCGATCGCATGAACGCTAAAATCAGGGATGCCGAAAAACAAAAAGTGCCCTTCATGCTGGTGGTCGGTGACCGCGAAATGGAAAACAGCCAGGTGGATGTCCGCCGTCGCAGCGGCGAGCGGCTGGGCGCTCTGCCCGTGGCGGATTTTAAGGCTTTAGCCCTTAAGGATGTGGCTGAGAAGCTCGTCGGGTGAAATGGGTTCGACAAGAAATTAATCAGGTCAATTTTTCTGGTAGGGGCGATGCCAACCAGCGTCGCCCCTATTTGCCGCGCGACACATGATCCCCCAATTCCTACTACCCAATTCCTACTGCCTGATTCCTGTTTTCCTACCTACCATTAACCATTATCGTCCCCAAGCGAAGGCGCTCAATACCCTTACAGGGCACAGGGAGTGCTACGCGAAGCGGGATCACTATTCACTATTCACTCTTCCCTTGACATCGACCCTAAAGTTGTGGATAATAAACAAGAGACGAATAACAAACAGCAACGACAGAGGAAAGTAGGCTGGCAGAGGCTGACAGGGCGGTGCGGGCTGAGACTGAGACCCACACCCTGCTGAACCCAATTGAAGTTCACTCTCGAGCTGCCCGGGTGAAGGCAATTTTTTGCTGGTAGTCTGGGCCGGTGACCCTACCGTTAACCGGGGATGCCAATGGCATCGGGTTCCATTGGTGGTGAGCGGGCTTTGCAGCGACCCTGCAATGCCAAAAAAGGTGGTACCGCGGTCAATCCGTCCTTTTGGACGGGCTTTTTATTTAACAGGTTTGCTCTCCTGCCAAAACTGGCGGGATTAAGGAGGAAGGATTGATGACATCGAAACAGACAGAATTAGAAAAACTGGCGCAGATCCAGTCTGTTGCGCTGGGTGCCCTATCAGGGGTGGTTGACCTGGATGCCCTGGAAGCCTGGCGGGTGACCCACCTGGGGCGTAGTTCTGCGGTGATGGCTGTGTTCAGCAGCATGGGAAGCATGGATAAGGAACTGCGTCCGCTGATGGGCAAGGCGGCTAACGAGGTGCGCCAGGCGCTGGAGGCAGGCCTGGAGGAGAAGCGCGAGATGCTGGAGGCGGTTGCCCTCAAACAATCACTGGAGGTTGAGAAACTGGATATCACCCTGCCAGGCCGCCCGGTGACCCGCGGTCGGCTCCATCCCCTGACCCAGGTTCTGCGGCAAATCACGCAGATTTTTGGTGATATGGGCTTCCAGGTGTATCCCTCACCCGAGGTGGAGACGGATGATTTCAACTTCACTTACCTGAACATGCCGCCCTACCATCCCGCCAGGGACATGTGGGACACGTTCTATACCACGAAGGACGGCGTTTTACTGCGCACGCATACCTCTCCCGGGCAAATCCGTGTGATGCGGGCGCGGGCGCCAGAGCCCATTCGGGTCATCTTGCCCGGTGCGACGATGCGCTACGAGCAGCTCTCGGCGCGCAGCGAGATTGAGTTTGTCCAGGTTGAGGTGCTGGTGGTGGGCAAGCAGGTCAGCTTCGCGGAGATGAAGGGCACCCTGGACGATTTTGCCCGCCGCCTGTTTGGCGAGGATGCGCGCACACGCCTGCGACCGTCGCATTTCCCCTTCACCGAACCCAGTGCAGAGTTAGACGTGGGCTGCTTTGTGTGCAATGGAGAGGGCTGCCCGGTGTGTAAAGAGACCGGCTGGCTGGAGATCCTCGGGTGTGGGATGGTGCACCCGCTGGTGCTGGAATATGGCGGGTACGACCCGACAGTCTATTCCGGGTTTGCCGCCGGCATGGGCGTCGACCGCAGCACCCTGATGCGCTATCGTATCGACGACATCCGTCATTTCCGCAATAATGACGTACGATTTTTGAAGCAGTTTTGAGAGAGTGTGAATAGTGAATAGGGAATGGTGCGCGAAAAGATGGAAGGATTAAACAGATTACAGGCATATCAGGCTTCCCAGAAGCTGGCAAAAATGGTGTATCAGCATGTTTTGCCTGGATTACCTATTGAAGAGAAATACGGTCTGGCCAGCCAAATCAGGCGCGCTGCGGCTAGTATACCTGCCAATATCGCTGAAGGTTATGGTCGTTATTATTATCAAGAATCCATCAGGTTCTGTTACATAGCCCGTGGCTCTTTGATGGAATTATCAAGTCATATCGAATTAGCAGCCAGTCAAGGTTATGTATCAGATGATGAGAAAACACTGGTGATTCAGGAAATGCGGGTAATTCTGAAGCTAATCCATGGATACATCAAATATCTTAACCACAGCAAGCGCGGTGATCAGGAGCCAGGATCAAATTTAATTTCAGAAGATATATCGATCTATGTCACCGATGAACACATCAATTCTAATAATCAGGAATGATCTGCAATGACCATTCACCATTCACAATTCACTATACTCAAATATTTACATTGTATCTAAATTAGATCGTGAGGCCCCATGAAATTACCCTTATCCTGGTTAGCAGAATATGTAGAACTTGACGAACTTGATCTTGAAACCCTGGCGAAGACGATGACAATGGTCGGGTTAGAGGTCGAAGAGATTCGACGGGTGGGTTTGCCGATGCCGCCCGGCGAAAAGCACGAATTTAAGTACACCGGGCTGAGCTGGCCTGAGGACAAATTTGTGGTGGCGCAGATCGATGAGGTCATGCCGCATCCCAACGCTGACCGCCTGGTGCTGTGCCGGGTGAACGACGGCAGTGAGGAATTCACCGTGCTGACCGGTGCGCCAAACCTGTTTGAATACAAGGGCGCGGGTCCGCTTGCGCAGCCCTTAAAGGTCGCCTATGCCCGGGAGGGCGCGATTCTTTATGATGGGCACCAACCTGGACGAAAGCTGATGACCCTGAAGAAAATGAAAATCCGCGGCGTTGAATCCTCGTCGATGATCTGCTCTGAAAAGGAGCTGGGAATCTCGGATGAACATGAAGGTGTGATCATCCTGGATGAAGATGCGCCGACCGGTATGCCCCTGGTGGACTACATGGGCGATGCGGTCATTGATGTGGATATCCTGCCGAACATGATGCGCGATGCCAGCGTATGGGGAGTGGCGCGCGAGATCGCCGCAGCCCTGGCAAAACCGCTTAAGAAACCGGATACGAGCGTTGAGATGAGCGGTCCATCTATAAAAGGCCGTGCCGCGATTGAGATCAAAGACCCTGAGCTTAACCCACGCTTCGTATTGGGTTTAATTGAAGGCGTCACCATCAAGCCCAGCCCCTACTGGGTGCGCCGGCGCCTGAACCTGGCGGGGATGCGTCCAATCAATTGCATTGTAGACGCGACCAACTATGTGATGCTGGAATTGGGTGAGCCGCTGCACGCCTTCGACTACGATGTTCTCGTCAAGCGCGCCGCTGGCGGTGTTCCCACAATCATTACCCGGACGGCACACCCAGGCGAAGCTCTAACTACGCTGGATGGGGTGGCGCACACCCTGGACGCGGAAATGGAACTGGTCAGCGATACCGCCGGACCCCTGTCTCTGGCCGGGGTGATGGGCGGCGTGGAAAGTGAAGTCAATCCCAATACCGTCAATGTGCTGCTGGAAGGCGCCTCGTGGAATTTTATCAACATTCGCAAAACCGTCAGCAAGCTCAAAATTAGCTCAGAAGCCGCTTACCGTTTCAGCCGCGGCGTGCATCCTGCCCTGGCTGACCTTGCTGTCAGAATGACACTGAAACGTATGCTGGAATGGGGGGGCGGTCAGGTGGCTGAGGGACTGGTGGATCACTACCCCAACCCGCCTGAGGACCCGGTGATCACCCTCTCAGCAGAGTGGGTTAACCAGAGCCTGGGCACCGAGATCAGCGCGCAGGAGATGGCAGAGATCCTCACGCGGCTGGCGTTCGTGTGTGAGGTCGACGGCGACAGGATCACGGCGCATACACCGCCGCACCGGTTGGATATTAGCGAGGGACTGGTCGGTAGGGCAGACCTGCTGGAAGAGATCAGCCGCATCTACGGTTATGACAGAATTCCCGCGCGACGGCTGGATCAACCCCTGCCCCCGCAAATTGTTGACCCGGGGTTGATGATGCAGGAGACGCTGCGCGACCTGCTGGTTAACCTGGGATTGCAGGAGCTGGTGGCTTACCGGATGACCTCTCCTGAGCGAGAAGCGCGTTGTTTCCCCTCGGGTTATGGTGTGCCGACTGAGGACTATGTCGAGATTAAGAACCCCATCAGCGTCGAACGGCGGGTGATGCGTCGCAACATCCTGGCGTCCATGCTGGAAGCCCTGGAATACAATCGCCATCTCGATCAGCGCCTGGCGTTCTTTGAAATCGGGCCGGTATTCCTGCCGGTGGATGGGCAGGAATTGCCGCATGAAAAGCAGATGCTCTCCATCGGGTTGATGGGGTTGCGGGACCTGCCGCACTGGTCAGATGGTGAATCCGACTGGATGGATTTTTATGACCTGAAAGGCATTGTTGAAAGGATGCTGGCAGGTTTGCATGTTCATGAGATTGAATACCGCCGTTCCGAGCGCCCCAGCCTGCACCCGGGTAAGACTGCTGAAATCGTGCACGCTGGCTACGTGCTGGGAGTCATGGGTGAACTGCACCCGTTGGTGAAGGTCAACACCGAGCTGGGCGATCCACCGGTTTATTTGGCAGAAATTGACCTGGACCTCCTGCTGGCTGCTTCCCGGAGCTTATTTGATGTTGAGCCGCTCCCGGCTTACCCGCCCGTCCTGGAAGACCTGGCAGTGATCGTTGATGAAGCCGTGACGGCTACCGAGGTGGAAGCCGTGCTGCGCAAAGGAGGCGGTGACTACCTGGCCCGGGTGCAGTTATTTGATATCTATCGCGGAAAGCAAATCGGCGAGGGCAAAAAGAGCCTGGCTTTCAACCTGACCTATACGGCTCCCGACCGCACCCTGACGGATCGGGATGTGAGCAAACTGCGCCAGCGCATCATCTCACTGCTGGATCAGGAATTGGACGCCGTCTTGCGCAGTTGAGGTCAAACACTTCTCGATCAAAGAGTCGCTTTCACGGCAGGAACTTTGCTCTTACTGCGACACAGAAACCGTCCTTCCACGGCATTGGGTCGCGGCTTCCGTGTTCTCAAGGGGAAACAATCACCGCTCTTAAGGTCCCATTTGGGGTGATGTGGTTCCATCATCTCATAATGAATCCAATAAGAAGGGTTTAAAAAATTTTGTGGATGGTTGATTTTCGAATATACTAAGAAAAAAGACCAAACACGAATAGGAGGAATGATGGCAGGCATAGAAAAACGAGTATTAGGAAAAAGTGGGATTGAGGTCACCAAGCTCAGCCTGGGCTTATGGGCGGTGGGCGGTGATGAGTGGGGCGCGGTGGATGACCGCGAATCGCTGGATTTGATCTCAGCCGCACTGGATATGGGGATTAACTTCTTTGACACAGCCGACGTGTACGGACTGGGGCACAGCGAAGAGCTCCTGGGGCAGGCGATGAAAGGACGACGCGACCAGTTTATTGTGGCAACCAAGATCGGCTGGGTGGGGTTTGACTACAAGGCACGGGTGAGCGTCTACGATACAGTGGACAAGGTGGTCGCCGGGGTGGAATCCAACTTGAGGCGTTTGAATACAGATTATGTGGATTTGATCCAGTATCACATTGATTTTCGGGAACCCAACATGGAAGCGTATATCGAGGGTTTTCAGAGATTGCAGGCTCAGGGCAAGGTACGGTCCTATGGGCTCAGCACCAGCGATTTTGAGTATCTGCAGGCGTTTAATGCCGACAACCTGACCAGCACACTGCAGACCGATTATTCGATTCTCAACCGCACGGCTGAAGCGGAGATTTTCCCCTATACGCTTGAGAAGAACCTGGGCGTGCTGGTACGCGGTCCGCTGGCGATGGGCATCCTGACCGGCAAGTTCACCCCAGAATCCACCTTCGGAGAAGGGGATTTTCGCCAGCGCTGGACTGAGAATCTGGATGAGTACCGGGTCTTCCTGGAGGATTTGGAAAAGGTTGAAAAGCTTAAAGCACTCACCAACGGGCGCACCCTATCCCAGCTGGCCATCCAGTTTGTGATGGCGCACCCGGCAGTGACGGTTGCCATCCCGGGCGCCAAGCGAGTTTCTCAATTGGAGGAGAACATCAAAGCCGCGCTGCTGCCCCCATTGACAGCCGAGGAGATGGCGTTGATTGACGCGGTCACACCCCCCGGCGGCGGGCGTAAGATCTGGCCAGCGTAAGGTGTGGACAAGATATTTTTCTTTAGAGGTTGAAAACAGATGTCACGTGCGGTGACTTTTTCAATGCGTGTGACCTGCGCCCTTTCACCATTCACGATTACAAAGATTGCTTCACCTCAATCGCAACACCCCGGCGAGCACAGAAAATAAGATTAATTTACCGGCTTGCGGGCGACGATCACCAGCGACAACCCCTTCCAGGGCAAAATGGGGTCGATCAGTTTGAAAATTGGCACCAGCACATTGAAGACCTTCAACCCAAAGCGACCGATGGCCTGCTGTTTGGCGACCTTGCCGCGGTACCACCAGCCCAGCACGCCAACTTTGTTAAGGGTGAACAATTCTTCGATCTCATATCCCAGGTTTGCGAATAACGACCGCAAGCGCTCCTCATCGTAGCGCCTGAAATGGCCGATGGCTTCATCCAACGTGGAATAGAGTTTTTCGCCGCGCGGCACGATGAAGATCATCCTTCCGCCTGGTGCGAGAATTTTATCGGCATTAACAACCACGTTGTGGTCATCCTGGATATGCTCGATCACATTTGAACACAGGATCGTATCGGGTTCCAACAGGTCTGGGGGCGCGGGTTGGGTGGCGTCCCAGGCAACAACCTCAACGCCGGGCGTGTTGAAGTAGGCATTGCGTAACACCTGCAGATAGGTCGGGTCGATTTCCGTGGCAATCACATCGGTATACTGCATCAGGATGCGTACATTGTTGCCGATGCCGGAACCAATTTCCAGCAGCAGGTCTCCCATGTATCGACGGGTGCGTTCGAGCGTCCATTCGGTGTACCTGGGAGCGGCTTCCATGTCAATCAGGTCCTTCTGTCCATAATCGCCCTGGAACATATCATCGATTAACCAGAATTTAATGATCACGAAAAAGGTTTGCAGCCCATCCTTCCAGGTAATCTTCTTTCCCTCAGCGTAAGTGCGACCATGGTAGCTGATCGGGACTTCATAAATGCGTAATTTGCGCTTGGCAAACTTGGCAGTAATTTCAGGTTCAATCCCAAAGCGTTTCGAGCGGATGGGGATGGTCTTGGCAACCTCAACCCGAAAGGCTTTGTAACAGGTTTCGACGTCGGTCAGGTTCAGGTTGGTGAAAAAATTGCTCATGAAGGTCAGGAATCGGTTGACCAGGGTATGGCGGAAGTAGAGCACACGGCGCTGTTCACGATCGGCAAAGCGAGAGCCATAAACCACATCGGCCACACCGCTGATGATCGGGGATAAGACGACGTCGTAATCCGACGGGCTGTATTCCAGATCAGCATCCTGGATGATGGCGATATCTCCGCTGGCTGCCTGGATGGCCAGGCGGATGGCATTACCCTTGCCCTGGTTTTCGTCAAGAAAAATGGAGTGAATGATCTCCGGGTGTTGTTCCTGGAGCTGGCGGAGGAGTTCTGCAGAACCGTCTGTGGAACAATCGTCAACGATGATCAATTCTAATTGATCGACACCGGGGACCTGCTGCTCTAAAACACGCTGAACAATCTCTTTGAGCGTGCGGCGTTCATTGTAGAGGGGCATTAATACCGATAATTTCATAATTTTTTTAAAGATCCGCCGGTTTAGACAGGAATTATATCATCGCAGTCAACGCCTGGAACGCCAGGCCTGATCGCTGCGACCTGTACCAGGATTAAGCTGAATTTTGATTTATCAACGCTGGCGTAAGCACTTTGACCAGCGAAGAAATCCTTCCTTATCGGTGCATTGACCGGCTTTGGTTAACGTTTATAAACAATCCCTTCAGGATTTAAGTTGTTTTTGTCCTTGAACCAGTTTAATCAGACCTTTGATGAAACGGCGGTTGATCATCAATATCAAGCCATCCATCATCGTTTGATTCAGCTTATCGCCGCCAAACATCAAAATTGTGCGCAAGGGGGCATCCAACATCATGGCACTGACCATCAGCGTATTGGGGCTATCGGGATTGTCCTCAGACATGGTTTCGATTTCTTTTTGAACGATTTTCTTCAACTGCCTGGCGATAAAGGAGTGTTGTAAATCCGCCAGGGGGGTATTGATTGTGGCTGGTTCACGTTCACTGATGGTGTTGTTGGGTGTGGGGCGTCCCAACAGCGCTTCAAAATCAGCCCGGGCAATGTGTGCATCAGAAGGGAAGTTAACGTATGCGGGCACACGATCACGTTCCGGGATCGAAACCGGCGTTTGTGTGGCGGTCAACTGAACTGCGCCTTCCAAATGTATATCGCGTGAAGAGGAGCCCACCAGGATACGGTAGTTTCCGGGTTCAACCTGCCAATCGTTGAGGGCGGTGCTGAAGTGGGCAAAGGCGCGACGACCGAGGGTGATGCTCACTTCCCTGGATTCCCCGGGTTGCAGAGCGACCTTTTCAAAGCCCTTTAATTCCATTTTAGGGCGAAACGCGGTTGGCGATTCGGGGTTGATGTAAACCTGGACGACCTCTTTGCCTGCCCTGGCGCCTGTATTGCGCAAGGTCAAGCGGACGGTCAGGGTCTCCTGGTCGGTCAGTGTTGAATGGCTGAGGCGCAGGTCTTCATAGGCAAAGGTGGTATAGCTCAGACCATGCCCGAAGGGGAACAGGACGGGTTTGTCAACCGTTTCGAAAAAGCGGTAACCGACAAACAGGCTTTCGCGATATTCCACGGTTTTCGGTCCGCCCGGGAAGTATGCATGGCAGGGAAGATCTTCCAACCGAAGGGGGAAGGTCTCGGCTAATTTACCGCTCGGGTTGACAAGACCATAAAGAACATCAGCCAGACCGCCGCCCCCCGCCTGACCGCCCAGGTAGCCTTCCAGGACGGCTTCAACCTGGTCGACCCAGGGCATTTCCACGGGGGCGCCGTTGCTGAGCACGACCACTACTTTATCGTGAACAGCACATATCGCTTCCACCAACCGGTTATGACTTTCTGGCAGCTTGAGGTGATCTCGATCCATTCCTTCAACTTCGAAGGTGTCTGGCAAGCCGACGTGGACGACAACGACATCAGCAGTTTGCGCCAGGTGAACCGCTTCATTCAGCAGATCCGCATCAAAGATCAACCCCTGCCCTGGATAGCCGGGCGCATATGCGATGTTTTCCGGACCGGCAATTCTGACCATCTCATCATGCAGGTTATCGAGCCGCAAAGGGTTGATCAACGAACTGCCCGCGCCTTGGTAGCGGGGATGTTTGGAAAAGCCTCCTAACAGCGCAATCCGGGCTGTTTTTTCCAGCGGAAGGATTTCGCCTGCATTCTTAAGCAGCACCGAGCCTTCTGCAGCCACCCGGCGAGCCAGGGTATGGTGGGCATCCTGGTCAAAGCGGGCATCTTCAGCAAGCACAGGTTGGGCTTTATACACCATCTCCAGGATACGTTCTGCAGCCTGGTCCAGTACTGAAATATCCAGTTCAGCGCTGCGAACGGCTTCAACAATACGGGTATCATTGGCATCAGCCGGACCGGGCATTTCCAGTTCCAATCCGGATTTAAGCGCCGTTACGCGCGTATTCATTGCGCCCCAATCGGTGATGACAATGCCCTGAAACCCCCATCTTTCTCTGAGGATCTCGTTCAAGAGCAGCGGGTTTTCGCAGCAATAGGTTCCATTCAGCCGGTTGTAAGCGCCCATGATGGTCCAGGGTTGCGTTTCACGAACGGCAATTTCAAACCCGGCCAGGTAGATTTCGTGCAGGGCACGCGTGTCGATGACCGCGTCAATGGTCATGCGGCGATACTCCTGGTTGTTGGTGGCAAAGTGCTTCAGCGAAGTCCCGACTCCCTGGCTTTGAACACCGAGAATATGGCTCCTGGCGATTTCACCTGAAAGAAAGGGATCTTCAGAGAAATATTCAAAGTTGCGTCCGCACAGGGGAGAGCGCTTGATGTTGGCTCCTGGACCGAGGAGTACAGACACGCGCTCCTGGCGGCATTCTTCGCCTAAGGCAACGCCTACCTGTTGCACCAGTTCGCGATCCCAGGTCGCCGCCAGCGCTGACGCGGTTGGAAAGCAGGTCGCCGGGTAGCTATCTGACAGGCCGCCCATATCATTGACTTCGACCTGTTTGCGTAAGCCGTGAGGGCCGTCAGTGACCATGATCGAGGGAATCCCCAGGCGTTCAACAGGCTTTGTATACCACAGGTTCAGCCCCGAGCACAGCGAGGCTTTTTCCTCTAAGGTCATCTCAGCAATCAGTTGTTGGATGTTGGGCATAATCAGCTCCTTAAATTTCTAAATCGTGATCAAACGAATTTTCATTGACACATTCATAATTTATTACACGAATTCCGGCTCAGGTGTAGATCTCGGATAAAAACTTGCGCAGGGCCTGGATATAAGCTTCAAACCGGGTGCGGCGAATGTCATGGCTGGCGCCGGACAGGTGACAAAGGCGCACATCTCTGGCGGCGGCTTTCACTGCCTCGGCTACCTCCTGAGAGACGATTGCGCCAGCCTCTCGGTCACCCATGATCAGCAGTATGGGTGAGTCAATGCTGGATAGGAGTTCAATTGGGATGCCGCCGCTTAAGTCTAAGATGGTGAAAAGGCTGGCAAGCAAATCTTTACTGAGGCTTCTTTTTGAATTGACCCAGGGCAGGATTTCGTCTTCATGGTAACCCGTAAACATCCGCCGCCCGATCGAGACGCCGACAGGAAGCGGCATCATTCGGATGAATCGCATGAAAACCATCATATATTTGAAGGGGTCCTTTCCCTTCCCGGTCAGGTCACCGCCGAAAATTGGTTGATCGGGCAGGAAGATGGGCGGGTCTTCAAGAAAGACCCCCCTTGTCAGTTCAGGATACAGCCCTGCCATGGTTAATGCAGTTTCCGCTCCCATGGAATGCCCGCCTATAACAGGCCGATCCAGCCCTAAAGCCCTGATCACACCGGCTAAATCCTCCGCCCGGCTGCGAGATGAATAATCGCCCTGACCGTTATCTGAATGCCCGTGACCGCGGGCATCGAGCATCATCACGTCATAATCGTCTTCTAAAGCTTTTGCAACCCGGGTCCAACACAAGCCGTCATCCATGGCGCCATGGTTGAGCACCACCTGGGGTTTGTTTCCGCCCGTGCGATAATAATGAATATTAATACCGTTGGCGTGGATATCGCCTTGATTCCATGTTAGTGTCATCCTGCCTGCCTTTCATGCTTGTGTCTGTTCAAACCCATGTCATGCACGGTTTGACCACAAAGTTGCGCCCTGAGGCTTACCTGGATTTCTGGAGATGGTCTCAATCGGCAGAGGCCAGGGCTTGGTTAAATTTTCCTGCTTTGATATTATAGCAAGGTTTTCCACCTGCGGGCAATTGTTATGCTGTTTGCGAGATTGCTTCTGTTAAGTCAAAAGATAATGTTACCAAAGGGTCGCCCTTCTCCTATCGAAAATTGTCAATGATATTGATAGAAGAGGCGTTTTCAGGCATCCTTAGGCGCCAAAGTTTGTTAATGCTGGTTTCAAGTCTTTCACGATGTGATCTGAAACCAGGGCGGATTACCGCTCTCCATGTAGGGGGAGGTAGTGGATGTCACCGTTGCGAAGAAAGTTAACTTGATCTCAGTGGATGAGCGCACTGAAAAAGCCATAAAAAAAACCGGCAGTCGGGTTACCCAGCCACCGGTTAATTTTTCTTGAATTCTTGTCTGCTAATTTTAATCGATCCCTGTCGCCTTGCGGACGGCAGCGAGGTACGGCTGCCCCATACTGCGCGCTTTTTGAGCGCCCTGAGCCAGGACATCGTCAATATAGCCGCGATTGTTAATCAGGTCAGCAAAACTCTGGCGTGCGTCAGCGAAATGCGCCAGGATCAGATTGGCTAATTCCTTCTTGAGATCACCGTAAGCAGCGCCGCCGTGCACATAAAGCTGGCGGATTTCCTCCAGGCGTTCGGGGCTGGCAAAGAAACTCAACAGGGTAAACAGGGTGTTGTCCTGCGGATTTTTGGGATCTTCGGGGCGCTTGCTATCGGTGACGATGCGCATCACCTGCTTGCGGACTTCTTTTTCAGGTGCGAAGATCGGGATGGTGTTGTTGTAGCTCTTGCTCATCTTTTGACCGTCGATGCCGGGCACTTTCATCACGTTTTCCTGGATGATGCCCTCTGGAACCTTGAGTACCGGCCCGTAGGTCCGGTTGAAGGCTTCTGCAATGTCACGGGTGATCTCGATGTGCTGTTTTTGATCCAGTCCGACCGGGACCACATCAGAGCCGTACAGGAGGATATCCGCAGCCATCAAGACGGGATAGTTGTACAGACCGGCGTTGACGCCCTCATCAGGATCCCTGCTCAGGGACAGGTTCTCATCCACTGCAGCTTTATAGGCATGGGCGCGGTTGAGCAAACCTTTCGAAGTGAAACAAGACAGGACCCAGGTTAACTCGGGGATCTCGGGAACATCAGATTGGCGGAAGAAGATGGCTTCATCCGGGTCGAGTCCCAGGGCTAACCAGCCCGCTGCCACCTCGTAAACCAGTTCCCGCAGTGTTTCCGGGTCGTGCATGATGGTCAGAGCGTGGTAATCGGCAACAAAGTAAATGCCCTGGTACGTTTTCATCAGGTTAAGCGCTGGGCGGTACATACCCAGGTAGTTTCCGATATGGGGTTTTCCGGTGGGCTTGATGCCGGTTAATGAAATGGGTTTCATCTCTCTACCTTTCAGGGTTTAACAACTTCTTAACGGTTTGTTGAATTATTATAGCCGATTTGAAGACAGGTTTCTATGATTCAGCTTCAGGTTTGATCAATTATTTTCGTGTTTTGATCAGCACAGTCATTCCCAGCAGGGTTTTTCAACCCAGATTCTGGATAATTTATCCCCAAAAAAAGGCAAGTCGGGCTATGATTATATTTGTGAAAAATTGATGATGGCATTACAGGATACGGACCAATGGAACCAATCGAAAAATTACGCCATATTCGCTGCTTTTTAATGGATATGGATGGCACCATTTACCTGGGAAATCAGCTATTACCGGGCGCACAGGGTTGGCTTGATTTATTAAATGAAAATGGAATCCCTTATTATTTTTTGACCAATAATTCCTCCCGTTCGCAGGTTGAATATGCTGAGAAATTCACCCGTTTGGGACTGGATGTGCCGCAGGAACAGATTTTCACCTCTGGTGAGGCGACTGCCATTTATTTACATCGGCATTTTGCGCATGCTGCGTTATATGTGGTTGGGACGCCGGCTTTAATGACAGAATTTGAGCGAAACGGCTTCAAGCTGACGGATAACGACCCGGATGTGGCTGTGCTGGGTTTTGATACAACGCTGACCTATGACAAGTTGTGGAAATTGTGTGACCTGGTGACAGCTGGAAAGCCCTATATTGCCACCCATCCGGATATCAACTGCCCCACGGAAGACGGGTTCAAACCGGACGTCGGTTCGATGATCGAGCTCGTGGCGACCTCAACCGGTAGGCGACCGGATGTGATCATCGGCAAACCCAACCGTCCCATTGTTGATGCCCTGGTGCAGAAAACCGGTTTTGCAGTTGAGGAACACTGCATGGTTGGCGACCGATTGTATACCGATATTGCGCTGGGTCGCTGGGGAATGACCACGGCATTGGTGCTGAGCGGCGAGACCCAGGTTGAAGACCTGGCCCGCTCGGAATATCAACCCGATATCCTCGCAGCCGATATTGCCGAGATGACCGGGTTGCTGAAAAAAGCCCTGGAAGGATGAAAACAATTCTTAGCCGAACGGAACACACCGATTTTGTTGGTTCCTGGCGCCCCGGTGATCGTTGTGAAGGCTCTAAGAGAACATCGTATGACCCCTTTTGATGCTATCGGAAGTTATCTGGATCAGATGGATGTCTCTGCCTGGCGTTATTTCCCGGTGGTGGGATCCACCAATGATATGGCTTTAAATTGGGCTAAACAGGGGGCGCCCGATTGGGCCCTGGTGGTGGCTGATGCCCAAACTGCCGGTAGGGGGCGGGCTGGCCGGCATTGGGTCACCGAGCCGGGTTGCGCCCTGGCGTTCAGCCTGGTTTTCAGGCTTTCACCCGACGAGATCGCAAATTATGCCCGCCTGGCTGCCCTGGGTGGATTGGGGTTGATTAATGCGCTGGAAGGTCTGGGGTTAAAGGCGTCGTTAAAATGGCCTAACGATGTTTTGCTGTCTGGCGCCAAGGTGGGAGGCGTGCTGGTTGAATCGAGCTGGCTGGCTGATCAACTGGAAGCTGTGGTGATTGGTCTGGGGGTCAATGTGTCCTTTGGGTCGGTTCCGCCGACAGAGAAATTGCGTTACCCGGCGATTGACATCCAATCCGCCCTGGAAAGGCCGGTAGATCGCTGGCTACTGCTTGCTCAGATTGTGCACGGGTTGCGGAACTATCGGAACATACTGGCGGAGGACGCGTTTGTTGTGGCTTGCAACCAGTATTTATCCTGGCGGGATGAATGGGTCAGATTTCAGATGCCAGGTGAACAGCCGCAAAGGGTGCGGATCATGGGGATCACGTCAGACGGACGGCTTTCGGTTGAGACCCAGAGCGGCAGCAAATTCGAAGTGCTGACCGGCGAGATCATTATGCGAAATGATTAATCACGGCTGATTAAAAGAAAACATCCCGCAAGCCGATTAAAGCGTGCGGGGTGTTTGTTTATTATTCGGAGGTCAAGTCGGGAATACGCGCCAGCGCGGCAACAGTGTCACCTTCTTCCAGTTGCATGACCTTGACTCCGCGGGTCGCTCGACCCTGAATGGAAATATCTGCGACCGCAAAGCGAATCACGATCCCATGACTGGAGATGATAGAGATATCGTCCTTTTCTTTGACGACGCGGGCTTCGGCGATTTTCCCAACAATTTTGTGAGCATGTTTATCAATGGTGGCGATCCCCATCGTACCGCGCCCTTTGGGTGAGTATTCTTTCAATGGCGTGCGCTTGCCAAAGCCTTTTTCAGTCACAACCAGCAGATAGCCGTCTGGCTCAATCACTTCCAGATCTGCCATGGCATCCCCGGGGCGCATGCGGATGCCGATCACGCCCATGGCGGTTCGACCCATTACACGTATTTCTGTTTCAGAATAGCGTAAAGCAGACCCATCACGGGTGACAAAGATCAGCTCGTCTTTTCCGCTGGTCAGGTTAACCCAGCCCAACTGGTCGTCATCTTCCAGTGAGATGGCGATCAAGCCGGAGGGGCGCACGGCCTTGAACTGAGATAATTCAACCCGCTTGACCCGACCTTGCAGGGTGGCCATGGTGCAGAAGGCTGCTGTGTCAAAACTTACCACCGGCACGACAGCGGTAATTATTTCGTTAGCGCCAATGTTAATGATGTTATAGATCGCGATACCCCGGCCGGTGCGGCTCTCTTCAGGGAGCTGCCAGACTTTTTCAGAATAGACCTTGCCTTTATCAGAGAAAAACAGCAATGTGCTCAGGGTGTGGCAACGCAGGAAGAACTTCACTTCGTCCTCAGCTCGCATGGATTGCCCGATCACACCCCGACCGCCGCGCGCCTGGGAGCGGTAGGTGTCTTCTGACACGCGTTTGACGTAACCTTTTTGAGTGATGCTGACAAAGACCTCTTCCTTTTTGACCAGGGATTCTTCAGAAAGGTCGCTGGTGGCGTCGGGCGCAATCAGTGTGCGGCGCGCATCGCCATAGTTTTTCGCAATCTCATCCAAATCGGCGCTGATGATATCGAGGATCTTCTTGGGATTGGCCAGCAAGTCCTCCAGGTAGGCGATCAGGCTCATGACCTCTTTGTGCTCATCCATGATCTTCTGACGTTCCAGGGCGGCAAGCCGGCGTAATTGCATATCGAGAATTGCCTGAGATTGAATTTCCGAAAGGTTGAAGCGTGTCATCAAGCGCTCTTTGGCGACATCGGCATCTTCAGATTCGCGAATGGTTTGGATTACGTCATCGAGGTTAGCCAGAGCAATCAACAAGCCATCCAGGATGTGCGCCCGGTGTTTTGCCTTATTAAGCTCATATTCCGAGCGGCGGGTGATCACTTCCTGGCGATGTTCCAGGTAAGCTTGCAGGGCACGCTTCAGGGTTAGTAAGCGGGGCTCGCCATCGATCAGCGCCAGGATTTGTGCGCCAAAGGTCGATTGCAGGGGTGTGTATTTGTAAAGCTGGTTAAGCACCCGTTTGGGCTGGGAGTTTCGCTTCAGCTCGATCACGATCCGCATGCCATTTCGATCGGATTCGTCGCGCATGTCGGAGATAGAATCCAGGCGACCTTCACGGACGAGTTCGGCAATGCGCTCAATCAGCGTGGTTTTGTTGAGTTGGTAGGGGATCTCGGTAATCTTGATGGTATAACGACCGCTGGTAGGCTCTTCGATGGCGGCAGTACCGCGCATCACAATGCGCCCGCGCCCGGTGCTATACGCCTGGCGGATGCCCTCATTGCCCACGATGACGCCGCCGGTAGGAAAGTCAGGGCCTGGCAGGAATTGCATTAAATCTTCGACGCTGACTTCGTCCATGTCATCGTAATGATCAATCAGGTAATTGAGTGCGTCCACAAGTTCCAGCAGGTTATGCGGTGGGACGTTGGTTGCCATACCCACGGCAATGCCAGAAGACCCATTTAACAACAGGTTGGGAAGCCGAGCCGGCAGCACCTCGGGCTCCTGCAAGGAGCCATCAAAGTTTTCGACAAAGTTGACGGTCTCTTTTTCGAGGTCGATCAACAGTTCTTCAGCCATCTTTGTCAGGCGTGCTTCGGTATACCGCATGGCTGCGGGGGAGTCGCCATCAATGGAACCGAAATTACCCTGGCCATCGACCAGAGGGTAACGTAAAGAAAAATCCTGAGCCATGCGAGCCATGGCATCATAAACCGCCATATCACCGTGGGGATGGTATTTGCCGAGGACTTCGCCGACAATTCGAGCGGATTTTTTGTGCGAGGTAGAGGCACGGATGCCCATATCGCGCATGGCGTAGAGAATTCTGCGGTGCACAGGCTTGAGACCGTCCCTGACATCCGGCAGTGCGCGGGCGACGATGACACTCATCGCATAATCGAGGTAAGCCTCGCGCATTTCATTGTCGATATCCACATGTTGAACGCTACCAATTTCAGACATTGCTTAAGATCCTTGTGGGTTTATTTGGTTCATCTATTCGTTAAAAAGCACCTCCGGCATGCGCAAAAGGAGGCGCTTGGCAATCTTGCATAACGGTTTTATTATACTCCAGGAGGCTGATTTTGGCTGAAATTAACCGGATTAATATTCAGGAGTTAAATGAAGCGAGAATCAAGAACTGAGTAAATCCCAGGAACAATGTGGGACAACAGAGGCATTTGTTTTTCTGTTTGAGCAGCAAAAAGGCATTTTGTTGCACTCGTACTTCGCATAGATTAAATACATATATTTTCAGCTTATCCAGTTTTGATTTAAAAAATGTGAGGAGCTTTTTAAACGAAATAATTGAATAATATCGATACCAGGCTGGATTTAATCTTTAGAATGGAGCATATACAGGGTTTTGCAGTGGTTGTGATGTCGAATCGTTGTCAGAATGTGGGTAGCGAGATCATCCTGCCTTTCATCATTTTTCTTCCGGGGGTCATCCTGATCGGCTTACTGATTTACACCCTAGCTGATGTGTTGCCGGTTGCACGGCGATTCAGTCGACCCGGATGCTCCAATTATCATCAGCCTTTTGCCTTTAAAGCCTGCCTTTTGGAGCACAGCTGCCCAAACTACGGCGAAGGCTGATCGCGTCGTCAAATATCGAATTCTGATATTCTATTTTAGAAATATTCGCTGACAGGAGCAAATAATCTCAATTTTTAATTTATAATAGGGCAAGAATCATCAAAAAAAAGGAGCCCTGCTATGAAACCCAAGAACGCTGACCATTTATCCCTCAGGTATAAAATATTGTACAGTTCTGCATCAATCGGTTTGAATATTCTATCCATTACGATTTCCACCTGGCTATTATATTTTTATTCGCCGCCGGTGGATTCGGGCAGGACAATTTTCCTGCCCATTGGAGTGGTAGGCATAATCATGACCATTATCAGCCTGTATGACGCCTTAATTGACCCGTTCATTGGGCATTGGAGCGACAACTTGCGCTCGAAAATGGGCCGGCGGAGGCCTTTCATCCTGTTTTCGCTGCCCTTTATCGCCATCAGCATGGTTTTACTCTGGATGCCGCCGGGGGGAAGCACCTGGTTGGTGGCTGGCTACCTGACGCTGATCATGCTGGTTTACAGCTCATCCTTCAGCCTGGCGGGCATCCCCTATGATGCGACCATGGCCGAGCTGGCAGAGAATAACACTGAGCGCATTTCTCTTTCCAGCTGGAAAAGCGTGTTTGGCATCATCGGGGTGATGGCGGGCTCTTTGCTGATTGCCCCTTTGTTTGAGAGCAAGGGCGCCCTGTACATGGGGGTGGTTACTGCCGTAATTGGATTTGTGACGATCCTGCTGTCTGTGCCGGCTATCCGCGAAACCCGCAAACCCGTTGGCGAACAGATCGACGTGATCGAGGGTTTGAAACATACATTGAAAAACAAACCGTTTCAATCGATGCTCGTTTCTACCTTGCTGGTGCATATTGCGTATGCCATGATCACCGCCAACCTGCCGTACTTTGCTACCCTGGTGATCGGGGTATCTGAGGGAGATGTGGGCCTCTACCTGGGCGTGGTGGTGATCTTGATGGTGTTGACCACGCCAGTATGGAACTGGCTGGGAAAGAAGTATTCCAATGCGAAGGTGATGCGCTGGAGTATGGTTTTGCTGGCGGTTTTTGCCTCTTTGAATTTACTGGTCGGCCAGGTGGACCTGATCCCAGCCCCCATTCTGGCTTACGCCACACTGGGGTTGATCGGACCTTTCCTTGGGGGCTACCTGATTTTGGCTTACAGCATGATGGGCAATGTGGTCGATTATGACGAATACCTCACCAACCGCCGCCGCGAAGCGATTTTCTACGGGGCTTTTTCCCTGGCAGTTGGCATCGGGCCTTCGATTGCGGCCATCCTGCTTCCTTTCCTGTTGAACACCTTTGGATACACCGCTAGCAACCCCCTGGGCGTTCGCCTGGTTTTCCCTGTGATCTCACTGGTTGTCCTTCTTGGGCTGCTCGCTTTCCGCGGTTACAACCTGGGAGATTCAATCGAGGAAACCAAACGCAACCTGAGCCTGGTTGATAAGGAGGAACACAATGCCTGAAACAGTGACACTCAAAGTAGGCTTTTCCCGGCAAATCATCAATCCACCCACGGGCATTTTGACGATTGGCTTTGGAGACCGCTTCAAAGGCAACCGGGGCGTACACGATGATCTGACCGCCACAGCCATGGTGTTGGCGCTGGGCGATCAGCAGGTGGGGATCGTCGGCCTGGACCTGCTGGCGGTCCACGAAGACTTTACCCGTGAGCTGGAAAACCTCTGCGGTATCCCGTTATTGTTATGCTGCGCTCACACGCACTCAGCGCCGATGAGCTTTTCGAGCAACCCACTGCGGTATAAGGTAAAGCGCTATGCTGAAACATTGCGGGAAAAGATAATCGTGGCGGTCAATCAAGCCCGGGGTCAATTACAACCCGCCAGCCTGTTTTGGGGTGAGGGAGACGTTGATATCGCGGTTAATCGCCGGGAGCGCTTGGCAGATGGGCGTGTTGAGATTGGAGTCAACCCGGATGGCCCGGTTGACAGGCGGGTTGCCGTTATCGAAGCCCGATCTGTGCAGGGCGAAGTATTGGGCCGGATCGTCAACATGCAATGTCATGCCACGGTAATGGGACCTGAAAACTTGCTGGTGTCTGCGGATTGGGTGGGCGCGATGCGGCGTCAGCTCGAGGAAGTGAGCGGCGGTCTGACGGTGTATATCCAGGGGGCAACCGGCGATTTAAACCCGAAGTTGAACGTTGGGAATGATTTTGAAAACATCAGCCGATTGGGAGGGGAAGCTTATGACTCAATCTCTGAAATACTCAACCGTCTGCAATATATACAGGTAGACCGCTTAACTCACCTGCGTTCGGACGTTATGATCCCGCTGCAAGGGACCGAGGGCATGAAAAAACCAGCTAAAACGTATCGACAGGTAGCAAAAACCGTCGGTTTACCCCCTTTTCTGGCTGATATTGCCCTGGAGTTCCTCTATCCCTGGAAGACAAGGTTAGAGCCTTACCAGGGCGCCTGGGCATTCCCGATCCAGGAGAACCTGCTGGACCTGGGCGGCCTGGTACTGATGAGCATGGGCATGGAGGTATTCAATCCGATCGGTCAGGAAGCCAGGCGCTTTTTTGAAGGGAAAGCAGCGATGTTTGGCAGCCTGGTCAATAGCTGCTATGGTTACCTGCCCACCCGGGCGGAATATGAACTGGGCGGTTACGAAGTGGATATGAGCTGGAAAATTTACCGTATGCCCGGACCACTGCCAGCCAATGCCGATCAACTCGCCCTGGAGGGGCTGGAACGGCTGAAAACCAGGCTTGATTGACGAGCTTTAAAAGCGAAAGGCTTCACTGATCCCGTGCAGGAATTCGGGCGGCATGATTTTTAAAGCTTCACCGTACTCGAAAGACTCTTCGCGCGCCAGGTAACGCGCATAAAAGGATGTACGTGCGATCAGCATTTCTAAATCTGGTTCGGTAAATTGTGCTGTATAGCAGCGCAGGGCAGCATTTTTCTTTTCCAACGTTGCGCCGATATCGATGATTGTGTTGGGGTAGGAAGTGTTGTGAAAAACAACAGCCTGCAGCGGGTGAGGTTGGTAATCTGCATCGATATCCAGGTCGCTGGTCAGGCGTGTGAAAGTGTATAATATTGCGGCTTCAGCGCTCGCCCTGGCTGCCAGCAGGTGGTCATTGTGAGCTTCGTACATCATCCAGGGGTCGAGGCTGAAAAGCAGGTCGGGTTTAAGCAAACGGATATACTTGATAATTTCCCTGCGCAAAGAAAAATAGCTGTAATCGCCTGCGTCAGGATAGTCAAGACGGTACTGGTGCTTCACACCAATGATTTTTCCGGCGTGCTCCTGTTCCGCTTTGACCTGCTGGACTGCTTCGTGTGCATCCCAGCCGTCATGGATGACCCCCACCAGGTCATCGGTGACGGTTAAATAGTACACTTCAGCCCCATTCTCTGACAGGCGTGCCAGTGTGCCCCCGGCTGATATATCATTATCATCATAATGGGGTTGTACTGCCAGAACACGCCTGGCTGCGAAAATATCCGGTATTTCAATGCCAAATTGTTTGAACATGAATGCTCTCCCAGGATGTTATCTGATATAAATCGTATCAAAGGACCTTTTGCACCTATTATAAGCGAGAATTATAGGGATCCTTTTTTATTGAGGACGCAGATGATCAGGAAAATTTTGTTGTGGATCAGAAACAAATCCTATCATGCGACTACCTGGCTAATAGTGGTAACATAATACCAGATCAGTTAATTAACACTGGAAATACGAGAGGAACTATGGAAAAACTTGCACTACTTGGAGGGGATCCCCTGAAAACGAAGCCATTTCCAGAATGGCCGCAGTATGATGAACGCGAGAAAGAAGCATTGCTTGGGGTGCTGGATAGCGGTACATGGTGGCGTACCCCGGGCTCACGCACGAAAGCATTTGAGGAAGCTTTCGCTGCTTATCACGATGCACGCTATGGCATCGCCTGCACCAATGGCACCGCCGCAATTGAGATCATGATAGCAGCATTGGGGATTGGACTGGGTGATGAGGTCATCGTGCCTGATTTCACCTTTGTGGCGACTGCCTCCGCCGTCCTGCTGCACGGTGCGCTGCCAGTTTTAGTGGATGTCGATCAGGATACCTACTGCATCGACCCGGAAAAAGTTAAAGCAGCGATCACGGAGCGAACCAGAGCTATTATTGCCGTGCACCTGGCCGGTCATCCTGCAGATTTGGATGCCTTACAGGAAATTGCTGATCAATACGGGTTATATTTGCTTGAGGATTGCGCGCACGCTCATGGCAGTGAATGGAAAGGGAAAAAAGTTGGCGCACTTGGAAAAGCTGGCACGTTCAGTTTTCAGCAGAGTAAATTGATGACCGCCGGGGAGGGCGGCATCCTGTTGACCAACGACCCGGAGCTGGAAATTCTTATACGTTCGGTGCACGATTGTGGGCGCATGCCGGGTGAGTGGTTTTATTCCCATTTCATCAACGGTGGAAATTACCGCTTAAGTGAGTGGCAGGGTGCGATTTTAAATCAGCAACTGAGCAGATTTGATTCCCAGGCACGGATTCGCAGTGCAAATGCGAGTTTTTTGAACGAAAATTTAAAAATGATTGAAGGCATTTCCCCGCAATTTTATGATCCCCGCGTGACGCGCAACGGACATTATTGCTATATCTTCACCTACGAGCCGGAATGCTTTGATGGCTTGCCTACTCAAACGTTCATCCAGGCGCTGGAGGCTGAAGGCATTCCCACACAGGCCAGCTACCCGCCTCTGCATGCCCTGGACGTGTTCACCAGCGGAGAATACCGGAAACGCTTGCTTCCAGAGCACGCCGCGGCCCAGAAACCCTTCAGAGACGAAGATTTCCCAGTGACCGAGGTCGGCTTTAAAAATACGGTCTGGTTACTGCACCGTACGCTATTGGGCGATGAACAGGATGCGCAAGAGATTGTCGAAGCAGTGAGGAAAATTCAACGCCAGGCAAGGAGCATTCGGTAAAGCAGGATTGGCGAACGAGGTTGATTGACGCTTGAAGTATTATTTGCTATAATGCTTTTCACGATGGGCGCGTAGCTTCGCAGACCCTGTTGAGGGTTGCTGGTTAGAGCGCACGGTTTACCTCCTGCCCCCTGCGCTGCGCTTCGGGGGTGCTGCGCGAAGGTCGATGGTTCGAATTTGTGAACGAGATCTTTAAAAATTTATATATTTTTGGGCGCGTAGCTCAGCTGGTTAGAGCGCACGGTTCACATCCGTGAGGTCGATGGTTCGAGTCCATTCGCGCCCATTTTGGTTTAATGATAATATACCCATCAGGGTTCACATCCTGCCCCCTCCGCTGCGCTTCGGGGGTGCTGCGCGAAGGTCGATGGTTCGAGTCCATTCGCGCCCATTTTGGTTTAAGGATAATATACCCATCAGGGTTCACATCCTGCCCCCTGCGCTGCGCTTCGGGGGTGCTGCGCGAAGGTCGATGGTTCGAGCGCTACGCAGTTCGCACCCATTTTGGTTTAAGGATAATATACCCATCAGGGTTCACATCCTGCCCCCTCCGCTGCGCTTCGGGGGTGCTGCGCGAAGGTCGATGGTTCGAGCGCTTCGCAGTCCGCGCCCATTTTGGTTTAAGGATAATATACCCATCAGGGTTCACATCCTGCCCCCTGCGCTGCGCTTCGGGGGTGCTGCGCGAAGGTCGATGGTTCGAGCGCTGAGCAGTCCGCGCCCATTTTGTTTTAAGAATAATGCACCCATCAGGGTTCACATCCTGCCCCCTCTGCTGCGCTTCGGGGGTGCTGCGCGAAGGTCGATGGTTCGAGTTTGTGAAAGAGATTTTTAAAATTTATAATATTTTGGGCGCGTAGCTTCGCAGACCCTGTTGAGGGCTGCTGGTTAGAGCGCACGGTTCACATCCTGGCCCCTCCGCTGCGCTTCGGGGGTGCTGCGCGAAGGTCGATGGTTCGAGCGCTACGCAGTCCGCGCTCATTTTGTTTTAAGAATAATACACACATCAGGGTTCACATCCTGCCCCCTCCGCTGCGCTTCGGGGGTGCTGCGCGAAGGTCGTGGGCTGGAGTCCCTTTGCTTCTTAATTGGATTTGCCTTTCGATTTATATTTCTAAACAAAAAACCTGCCCCCGTATATCGAGGACAGGCTTGTTTTATTAATGCTAACCGCTTTACGGCTACCTTCGACGGCTGCGAGGGCGGCTGCCGCCTTTATTCCCCGGGCTATCGTGGGATTGGGCTTCTTCCAGCGTCCAGCCTTCCAGCAGCGCCTGGCGAGAGAGCCTGATCTTGCCCTGGCTGTCGATATTGGTGACCATGACGGTGATTTCATCGCCTTCTTTGACTACATCAGTCACCTTGCTGACATGGCTGGTATCCAGTTGCGAGATATGCACCAGGCCGTCCTGGCCGGGGAGAATTTCAACAAAGGCGCCGAATTCAGTGATGCGCACCACTTTGCCGGTGTAGATATGACCGACCTTAACCTCTTCCGTGAGGCGTTCGATGCGTTCGCGGGCGGCCTTATAGCCGACCCCGTCGGTTGAAGCGATAAAGATAGTGCCGTCGTCTTCAATGTCGATGCGAGTGCCGGTTTCTTCCTGGATGCTGCGGATTGTCTCGCCGCCCTTGCCGATCACTGCGCCGATTTTTTCAACGGACACTTTGATGATCTCGATGCGCGGTGCGTGATCTTTGATGTCGGAGCGGGGTTTGTCGATGACTGCCAGCATTTTGTCGAGGATGTGCAGCCGAGCTTTGCGAGCGTGTTCAAGCGCCTCGGACATGATTTGTGTGGTGATCCCGCTGATCTTGATGTCCATTTGCAGGGCGGTAATGCCTTCAGTTGTCCCGGTGACCTTGAAATCCAGGTCGCCCAGGTGGTCTTCCATACCGAGAATATCGGTCAGGATGACATAATCATCGCCTTCTTTGATCATGCCCATGGCGACACCGGAGACAGGTCGTTTGATCGGCACGCCGGTGTCCATCAGCGCCAGGGTAGAACCGCAGGTCGACGCCATCGAGGATGAGCCGTTGGAAGACATCACCTCGGAAACGAGGCGCATGGTATAGGGGAAATCCTTTTCCTCCGGCAGAACCGCGCGCAGGGCACGCTCTGCCAGCATGCCATGACCAACTTCACGGCGGGACTGGAACAGTCGTCCGGTTTCACCGGTGGAATAGGGCGGGAAGTTGTAATGGTGAATATAGCGTTTGGTATCCGTGGGGATCAGGTTATCGAGTTCCTGGGCTTCGCGGGGCGTGCCGAGGGTGGCCAGGGTGAGCACCTGGGTCTCGCCGCGAGTGAACAAGCCGGAGCCATGAGCGCGCGGGCTGGTGTTGACCTCACACCAGATCTCGCGTACATCCTGCGGACTGCGCCCATCTGGTCGGATACGATCGGAGAGAATCCGTTTGCGGATGACCTCTTTTTCAACCTCTTCGAAGGCATCGCCAATGTTCTTTTTGAGGGTTTTCAGTTCTGCCTCGGCAAGGGTCTCAGACTTTTCAGCAGACAGCTCTTCAATCACTGCTCCTTTCAAGTCTCGGATGCCGTTGTACAGGTTTTCTTTAACATAGGGCTGCCTGAGAATTTCCAGCAGACGGTCTGCAACGGCAGGCTTTACCTGATCGACCAAAGCCTGGTCGAGAGTGGTCAGTTCGACCTCACGTTTTTCCTTGCCGACTTCACGCGCCATCTGTTCCTGGATTTCAATGATGGGCTGGATGGAGCGATGCGCCAAGTCCAGGGCTTCGACCATCACCTGTTCGGAGACCTCGATAGCGCCGCATTCGACCATGGCAATGGCCTGTTTTGTGCCGGCAACGATCAGATCCAGCCTGGAATCTTCCATCTCCTTGATGGTTGGGTTGACGATCAGCTCGCCGTTGACGTAACCGATGCGTACTGCGCCGATAGGCCCTGCCCAAGGAATATCAGAGATGATCAGAGCGATTGATGCGGCGTTGATGCCGAGGATATCAAGGGGGTTTTCGGTATCTGCGGAGAGCGACATAAGGATTACCTGCACCTCGTTGCGCATGCCATCGGGGAACAGGGGACGGATTGGGCGATCGGTCATGCGGGCAATCAAGATAGCGTCTTCGCGGGGTCGCCCTTCGCGACGGAAGAACGATCCGGGAATTTTTCCACCGGCATACATGCGTTCTTCGTATTCAACGGTAAGGGGGAAGAAATCGAGCCCCTCACGGATACCGCCCAGGGTGGCAGCGCAGAACATGAGGCTGTCGCCCTGGCGGACGGTCACGGACCCGCCAGCCTGTCCGGCCAGTTTGCCCGTTTCGATGATGATTTCTTTGTCACCGAGTTTGGTACGATAAATTTTTGGGTTGGGTTGCATCATTTGTAAATCCCTTTCGTCTAATTTCCCGCCCAGTCAGGAACTGAAAACCGATGAGGCGTTGCTCCTCAGCAATTTTCAATACCCGACCGGCGGATTGCATATTAAAAACCTATTTCCGCAGACAAAGCCCATCAGGATTGGTGTTGCTTACAACGATCTTCTTGCATGGCAACCTGCTTTATCTGCGGTGTTATTCGCGTGGTTAATAAAAAACGAAGAATTATTTTTTGCGGATGTTAAGCCTGTCGGTCAGCGCCACGTAACGGTGGTAATCCTTGCGGCGCAGATAGGTCAGTAAACGGCGTCGGTGGCCGACCAGTTTGAGCAAACCACGGCGGGAACTCTCATCGTGTTTATTGACCCGCAGGTGCTCGGTGAGACCTTTGATGCGGGTGGTCAGGATCGCAATTTGAACCTCTGGCGAGCCTGTATCCTCGCTATGCTGTTTGTATTGCTGAATAATTTCGTTTTTGACTTCTTTTTCTAAAGCCATGACACTGCTACTCCTTAGGTATTGATATTTTGCAGGTCTCCATACGCCCAGCCGGAACCAGACACAGGACCAGTCACAGGTTTAGATTATACCAGTCGGGATAGATTGTGCAAGATGGCGGAAAAAGAGATTAAAATTGGGCTGGTTCACTCACGGTGATCATAATAATCATTGACCCAGTGGATGATGAAGGATGGGTCCTGGCTGTTCAGCAATGACAGCAGAGCTTCTTGGGGGATATTTTCGTGCGCCAGGTAAGCTTTGAGAAATTTCCGAAAACTAATCACCCCGCGTTCGCCATAAAACTGAAGCATAGCTTGTAGATGGGTGAGGATGGTCGTGTGAACCGTCTGTGGGGGCACTTCATGGCGGTCCATGCGGCTGAAGATCCAGGGGTTGCCCACAGCAGCCCTGCCAATCATGACGGCATCACACCCTGTGATCGATTGGATGCGCTCGATATCAGCGACGGTGCGCACGTCCCCGTTTCCGATGACCGGGATGGTAAGCGCCTGTTTGAGCTCCCGGATAGGTTCCCAGCGCGCCTGGCTGCGAAATGCCTGATTGCGTGTGCGACCATGCACAGCGAGCATGGCGCAGCCATTTTCCTGGGCAGCCTGGGCAACCTCCAGGTAGTTCAGCGTATCTTCGTCCCAGCCCAGGCGGATCTTAGCGGTGATGGGTTGCGGGAAATTCTCACGCATCAGGCTGAAGATGGCAGCAATTGCCTCGGGTGTTTTCAACAAGGCTGCCCCAGCGCCGCGACTGACCACATTTTTTGATTGACAGCCGAGGTTGATATCGATAATATCGGGCTGAACTTGCGGTACGAGCTGCAGCGCCGCTTGTAGAATTTGTTCGGGCTGATCGCCCAGTAATTGCAGCGAGAGCGGTCGATGGTAGGGCTCAAAGGCATGCCGTTTGGGGTAACGCGGGTGGTGCTCGAGTACATCCAGGGTGTTGATGAATTCGGTCACACTCATGGCGGAACCCAAACGGCGGCACAGGCCGCGGAAGGGCAGGTCGGTGATTCCATCCATGGGCGCCAGGATCAGGTCGCCGTAAATGGGCACAGTGCCGACCATCAACGTGGGTTTGTCAGCGATTTGTTCACGCATCGTCGGTTTGCTTCCGCTCAATTTGGTCAATTGCCCAGTGCAGAGCATCCAGGATCAGGGGGTGTACCGCCTTTTTGAGGCAATCTCTTAACAACGGCAGTGCGGCTGCGTGAGCCTGGTTACCCAAAACCACAATTGCATTCCTCACCAACCCACGCTGTTTGGGTCGGTTAAGGGCGGTGTTTTGGGTGGCAGATTTGAAATCTTCCTCCTCCCAGTTCAGGATGTCGGTTAAATTCATTTGCTCTGGCAGCAGGGGTTCACCGAGCATGTTGGGCTGAGTCTGTACCCTGATGTTGTGCGGACAAACCATCTGGCAGATATCGCAGCCAAACAACCAGTTTCCAACCTGGCATTTGAGTGCATCCGGAATTATCCCTTTGTTTTCAATGGTCAGGTAGCTGATACAGCGTCTGGCATCGATGGTTCGGTCGGGCAGGATGCAAGAGGTGGGACAGGCTTCGATACAACGCCGACAAGACCCGCATAAGTCATGCATGAAGGGGGCGTCTACCGGCAATGCCAGGTCGGTGAGCATCACTGCCAGGAAAAAATAGCTTCCTGTTCCCGGAATGATCAGGTTGCTGTTTTTTCCGACCATTCCCAACCCGGCCTGAATGGCAAAAGTGCGTTCAAGCACCGGCCCAGTATCAACATAGGATTTTATTTTCACCGCACCATCTGCATGGCTGCAAATGAGGTCCTCCAATTCAACCAGCTTTTTCTGGATTACCTGGTGGTAGTCTGCGGTGCGGGCATAGGCGGAAACCCTGCCAAACCCCGGAGTGATTGCGGTGAGTGAGGATTGGGGTGGGGTGTAGGGCATCGCCAGGCAGATCACACGCTGGCAACCCTCCAAAACCAGGCTTGGATCGGCCCGTTTCGCCAGCGTGTCTTCACGCGCTAAATAGTGCATATCGGCATGATGACCCGCGCTGATCCAGCGTTCAAAGGCTTCGAAATGCGGAACAGGGAGGGCAGGAGTTATACCGACATGCGTAAATCCAAGCTGATGCGCTTTGGTAGAGAAGGCGTGCTTAAGTTCTGTTAAACGACGCATATCCTGCAATCGTTGGCGGGGTCTCGGGTGGCTGATTTACTCTTCAACAGTGATGGTGACACTGAAATCATAAAAAGCATCGCCGCTGGCGTTGCACATTTTCCAGTAAGAGACCTTGTTGCCGGATGTATTCGGGGCAACCATGTTGACGGTTAATGCCAGGCTGGTTCCAAGAGGGACGGGCAGCCAGACGTAGACCTTGCCTTCTGCACCCAGACTTTCTCCAGAGGCATGCTCAATATAATACTGGGTGGTCCAGGTGCTGGTGCCCGTATTTTCCAGGGTCCAGGTGACAGTGAAGGTTTCACCGGGCGAAACGCGGGTGTTATCTTCTGGTTCCTGCGCGATGATCTGCGCTCGATCAACGCCAATGGCAGGGGTCGTACCCTCAGTTGTTTTGGTGGGGAGAAGGATCGGTGTGTTGCTTGGCAGAACTGTGGCTGTAGCAGACGGTTCCGGAATGGGCGTTTCTGTTGCAGTGGGTCGAGCGGCTGAAGTCAAAGAAGCCTGGACTTCCGCGGTTAGAACAAAACCGGTTTTCTGGGCATCAATATCCAGCTTGGGTTCTGCAGACTTACAGGCGCTGAGGAGCGTCCCCAAAAAGATGATCAGGCTTAACACAACAATGTGATTCTTTATTACCTTGTGCATTTAATTTCATTCCTTCGATCCGATGATGGATTGATTAATCATCTATTCTAGATGATGGGTGAAAAAAGTCAAGTTACCAGGTGCATCATTACTGAAAAAAGACAAAAAGACCACCAGCGGTGGCCTTTCTTGTCGTTACCATTGCGGCGCAATTACTTGGATTCAATCCTGGGACCAAACCACAGCGAGACGTCATTGGTCGGGCTGCCGTTGGCATCAACCAGCAGAATGAATTGCACTTTCTTGCCCGCCAGATGGCTCAGGTCAAGCTCCACTTTGTTGAACTTCCCGTCCTGGATTTCGTGCCAGGTGGCCAGGGTTTGTTCGTCACCGCCATCAATGCGAGCATTCAATTTGAATTTAACATCACATTTTTGATTTCCATAACAACCAATGATGGCTTTGAAAAGGGTGCTGCCAGGGAGGGTCATTTCCGGGTAAGTACCTCGAATCCAGCCCTTATCGGCGTAATCTGGATGAACTTGCATGCCCGGCTCGTCATCAACGGCCATATTCTCCAGGGTCGGTTTGTCAATCACCAAAACCCAGCCGCGATTATCGTCGAATTTTCCAGGGCAGGGCAATGTTCCTGCACCGCTGGTCCATTTGACGCCCGTCGCACACACGTTTTTGGTAAAATCATAAGGCAAGCTATACACATTAATTTTGACCCAGAACGGACCGTCTTTTGCTCCAAGGCCAAACAGGACGCCGCCAGCATTGCGTAGTTTAAAATCACCCCGGAAAGTGCCGGATGTAATTGGTGCCTGCATCTCCAGTGAGATCTGGATTGTTTGTCCGGGGGCAACGGTTCCGGTGGTGAGGGGCTTGGCCGCGAGCGCACCCATGGCGTTACCACTGAAGAAAACAACATGATAATCTGCAGTCCAGGTGCATGAACCGGTGTTTTTGATGGTCCAGGTTTTGGTGAAGCTCTGTCCCGGCGAAAACTCTGAACCGTCAGGTATTGTTTCGGACACAAAGCTCGCCTGGTCGCAGGGGGCTTGCGGCGTGTTGGTCGCTGCGATGGTTGGCACGGAGGTTGGCACGGTGGTAGGAGGACTCGTCGGCGCGAGCGTTGGCTCTGACTGATCGAGTGTGTGTGTTGGGGAAGGTGGCAGTGTTGGGGGAACCTCAGTGGGCTGAGCAATCAAAGTCTGTTTTGCCTGCACGGTTTGAGCTGCAGCAGTATTCAGCAGGTCCACCTGGTTTTCCTGTGGTTCTTGCTTGGGAAAATTGCATCCCACCAGAATAAGACATAAAATCAACACGACTATGGTCACGAACAGTGATTTTTTCATGGTGCTTCTCCTGACTGTTTAATCATCCATTCATCAAGTATATTATATATTCAACCGCATTAAATTGAAACATACGAGTTGCCAGCGTTGTTGTCTGAGCAATCCTTGACATTCGATTTATTGCTGTTTCTATGACGTAATGAATTCATTAATCGTTCCATATTGACTGGGGATCCTTATCCGTTCAGCGTGAGACTTAAAAACGACGCTCATGCTGATTGGATTCTTCTTCAGCCAAAAGTCGTGAAAATCACGTTTTGATGATGTCAGGTAGTTTGCCGCGCAAGGCTTTGATGAATAACCCAAAGCTGAATTTTTGACCGGTCAGCAGCAACTGCGCCCTGAACATGCCTGAAACTGCGTGAATCAGAAGGATGATGGTGCCCATTGTCAGGAGCATGCTGGCCAGCAGTTGCCAGAGCGGGATCGGAGCGACAGCCATTCGGGTCATGATGGTGTTAGGCGCGGTGAAAGGGATCAGGCTCAGAGCAACAGCCAGGGATGAATTAGGTTGATCGATAATAAAGCCGACCAACATCAACGGGATCAGGATGGGAATGATCACAACAAATGTAGCTTGCGATGCTTCTTTGACCGAACCCACCAGTGCACCCACGCCTGCCATGATGGTGCCATAGAGTAAATAACCCAAAATGAAGAACACGATGCCCCAAATGAGAACCCCAACTGAAAGCTGGACGTCGGCGGGTATTTGCAGCGTCGTACCGCCCAACCGCAGTAATACGATTGCAGAGCCCAACCAGACCACCAACTGAAGCAAACCAACCAGGCCCAGGCCGAGGATTTTTCCCGTCAGAAGCTGGCGCGGGTTTACTGAACTGATCAATATTTCCATCACCCGATTTTCTTTTTCTTTGGTCACACTGTTCATCATCAGGCTGGCGGAGGTTACGATCAGGATATAAAACAGCATGGTCATCCCATAGGGAATGTAAAAGGCAATCGGGTCTGTGGCAATGTTGATACCGGTTTCAGTATCATCAGGTGCAAGGTCAACATATTCAACCTTTAAGGGGTTGAAGAAGGCATCGAACTGCCCAAGATCTCCACCGAGAAGGTTATACTTGATGAGGGAGTTGATCATCCAGGTTGAATCCAGGGAGGTTAGCGGGTTAAATTCCTGGCTGACAAATCGCACCGCCCCGCTTTCCAGGTAATCGGGTTGAATTACAAAATAGCCGCTGATCTCACCTGAAAGCGCAGCTTGCCTGGCGCTCGTTTCATGATCAAACCCAATTAACAGCTCTTCGCCGAGCCATTCCGGTGTGATGACGACCAGGTTAGCCAGGTCGATATAACCCTGGGGCACCTGGTCACCCTCCTGAACCTCACTTGAGGAAATACCGGGAATTTCCAGCGCTTCTTTTTCTCTGAACAAGGAAATTCCGCCCAGGATCAATGCGGGTACCAGGGGCACCAGGATCAGAGCGAGAATAAATGACCGGCGGGTGACCGTATTGATAAATTCGGTTTTCAGGACGATCCAGGTCTTTTTCATGCGGCCTCCTGTTTCCTGAACAGCTCTTTGAGTGAAAGTCGTTTGCCATACTGCAGCATACCCAGGCGAAAGGCGTGCCCGGCCAACCACATTGAAAGGATCGCAAAGATCACCAATGCCAGGACATTAACAACGATCTGCCAGGTTGGCACAGTGGTTAAAGCCATGCGTAGCATAACAGCGATCGGCGCAGTCGGGGGGAAGAAACTCAGGACCAGCGCTAAAGTTCCGTTCGGGTTCATCATCATCGGGGTGATAACATATAAAGGGATGGTGACGAACAGGGAAAAAACCCCGCTAATTTGTTGAGCTTCGCGCATCTCGGTCACGATGGCGCCAATCGTGGACATGATCGCTGCGATCATGATAAAAGATGGCAAGAACAAAAAAGCCATAACAAGGAACATCTCACCCGGGATGGATATATTGTTTAAGGCTGGCCAGAACCTGCCTGCGATCGACAGTCCAATCCAGGAGAATATCAGCCAGACAGCCAATTGGGTTAACCCAACGCTGATGTTGCCAATGGTTTTACCCACCATCAACTGTGTGGGGGTGACCGAGGTAATCACGATTTCCATGGTGCGGTTTTCTTTTTCCTCAACGACGGCTTGTAAAAGGTAACCTCCACTGGTCAGCACCACGATAATAAAAGTTATTCCAGCGATGATGGGGAGGATTAATAAAAACCATTGATCCTGTTGCATTTCACGGCTGCCATCCAGGGTTGTCATGGTAAACAGGCTGCCTTCTTCAAGCCTTTCTAAAACGAGCGGGTCAAATGCCTTGAAGGTGTCGAGGTTCTGCCTGACCCATTGCATGAACTGGTTTTGAGCTTCCGCCATGGGTATTTTGATGAAAAACAACTCAACATCCCGTACTTCGGGGAAGGTTTGCGGAATGACATAATACGCCTGGATTAATCCTGATTCGAGATCATCCTGGGCGCGGGTTAAATCTGAATAAGGGATAAAATCTATCGCTGGATCAAAGATGTTCCCCTTAAACTCATTCGGTGCGGCATCGGTGAGGAAACCCGAGCGATCGATGTAGCCGATAGGATCGGTATTAATGGTAAAAACAGAGATTGCAAAAACGACGATAACCGTGATGACCACAACTAACGGCAAACTGAGCAATGCGAATAAGAACTGTTTTTCTGACACACGCCGGATATATTCGAATTTAATAATCTGCCAGATTTTACCCATCCTGACCCTCCGTCTGTTTTCCGACGACCTTGATAAAGATTTCATTGAGGGGTGGGACGGCAATTTCAAAGGCGGATATTTCTATTCCCTGGTTAATCAGTTGTTTGAGAACCTGGTTGGGCGTGGCGCCTTCTGACAGCACCAGCAGAGTGCGTCCATTCACATGTCGAACTGCCGCAACCCCGTTGATAAATTCTGGCAAAGGCGTCAGTGCCGTGACAAGAATATCCTGTGAGGCAAATTGGCTTTGGATTTCCTGCAGGGTGCCGTATAACACCTGGTGTCCATGATCAATGAGCAGGATGCGGTCACAGAGTTCTTCGACCTGGTTCATCTGGTGGGTGGACATGATGATGGCTTTGCCCTCATCGCGTTTATCTTCCAGGAGGTCCATGACCATCCGGGTGTTGATTGGGTCGAGTGAGGCAAAGGGTTCGTCAATGATGAGCAGTTCGGGGTCGTGGATCAGCGTGGCGATAAGCTGCGCTTTTTGCTGCATACCCTTGCTGAGCTCCTTAACCTTCTTGCTGCGGACTTCATACAGGTCAAACAACTTCAGGTAATCCGCTAAAATTGGTGCAATGCTTTTTTCAGGCATGCCTTTAAGGGTCGACAGGAAGGTCAGGCAGCGATCAAGGGGAATATCCTGGTAAAGGCCGCGCTCCTCTGGAAGATAGCCGATGCGATTCTTTTTGTCATCGGTCATAGGTCCGCCCAACACCGCGATTTCGCCGGCATCGGGTTCAAAAATATCGAGGATCATGCGGATACAGGTGGTTTTACCCGCGCCGTTGGGGCCCAGCAGCCCGAAAATCTCTCCCGGGTGGACGTCAAAACTCAAATTATCCACAGCCAGTGTTGCGCCAAATCGTTTGGAAATATTTTGAATGCTAATGGTTGACATAAATTCCTCTTTCGATGCTTTGAGGTTGTTCAGCTTAATTTAATATCCGGTGCTTTTACCGGGGGTTTCCTGAGCACATTTTCGATTATACACCCATCAGGCGAAGGAACAGGCTTCCTATTTAACGCTTGATCAACAAACCTGGATTATAAAAGGGGTGCAAACGTAAAATTTCTTGTGGTATATAAAACCTTCTCCGAGTTATTTAACACAGGTTGGATCCATTGTAAAGACTGTGCGGGCAATGATTTCAACCGCGCGGTCGATGTCATCCGCTGAGGTCATTATACCCACAGAGAAGCGCAGGGCTCCTTTAGCCCATTCGAGGGGAACACCCATGGCTTTCAGTACACTGGAGATGACGATGCGGTCTGCATGGCACGCGGCTCCCGCAGAGGCGGCAACAAATTTAGAGATATTATTAAGCACCCTGTTGGCTTCATGGTTTCTAAATGCGAGGTTGAGGGTGTTTGGCAGGCGTTCATCGGGGCGTCCATTCAGACGCAGCATACCAGGAGGCAGGGCTGCTTCCAGTCCGGCATGCAGGCGATTGCGCAACGCCTTGAGGTGTTGAACGCGTTCTGGCAGGGTTTGCCCGGCTTCCTCTGCGGCTGCACCCAGCCCGACAATCTCGAGGACGTTTTCGGTGCTCGGGCGCAGGGCGCGTTCCTGACCTGCGCCGAAAAGGATTTTTTCAAGGGTGACCCCGCTCCGGATATAAAGAGCGCCGACGCCCTTGGGCGCGTAAAGCTTGTGCCCGGCAATCGAGAGCAAATCAACACCGAATTCATCGACATCAACGGGGAGCTTTCCTACGGATTGGGCGGCATCGGTGTGAAATAATGCACTGCTTTGATGGGCCATTTTAGCCAGTGTTTTAATCGGCTGGATGGTGCCGACTTCATTGTTGGCGTGCATGATGCTCACCAGGATGGTCTCAGGAGTCAGGACAGCAGCCAGGTCATCGGGTGAGACCTGCCCACAGGCATCAACGGGCAGGGTGGTGATCTGAAATCCCTGTGATGCCAGGTAGGCGCACACTTCAGTCACCGCCGGGTGTTCAATGACCGTGGTGATGATATGATTGCCCCTGGTCAGGTGTGCCCGGGCGATCCCCTGGATCGCAATATTATTCGCTTCGGTGCCGCTGCTGGTGAAGATGACCTCATCCGGGCTGGCGCCGATCAATGCTGACACCTGCCCCCGGGCTTTCTCTACAGCATCTTGGGCGATTTGACCAAAAATGTGGCTTGAAGAGGGATTGCCAAAGTGCTCTTCTAAGAAGGGACGCATCGCTGCGATGACTGCCGGGGTTAATGGGGTTGTGGCGTTGTAATCAAGGTAGATAGGGTGAATGTGTGCCAAATTCCTCCTTGCTCTGGTGGAATTGAGCGTAATTATACCGCTGATTAGAAAACAAAAACCACCTGGTAAGCTCACCAGGTGGTTATGGTTTATTCTAAGATCTTGTAGTTCTATTCTTTCTCGTAGGGCTCACCGCTGGCAGCGGGCGAATCGCCTTTGCCGATGAATCCCGCCAGGACGATCATGGTAATCAGGTAGGGGGCCATGGCCATGATTTGGGGCGGGATGACGCTGCCAAGCAGCAAAAGCTTGGAGCCGATGGCGTCAGCGAAGCCGAACAAGAACCCAGCGCCAATGGCGCCTAAGGGGCGCCAGTTGCCGAAGATCATCGCTGCCAGGCCGATGAAACCTTTACCGGCCGTCATGCCTTCGTTGAAACGACCCACCGAACCCAAGGTGAAGAATGCACCACCCACACCAGCGACCAGACCGCTTAATAAAACTGCCATGTACCGAGTTTTGATTACATTGATTCCCAAAGTGTCTGCAGCTTGTGGATGCTCACCTACGGATCTTAAGCGTAAACCCCAACGTGTGGAGAAAAGCGCCACTTGTATGACAATCAATAAAATGAACATGATATACACAAACACATTGGTGTTAAAAAACATTGGCCCAAGCAGAGGAATATTAGCCAGGCCAGGGATCGGGATGCGGGTGAACAGGGGGGGGGTATTGAGGACCTGGTTGGTTTGCAGGTATTTCTGAGAAATAAACGCCGTCATCCCGGCTGAAAAGATATTGATGACCGTACCCGAAATGACCTGGTTGATTTTATACTTGATCGATAGGACGGCATGGATTGAACTGAGCAATAATCCCGATAGAAGAGCGCCAACCAAACCAATCCAGGCGTTTTTGGTGATGCTGCCAACAAGGGCTCCGATCATCGCCCCCATCAGCATCATACCCTCAATGGCGATATTGACCACTCCAGCCCGTTCAGAAAGAACACCGGAGAAAGCGCCCAGGGTAATGGGTACAGCCAGGAGGACTGCGCTGGTTAACATACCTGCAAGATTAACCGATGAGCCCCCTGCTTGCCAGGTGATAAAACCAAAGATCAGACACAATCCACTGAGCCCAACCATCGCATTGGTCGCCCGCCCAAAACCGCGGATAAGCTGGTAAACACCAATCAGGGCTGGGATGATGGTCAGCGTTATCAGTGTTGGCAGGGTGGGAATAACCCAGTCGGCCATTTTGCCGATATCGATTCCACCAGGGGTCATCACAAATGTGGTCAGCGTTTGTGGTTCGGTATTGAGCACAAAAACAAGCAAGATGACCAGGGCGATCAACACTTCGACAATGCCCATGAACAGTTTTCTGGCGGGCGGTATCTCAAAGATTTTTTTACGTTTGATAACTTGCGAATTGCTTGTCATGATTGACCTCCTCCCCAACCACTGACAAAGACCGTTTCTTCTCCTTCTTTGGACTTGCGTAAACGGTAGAGGCTTCGGATAATGGCTGGTGCTGCGACAAACATTAAAATGATAGCTTGCATAACGTCCACGATGTCGATCGGGATCCTGGAGACGACCATCATTCTGGTGGCGCCGTTGCGCAGAGTGCCAAATAAAATCGATGTCAGTACTACGCCCAGGGGATGATTATTGCCAATTAAGGCCAGGGCGATGCTGTCAAAACCGTATCCTGAAGATAAGCCGAGGGCCATGGACCGGTTGACAGCCAGAACCTGGACTGCTCCTGCCAGCCCTGCCAGGGCGCCGGAAATCGCCATGGCAAGCATATAGGATTTTGGCACGCTCAGGCCAGCGTATTTTGCCGCCCGGGGGTTGGCGCCCACGGTGCGGAAATTTAAACCCCATTTGGTTTTGAACAGCAGCCACCAAATCAGCCAGGCAACCCCCAGAGCAATGAAAAAACCCAGGTGAAAGCGAATTGGGGATTTAAAGAACTGTGGGATCTGGGCGCTTTTCTCGATCAAAGGACTGATGGGCATGCCACCTGAATCGGGCCGGGTCATGACGCCGGATAGGAGCCATTCGGTCAGACGGAAGGCGATGTAGTTCATCATAATGGTGTTGATCACCTCGTGCCCGCCTGTAAGGGCTTTTAACAGACCGGGGATGAATCCCCACAGGGCGCCGCCTAACGCGCCTGCGAGGAAGGCCAGAGGCATGTGAATGATAAAGGGCAAGCCTTTGATGGCATAGCCGACGAAGGTTGCACAGGCAGCGCCGATGAACAACTGCCCTTCAACGCCGATGTTGAACAAACCACTGCGAAAACCAAATGCAACCGCCAGACCGGCAAAAATATAGGGCGTAGCCTGTACCAGGCTTTCGAGGAAAGGATTAAAAGCGGCGCGGATTGCGCTTCCCTCGCCCGAACGAAGTGCATTGATGATCCTGACGGGGTCGCCAATTGAGCCGGTGAATAAGGCTTTGTAGGCTTGATAGACTTCACTGAAGATGGCGCCGATGCCTCTCCAGGGGGATTCACCGAAAGCAGCGTAGACACTTGAGCTGGTTGCCGCAATGAGGATCGCCCCAATGATCAGACCGGTCAGAATCGCCAGTAGGGGGATGGAAACCACACTCCAAACCGAGCGTTTATGCTGTTCTTGTTCCTGGTCAGGCTCATTGATCTCCTGGAGGATGGCCTGGCCTGCTTCTTCAAATTTGTTGGGTTCACGTTTCATAAGGGCACCCTCCTAAAAGGTCCTTTCTACAACGTGTTTCTCTTTTGCTGAAAAACCTTCTTCTGGCATTTCCCCTGCCATCATCAAGCCAATCTGTTCCTTGGTCACATGTCGGCTGTCAACAACAGCCAGGATTTTTCCGCGGTACATGACGGCAATCCTATCGGAGAGTTCCATAATCTCATCCAGCTCAGGAGAAACGAGCAGAACGGCACAACCCTCGTCTCGTTTATTGACGATACGGTTATGGATGTATTCAATCGAGCCCACATCCAGGCCGCGGGTGGGTTGAGAGGCGATTAGAAATTGGATGGGACGGGAAAGCTCTCGTGCAATAATGACTTTTTGCTGATTGCCGCCTGAAAGGTTGCTGACGGGGGTTAGCGCGCTGGGTGTGCGGATATCAAAGTCGTGGACCAGGCGTTCTGCGTGTTCGAGGATGGTTTGATATTGCAGGACAGCGCCTTTTGAGAAGGGTTCTTTATAATAAGTGCATAAAACCAGGTTTTCTGCGGTGGGGAAAGGCAGTACCAGTCCGTCAGCCAGGCGATCTTCGGGGACATGGGCTGAACCCAATTCAGTGATTTGGCGGGGCGTGGCATGGGTGATATTCTCACCGAGAAGGTTGATCAGACCTCCGGAGTTTTTCCGCAAGCCGGTAATGGCTTCAACCAGCTCAGT